>Ga0129333_10006399_pt1 | contig 11138 bp, 9 predicted proteins | sample CPB6_08_DNA_FD_94474 | JGI IMG/M metagenome (GOLD analysis project Ga0129333, IMG submission 94474) | Freshwater to marine salinity gradient microbial communities from Chesapeake Bay, USA - CPBay_Sum_0.6_0.8_DNA | ecosystem: Environmental > Aquatic > Marine > Coastal | place: USA: Chesapeake Bay...
CACGCCGTCATCGCGGACCGCATCGAGACGGGCACCTACCTTGTGGCAGGCGCCATCACCGACGGCGACGTCACCGTCACGCACTGCGAGCCGACCCACCTCACCGCCTTCATCGACAAGCTGCGCGAAGCCGGCGTGCAGGTCGAGGTCGGCCCCGACTCCCTGCGCGCCCACGGTCGCCCGACGCGCGCGGTCGAGATCACCACCGAACCCTATCCCGGGTTCCCCACCGACCTCCAGGCGCAGTTTATGGCGCTCCAGCTGTTGGTCGACGGACGCAGCCTGATCACCGAGAAAATCTACCCGGCTCGGTTCATGCACGCCGCCGAACTCCAACGCATGGGCGCCGATATCGCCATCGAGGGTGCCACCGCCGCCATCCAAGGCGGTCGCCCGCTTTCCGGCGCACCCGTCATGGCGTCGGACCTACGTGCCTCCGCCGCGCTCATCCTCGCCGCCTTGGTCGCGAAGGGCGAGACCTGGGTCCAGCGTCTCTACCATCTCGACCGAGGCTATGAGGCCTTCGATGTTCGCCTCGCCAGCCTAGGCGCCGAGATTCAACGCCTGCCCGCCAGCCAGCTTCCCTCCGGATTCGCCGAGGAGTGATCAGCCGATGGGCAGCTCGCCAGCGCGATCCGGCGGCGTCAGCCCGACCACCTGCCAACCGCGAGCGGTCAGCACACGACCCTGCGGCGTGCGCGACAGATAGCCTTCCTGGATGAGGAAGGGCTCGTGCACCTCCTCGAGTGTCTGCACGTCCTCGCCGACGGCGACCGCGACGGTGCCAAGTCCGACCGGCCCGCCTCGGTGCTTCTCCGCAATCACCCGAAGCATGCGGTGGTCCATCTCATCAAGGCCGTGGCGGTCGATCTCGAGCAACTCGAGCGCGGCCGCGACCACCGCGGCATCAGCCACGCCGCCGGCACGCTCCAAGGCGTAGTCGCGGGTGAAACGCAGCAGGTTATTGGCCACGCGCGGCGTGCCGCGACAGCGGGCGGCGATGGCCTCGGCCCCACCGGCGCCGAGCTGGACGCCCAGGAGGCCGGCGGCGCGCTGCACGATGCCGAGCAACTCCTCGCGGGTGTAGTAATCGAGGCGCGTCTGGAGGGTGAAGCGACTGCGCAGCGGCGCCGTCAGCAGTCCCGTGCGCGTGGTCGCACCGACGAGGGTGAAGCGCGGCAGGTCCAGGCGCACGCTGCGGGCGTTGGGTCCCTGGTCGATTAGGATATCGATGCGAAAGTCCTCCATCGCTGAGTAGAGGAACTCCTCGACCACCTTGGGGATGCGGTGGATCTCGTCGACGAAGAGAATGTCGCCGTCCTGGAGCGAGGTGAGCAGCCCGGCAAGGTCGGCGGCCTTGTCGATGACCGGGCCGGACGTGACACGCACGGGCTTGCCCATCTCCGCACCGAGGATGAGCGCGAGCGTCGTCTTGCCGAGCCCCGGAGGACCGTGGAGGAGGATGTGGTCGAGCGCGCGCGACTCGCGACGGGCGGCGCCCACCATGACGCGCAGCCGCTCGACGGTGCGACGCTGACCGGCGAAGTCGGAGAGGCTCGGCGGGCGCAGGGCTGCGTCGAGCGCCGGGTCGCGGCGCGAGACCTCGTCGCGCGCTCCATCGTGACCCTCGGGGGATTTCGCCATGGGCGCACGGTGCACGGCAGGACGCCCAAGGCAACCACGCACGCGCTCGACATCGCCGCCCCCTTCGCGCAGTCTGACCACAACCATGGCAAAGCGCTGGGTCATCAAGCTCGGTTCTGGACTCCTCACCCGCAAGGACGGGCGAATTGACCGCGCCCGCATCCGTGACCTCGTCGCGCAGGTCGCCACCCTGCACCGAAAGGGACATGAGGTCATCCTCGTCACCTCGGGAGCCATTGCCGCAGGCATGACGGCGATGGGACTGACCAGGCGGCCGCGCGAGGCCCGGGAGCTTCAGGCCTGCGCCACCGTCGGCCAACCCGAGCTCATGGCCGAGTACCGCCGTCACCTTGCCCGCCATAAGCTCCTGGGTGCCCAACTCCTCCTCACCTACTGGGACCTGGACAGCCGGACTTGCACTCGCAACGCGCGGGCGACACTCGACCTGCTGTTGAGACAGCGACGCTTCATCCCGATCATCAATGAGAACGACGCCATCGCCGACGAGGAGATCAGGGTCGGCGACAACGACCGTCTCTCCGCGCACGTCGCGGCGCTGACTGAGGCGGACCTCCTTGTCATCCTCTCGGGCATCCCTGGTTTGATGACACATCCCGACGGCAGCGGCGAACTCGTGCCCCGGGTGCGACGCATCGACGAGCGTGTCCGCGCGCTCGCGGGAGGAGCCGCCTCCGAACGCAATGTCGGCGGCATGGTCACCAAGCTGCTCGCCGCCGAGATCGCCGCCGCCGGCGGCGTGGACACCGTCATCGCCGACGGACGTCGCAAGGGAGTCCTCGCCGACCTTACCAAGGGCAAGGCTGTCGGCACCCGCTTCAGCCTCCGATGAGCGGCACGCGCGCCCAAGTCGAGACCCTCGCGCGTGCGGCCCGCGCATCCGCCAAGGCCCTGGCCCTGGCCAATGCTGGCATCCGCACAGCTGCGATCCGCGGTGTGGCGGCGGCACTACGAGCGCGCGCCTCCGAGATTCTCGCGGCCAACCGTGTCGACCTCGCCGAGGCGACCAAGGGCGGACTCGCCCCGGCCATGCTCGACCGTCTCCGCCTCGATGCGGGGCGTCTCGAGGCCATCGCCGCCGCCGCGGAGGCCGTCGCCGCCCAGCCCGACCCAGTCGGCGAGACGCTCGAGACCTGGACACGCCCCAATGGCCTGCGCATCACCCGGCGACGCGTTCCCATTGGACTCATCGCCATTGTCTACGAATCGCGTCCCAATGTGACAATCGATGCCGCCGTGCTTTGCTTGCGTTCGGGTAACGCCTGCGTGCTGCGCGGCGGCAGCGAGGCCCTGCGCACCAACCTCGCGCTCGGCGCGGCCCTCGCCGACGGACTCGCATCCGCCGGACTCCCGACCGGCGCCATCGCCCTTGTCCCCACCGCCGACCGCGAGGCCGTCGCCGTGCTCGGCGGGATGGATGGCGTGGTCGACCTCATCGTGCCTCGCGGCGGACCCGGCCTGATCGCCGCGGTGACCGCCACCGCCCGCGTGCCCGTGGTCAAGCACGACGCCGGAATCTGCCATATCTACGTGCACACCGCAGCCGACCTTTCCATGGCCGAGGCCATCGTGGTCAATGCCAAGTGCCAGCGGCCCGGCGTCTGCAACGCGGCCGAGACGCTGCTGGTCGACGCCGTGGTCGCCCCGCGCTTCCTGCCCCGCCTAGCCGAGACCTTGGCCGCGCGCGGCACTGAGACGCGCACCTGTCCCGTCGCCAGCCAGCTCATGCCGGGAAGCCGACCGGCTAGCGAGGAGGACTGGTCCACCGAGCACCTTGCCCTGATTCTCAACGTGCGGGTCGTCGCAGACCTCGAGGAAGCCCTGGCCCACATTGCCCGACACGGCTCAGGGCACTCCGAGGCCGTCATCACCACCGACACGGGGGCCGCCCGCCGCTTCCTCGACGAGGTCGACAGCGCCTGCGTCTACCACAACGCCAGCACACGCTTCACGGACGGAGGGGAGTTCGGCTTCGGAGCCGAGGTCGGGATCAGCACGGGTCGGCTGCATGCCCGCGGGCCGATGGGCGCGAGGGAATTGACGACCTGGAAGTTCACGGTGGAAGGCTCCGGGCAGGTCCGCGCCTGAGGCGGGGCGGTTTCCGTTTGACACCACCCCGCGCGGGGGTCTTTCTGACCGTCCTTTTTGGCTGTCCGGGGTGGTAGCTCAGTTGGTTAGAGCGCCTGCCTGTCACGTAGGAGGTCGCGGGTTCGAGTCCCGTCCATCCCGCCAGCCGAAAAGGAGTTTTTTCCTCGGCCGAGACAGCCGGGCTGTCGGTCCTTTTTCCTTCCACCTTGGGGCGGGACGGACAGAAAAAGGGTCCCCCATGAGCAAGAAAGTCCTCATCATCGGCGCCGGCGGCGTCGGCAACGTCGTCGCCCACAAGTGCGCCCAGGCCCACGAGCACTTCTCCGAGATCCTCCTCGCCTCGCGCAACGAGAACAAGTGCAAGGCCATCGCCGCCGACGTGAAGGCCGCGACCGGACGCGCCATCCGCACCGCCGCGGTCGACGCCGACGACGTCAAGGCGACCGTCGCGCTCATCCAGTCCTTCAAGCCCGACCTCGTCATCAACGTCGCCCTGCCCTACCAGGACCTGCCGCTGATGGACGCCTGCCTCCACGCCGGCGTGCACTACCTCGACACCGCCAACTACGAGCCGCCCAACCACGCCAAGTTCGAGTACAGCTGGCAGTGGGCCTACCGCGAGCGCTTCGCCAAGGCCGGACTCACCGCCCTGCTTGGCTCGGGCTTCGACCCGGGCGTGACCAACGTCTTCTGCGCCTACGCCCAGAAGCACCTCTTCGACACCATCGAGACCATCGACATCATGGACGCCAACGCCGGCGACCATGGCTATCCCTTCGCCACCAACTTCAACCCCGAGATCAACATCCGCGAGATCACGCAGCGCGGTCGCTACTGGGAGAAGGGCGAGTGGAAGGAGACCGACCCGCTCTCCATCAAGCAGGTCTACGACTACCCCGTGGTCGGCCCCAAGGACAGCTACCTGCTCTACCACGAGGAACTCGAGTCCCTCGCGATCAACATCAAGGGCCTGAAGCGCATCCGCTTCTTCATGACCTTCTCCGAGCGCTACCTCACCCACCTGCGCGTGCTCGAGAACGTCGGCATGACCCGCATCGACCCCATCGACTTCCAGGGCCACAAGATCGTCCCCATCCAGTTCCTCAAGGCCCTCCTGCCCGACCCTGCCTCGCTCGGCCCCCGCACCAAGGGGAAGACCTGCATCGGCTGCGAGATCACCGGCACCAAGGACGGCAAGAAGCGCAAGGTCTTCATCTACAATGTCTGCGATCACCAGGAGTGCTACGCCGAGGTCAAGTCTCAGGCCATCAGCTACACCACGGGCGTCCCCGCCGCCATCGGCGGCATCATGATCGCCAGTGGTCTCTGGAAGAAGCCCGGTGTCTGGAACATGGAGGAGATGGACCCCGATCCCTTCATGGCCGAGCTCAACAAGCGCGGCCTGCCTTGGCACGTGAAGGAGATGCCCGTCTGAAGTGGCTGATCCCCTCGTCGATCGCCTGACCGAGGCCTTCGCCCCGCTCGACCTCACCCAGGTCCCGAGCCCGGCGCACGTGCTGCATCGCGGCCTGCTTGAGACCAACCTGCGCGTGCTCTCCGACGTGCAGGCGCGCTCCGGCGCCCGTATTCTCCTCGCCCTCAAGGGCTACGCCCAGTTCAGCGAGGCCAAGCGCATCCGCCAGCACCTCGTCGGGACCACCGCGAGCGGGCTGCACGAGGCGCTGCTCGGACGGGAGGAGTTCGGCGGCGAGGTCCATGTCTACTCGCCCGCTTACAAAGACGAGGAGCTGTCGCACCTGCTTCGCCTCGCCGACCACCTCTCCTTCAACTCGCCGGGACAATGGCGCCGCTTCCGCGAGCAGATCAAGGCCGCACCCCGCAAGATCTCCTGCGGCCTGCGCGTCAACCCGGAGCACGCCGAGGTCGAGGTCGAGCTCTACAATCCCTGCGCCCTCGGATCCCGCCTCGGCACGCCGCGCTCAGAGCTCGGAGATTTGGGTGAGCTCGAGGGGCTCGAGGGCCTGCACTTCCACACCATGTGCCAGCAGGGGGCCGACGTGCTGGAGCGCACCGTCGCCGCCTTCGAGGCCAAGTTCGGCGACCTCATCCCGCGGATGAAATGGGTCAACTTCGGGGGCGGACACCACATCACCAAGCCGGGCTACGACCTCGACCGCCTCGTGCGCGTCATCCAGGGGTTCCGTAAGCGCTGGGGCGAGCACATCCAGGTCTACCTCGAGCCCGGCGAGGCCATCGCCATCGGCACCGGCGTGCTGGTCTGCAGCGTGGTCGACATCGTCCGCAACGGGATGGACATCGCCATCCTCGACCTCTCCGCCACCTGCCACATGCCGGACACGCTCGAGATGCCCTACCGCCCCGACATCGTCGGCGCCGGCCTCGCGGGCGAGAAGGCCCACACCTACCGCCTCGGCAGCACGACCTGCCTCGCGGGTGACGTCATCGGCGACTACAGCTTCGACCAGCCCCTCAAGATCGGCCAGCGCCTGGTCTTCCTCGACATGTCGCACTACACCTTCGTGAAGAGCTCGACCTTCAACGGCATCCCCCTGCCGTCGATTGTCTCCTACGACCCTGCCGACCGGGGCTTCCACGTCATCCGGAAATTCGGCTACGCCGACTACAAGAACCGCCTCTCCTGAGGCCGCCCGATTTCTTGTCGTCTCACGCCGACGCCCTGGCAGACTGCAGACCCATGGACAAGCGCACGCGCAACTACACCCTGGCCCTCGCCGTGGTCAGCGCCCTCGCGGTCGCGCTTTGGATCGCCGAGTCGGACGCGCAGGAGCGGGCCGAATCCGCCCAGGCGAAGCTGGACGGGTTGACCCGCCGCGCCTTCGAGGCTGAGCAACGCGCCGGCGAGGCCGAGAAGGCCGCCAAGCGCCACGCGGAGAACACCGCGGCCCAGTCCAAGCTCGCCAGCGAGGCCGCCGCTCGCGCCGCGGACCTCGAGGGGCAGCTCGCCGCGGCCAACGGTCGCCTGCGCGAGATCGAGTCACGGCTCGGTGACACCGAGAAGGCCCGCGGCGAGGCCGCGACACGCATCAACGAGCTCATCGGAGAGGTGGAGTCGGCGAAGGCCGCCCTAGCCGAGCAGGCCGCCAAGGCGGCTGCGGAGGCCGAGGCGGCCAAGAAGCCGAAGGCCAAGGCGGAATCCGAGTAAGAGTTCCGCCAGCGTCGGGCAAAGACCCCGACAAAGAAAGGGGCCGACCCCCTCAGGTCGGCCCCGTGCTATGCGCTCTGAGCAGGGCTCAGAAGAGGATCTGGGCTTGGACGCGGAAGATATCGGCCTGCGCGGTGTCGGCGTCCGTGATATTGGCCGCACCCGTGGTGCCATTCCAATTCGCCAGGCGACCGTCGAGATTGGCGCGCTCGTAGCCGAACTGAATCTTCGCGTTGTTCTTGTTGAAGTAGTAATTCAAGCCCACGAAGACGCTGTCCGCCTCATTGTAAGTGGTGCTGCTGATCGGGGCGTTTTGCACATCGCGGAAACCATCGCTCACGCGGATACCGCGCCCATCGGTGTCGAGGACGGAGTAGCGGGCGACGGCCTCGAGCTTCTCAGTGAGCTTGTAGACCGCGGTCACGTTGTAGCCGGTGGGCTTGCGCTCGACCTGGCCGACGGTTCCGTTGGTGCCGGTGGGCGAGCCGGGGGCCGCGGTGTGGGGCTCGATCTCGGAAGTGAGGTACTCGCCGACGAGGGTGAAGTCCTTGAATTCCCAGCGGAGGTAGGGGTTGATACCGTTGGCACCGCCCAGCGCGGTCACCGAGTCTTCGAAGCGCTGATTCTCGAAGGCATTGACGCCGACCGTCAGACCGCTCGGCTTCCAGCCGAAGCTGGCGAAGGCGTAGAATCCGTAGTCGTTGACCGTGACATCATTGTAACCCTGGCGCGCATTGACCGCCGAGATGCCGTAGCGAAGATCGCCCTCGCCGGCCTCGCCGAGGGTGTGGCGGTTGCTGTAGTGGACACCAACGTGACGGGCGGCCAGGCCGAGGCGACGGTTGTTCTCACCCTCGGCCCAGTAACGGGTGACCATGGAGCGCTCCACGGTGAAGAGGGCGGAGGACGAGGTGTTTTCCTCGTAAGCGAACATGACCTTTTGGTAGCCCAGGTCGAACTTTCCGAGGGACGTCTCCGCGGTGAACACGGCCTTGTCGAAAGCACCGGCGCGCACGGTGTCGGAACCGCTATCCGTGGTGGAGTCAGCGAAGTTGTACACGATCTCGCCGGAGAAACCGTCGCCGACATCAGCCTTAACACCCAGGTACATACGGCGGAGCAGGACGTTGGAGGTGTTGTAGGCCTCAGACGTAACACCGGCGGTGGTCTGCTCGTAGCTGGCGCCCTCGTACTGGACTTGGACGCGGCCGGAGAAGGTCAGGCGCTTGACGGCGTCTTCCTTCGAGAAGACCTCGTTGAGGTTAAGGTCGTTGGCCTTGGTCTTGGCCTCTTGGATCGCCTTGGCGCGGTCCTCGGCGGTGATGACGCCCTTCTTGACGAGCAAGTCGAGGACCTCCTTGTCGCCGGCGTAAGCGACGACCGACAGGGAGGCGGCCGCTGCGAGGGTGATGGACTTCAGGGTGGTGTTCATGGGTGTTGGGTACAGGGGAACTATCGCAGTCGATTGTTACGGTTTGATGCGTTTGTGGTTAAGAAGAGATGGAATCAGCGAAATCCGGGAGTCAGAGAAGCGGCGCTAAACCCGCGTAAACATCGGGGTAAATCGGCTTCCAACCCAACTCCTTGCGGATTCGGTCGGCCCTGACCACCCGGTCGGGCTGGGCGCGCTCGCTGCGACGGGCCCGCGGACCAGCTGGCGCGGACGGGTCAAAGATTGGTCCGCCGCCGCCAAGCCGCGCGCAGATCCAGCGGGCCAGCGCCTCCTTCGTCACAGGCTGCCCATCGGTCACGTTGAGCACCCGCGACCCCGACGGCGCTGCGCAGGCCGCGAGGACCGCGGACGCGGCGTCGTCGCGATGCAGGTAGTTGATGCGATGGTAGACACGACCGCCCACCGTGAGCTCACCACGGCGAAGCTGGTCGAGCAGGTAGTGGCGGCCGGGACCATAAAGTCCGCCGAGCCGCAGGACTGAGCGACTGGGGACAGTTGAGTTAAGCACGGCTTGCTCACCCGCGACGATGCGGTCGGAGGCCGCGTCGCCGCCCGCGGGCGAGGACTCGTCGACCTCCCCATCCTGACGGTAGACACCAGTCGAGCTCGTCAGCACGAGCGCCTTGGCACCCGCGCGAGCAGCCCAGGCCGAGACGCGCACCGGTCCCTCGGCATAGGCGGCGCGATAGGCATCGTCACCACCGCCACCCGCGCTCAGGGCGTAGACCACCGCGTCCCAGGATTTCCCGAGCGCATCGAGATCGTCCGAGAGCACATCGAGCGCCACGACATCCAAACCCTCCGCACGCAGGCGCGAGGCGGAGTCGGCGGAACGAACGACGCCGCGTGCAACCCAACCCGCGGACGGCGCACGTCGGCAGACCTCGGCGCCGATGTAGCCACAGCCGAGCACCAACAGCCGACGGCTCATGCGCGCAAATGGGCCAGGACCCATTCCGCCGGGGAGGAACCGGGCTCCGCCGACAGGATCCGCCGGAGCTCGGCGGCATCCGACGCGGCACGGGCGGCGGCCTCTCCGTCACGCAGGCAGACCGCAAGGCGTGTGGCGAGCGCGCGTGGATCGCAGTCCGCTTGCAGGTACTCGGGCCATGCATCGCGCTTGAGGAGGAGATTGGCCATGCCTAGGCGGTCGACCTTGCCCCGGATCATCCGGCTGCCCCAGGCCCAGGTCAGCGGGTTCGCGCGGTAGACCACGCCGCCGGGAATGCCGGCGAGTGCGACGGTCAGCGACATCGTGCCCGAGCTCACGAGCGCGGCCGAGGCCGCGACCGGTCCCTCGTCGACCGGACGCAGGTCGATACCACGGGCAAGCGGTCCGTGCTCGGCACAAAGTCGGTAAAGTTCGGCGTGGACCGTGCCTCCGGTGTGCAGCACGACCGCGCGACGCATCGGGTCCGACTCGCGATGCAGGGCGAAGGCCTCGATCAGCGAGGGGAAGATCTTCCGCACCGGCTTGGGACGGCTCCCGGGCAGCAGGAGAACGGGACCCGCCGGGTCATACCGAAGTGTCTCGACATGCCCAGGCTGCACGAACGGATGTCCGACGAAACGCGCGGGGAGCGTCGTGTCGGCGTAGCAGGCTGGCTCGAAGGGGAAAATCGTGCCCACGCCGTCGAGGTTGCGCGCCATCGTGAACCGGCGTCGCGGCTTCCAAGCCCAGATTTGCGGGCTGACGTATTGAATCACCGCGGTGGTGCCACCACCCGCCCGGGAAAGCCGTGCCCGGCGCAGCGCATCGGCGATGCGCAGGTTCATGCCCGGGTAGTCAACGAGCAGGACGACACGCGGGCACCAACGCAAGGTCCAGGCGACAAGCCGCGAGAAGAGACGGCGGTAGAACGGGTAGGCGGAGAGCACCTCGACCAACCCGACCGCAGAGAAGCCGGTCATGTCGAGCAGCAGCTGCGCACCCGCCTCGCGCAGGCAGGGACCGCCGAAGGCCGCGATGCGCAGGGAGGGGTCGCGACGCAGCAGGTCGCGCACGACCGCGGCGGCGTGCTGGTCACCCGAGTGCTCGCCCGCGACCACAAGGATATCAACCGCACCGGCACGCGGCCGGTCGAAGGCGGAGGGTAACTCAGGGAAGGATGTCATCGCCGGGCGAGGCCGGGTCGGAGCTGCTCGGTGATGCGGATGGCGACCTCGAGCGCGGTGCGGCCGAGCGCGCCGCCGACCTTGGGGTCGCGCCGGTCACGCACGCAGGCGACGAACGAGGCGAGCTCGATGGCCAGGGGCTCGCCCTTCTCGATCGGCAGGTCCTCGCGGGCGAAACCGCCCTCGGACGCCGGATCGACGCGCACGGCATGGCCTTTCTGCCCCATGAAGTCGATGGAGAGGTAACCCCCGGGCTGGAAGACGCGGATCTCGCGGTTCTTCTTCAGGGAGACGCGGCTGGCGCTGAGGTTGGCCACGCAGCCGTTGGCGAACTGCAGGCGGGCGTTGGCGATGTCCTCCGTCTTGGTCAGGACGGAGACGCCCACCGCGTCGATGCGCTCGACGGGCGAGCGCACGAGCTGCAGCACCACGCCGATGTCGTGGATCATGAGGTCGAGGACGACGCCGACCTCGGTGCCGCGCGGCGTGAAGGGTGCGAGACGCTCCGTGGTGATGTAGCGCGCGTCGGTCACGGCGCGCTCGAGGTGCGCCATCACCGGGTTGTAGTGCTCGATATGTCCGACCTGGACGATGCGCCCGGCCTTGGTCGCGGCGGCGAGGATGCGCTCGGCCTCGGCAAGGGAGGCGCAGAGCGGCTTCTCGACCAACAGGTCG
>Ga0129333_10006400_pt1 | contig 11138 bp, 14 predicted proteins | sample CPB6_08_DNA_FD_94474 | JGI IMG/M metagenome (GOLD analysis project Ga0129333, IMG submission 94474) | Freshwater to marine salinity gradient microbial communities from Chesapeake Bay, USA - CPBay_Sum_0.6_0.8_DNA | ecosystem: Environmental > Aquatic > Marine > Coastal | place: USA: Chesapeake...
TATTAAATTAATATTTGTTACTCATCTAATTGGTTTTTCTGCAAATACTGAAAGATATCGCACTCTTTTTCCCAACGCTTTGATTTTGGATGATATATGCGAATCTCATGGATGCAAATCTCCAGATGGATCTAAAAGGGGATCTGATAGTTTAGGTGCTACTTTTAGTTTTTATTTTGGTCATCATATGTCTACAGTTGAAGGTGGAATGGTATCCACTAATAATTATGAATTGTATGACCTGATGCGTATGAAAAGGAGTCATGGATTAGCAAGAGAATCTACTAGATATCAAGAATACGTGGATCGGTATCCAGATATATCAAATGAATTTTTGTTTATAACGGATGGATATAACTTTAGAAATCATGAACTTTGTGCAGTAATTGGATTGACGCAACTTAAAAGACTTGATAAGTATATAGAAATTAGGAATAGAAATTATCTTAATTTTATAGAATTAGTAAAAAAATATCCAGATAAATTTATTGCTCCAAAATATTATCCAACTTGTAGTAATTTTTGCTTTCCTTTGTTGTGCAAAACAAAAGAGATTGCAGATGATCTAAAACAAAAATTTACAGAGATTGGTATTGAACATAGACCAATTATTAGTGGTAATTTGCTAAAGCAACCTTTTCTAAAAGGTTATGATATAACAACCAATAAAGATACATTAACTGTTGAGTTTGTTCACAGTAATGGAATATATCTAGGAAATAATCACTTTGTTAGTGAAAAAGAACTAAAGTTACTTGAGAGTGTTTTTTAAATGGAATTTTCTATAAATGAATTGGGTAATAATGGACATTTGGGAAATCAAATGTTTCAATATGCATTTATAAAAGCAGTTGCAAAAAAATATAATGCAACCTTTTGCATACCTCCAAAAGAAGTATTTGGTAAATTTTATTATCAAAGACTTTTTAGTAATATAGATGAATGCTTTGATATTAAATGTAATAGAGAAATGAAACGGTATCCGAGCATTCATGAAAAATACTTTCATTATGATCAAGATTTAATTAATAATATTGAAGGAGATCATAATTTTGTAGGGTTTTTTCAATCCGAAAAATACTTTAAAGATATAGAGGAAGAGTTGCGTTCTGTTGATTTTGTTTTTAAAAAAGATATACAAGAAGAATGCAAAGAAATAGTTGAAGAATACAAAGGATCAATAGCATTACATATTCGACGAAATGATTTTGTAACAAATCCTAATCATCCCGTACAAAGTAATCAATATTATATTGATGCTCTTAATCAATTTCCTCAAGATTTATCTGTTCTTGTTTTTTCTGATGATATTGCATGGTGTAAAAAACAAGAAATGTTCTCGGACGATAGGTTCTTAATTTCGGAAACTGAAAATGCTTATTTTGATTTGTATATTATGAGTCAATGTGCTTATCATATTATTTGTAATAGTACTTTCAGTTGGTGGGGAGCATGGTTAGCAGATAGTAAAAATGTGATTGCCCCTAAAAATTGGTTTTCTGGTGATTGTATTAATCACGATACTAAAGATCTTTATTTGTCTCATTGGAAGTTACTATGAACCTTTATGTTTATTTGATGGGTGGATTGGGAAATCAAATGTTTCAATATGCTGCTGGGATATCTGCTTTAACGGAGTATCCCGAATTTACCAATCTTAAGATAGACGCTAGTTTTTATAATAATCAACAAAGAAAAGTAATTGTTGATGGGATGACTGGTAGAGGATATGATTTAGATTTGTTTAATATAAAATATAATCAAGTTGAAGAAACCCCAGAGGGAGCAGTAATGCTTCAAGGTTGGTTTCAAAATATAAAGGAATTTGATAACGTTATTGATGACATAAGACAACAATTTACTTTTAAAAATACTTTTCCAGAAAATATACAAACACTATCCGAAAAAATTAAAGATACTGAAGATAGTGTTTGTATTCATGTTAGAAGATCTGATTATGTTAATAACCCAACTGCAAACGCACATCATGGTGTTCTAGAACTTGAGTATTACGAGTCTGCAAAAAAGATTATTGAAAATAGATATAAAAATCCAGTTTATTATGTTTTTTCTGATGATATTGAATGGTGTAAAAATAACTTAACATCGGATTGTGAAATAAATTTTATTGGTAATGATTATTCTGGTGATAGAGATAGTGGTCACTTACACTTGATGCAGATGTGCAAAAATCATATTATTGCCAATAGTTCTTTTAGTTGGTGGGGTGCATTTTTATCTGAATCAAAATATACAATATCTCCTAAAAAATGGAGAAAAGATGGAACAGGATATGATATAATATTAGATAACTGGGTAAAATTATGAAAAAATTAACCGAGCAAGAATTAATTCAGTTTGAAGAAAAGGTAGCAAATATTTTTAATGAGGGGAAAATTAGATCTCCAATACATTTGTATGCTGGAAATGAAGCACAGATGATAAAGGTATTTGAAGAAGTATCTGATGATGATTGGGTTCTTTGTTCTTGGAGAAGTCATTATCAATGCTTACTTAAAGGAGTTCCTGAAGAACAATTACTCGAAAATATTACTTCTGGAAAATCTATTAGTCTATGTTTTGAAGAATATAAAGTAATTTCTTCTGCTATTGTAACAGGAATTCTTCCAATAGCAGTTGGATTGGCGGCAGATATAAAACGTAATAGGCAGAAAAATAAAGTATTTTGTTTTATGGGAGATATGACTTCTGAAAGTGGGATGGCATACGAATGCATTAAGTATTCACGAAATTATGAACTTCCTATAAAATTTATTATTGAAGATAATGGTAAATCAGTTTGTACTGATACTCGCAAAACTTGGAATACAGAAATCCTTAATTTTGAAAATGTCGATGATGATTATGTGAAATATTACAAATATGATTTTGTCAAATATCCTCATGCAGGAAGTGGTAAAAGAATTCAATTTTAGACCTATAGGAAATACAAATGAAATACTTTGATGAATTAAAACGCTCTATGGAGTGGCTTTCGCAAAAAGAAGATACTCTATTCATTGGACAAGCAGTAGAAGTTCCAGGAACAGCGATTACTAATACACTTTCTAGTGTTGATCAAACTAAACTTTTTGAAATGCCTGTAGCTGAAGAGTTTCAGATGGGGTATAGTATAGGAATGGCATTAAATGGAAGAGTTCCAATTAGCATTTTTCCTAGATGGAATTTTCTTCTTCTTGCAACAAATCAAATAGTAAATCATTTGGATAAGATTTCATTGATTTCTAGTGGACAATATAATCCAAAAGTAATTATTAGAACTGCAATTGGATCAGAAAGACCTTTACATCCACAACATCAGCATGTTGGGGACTTTACAGATGCTTACAAATTAATGCTGCAAACCGTAAATGTGGTAAGGTTAGAAGAACCAGAACAGATATTTGATGAATACTGTAAAGCATATGAACGTTCTGATAACAAATCAACAATTTTAGTTGAATATGGTGACTTTTATAATGAAAAATGATGATCTAAATAAAGAGTGAGGGTTAAAATATGATAGATCTAATTATAGATAACGCACAAAAAAATATTGATTGTATAGATTTTTCTAAATTAAATAACAAAAGAATTTTATTAACCGGATGTAGCGGATTAATAGGAATTCATTTACTTTCTGCTCTAAAGTTAATAAAAAGTAAATATAATATTGACATATATTGCTTAGTTCATAATGATCCAGAACCACCATTTGATAGTTTTTTCAAAGATTGTTTTGTTATTAAAGGAGATTTGATTAATTCCGATAGTGTAGAATACTTATTAAATATTTTTTCAGAAAATCAGATTGGTGTGGATTATATTATACATTCTGCAGGATATGCTCAACCAAAAAAATTTACTGAGAATAAATTAAACACTATTTTATTAAATACAAAAACAACTTCTGATTTGTTTAGATTACTAAATCCAGGAGGATCTTTTTTATTTTTAAGTTCTAGTGAAGTTTATAGTGGATTAAATATTGAAAATATTACAGAAGATTTAATAGGAACTACAACACCAGATCATCCCAGATCTTGCTATATAGACGGTAAAAAATGTGGAGAATCAATAGTTCATTCTTTTAAAGAAAAAGGTTTTAATGTAAAGATTGCTAGAGTCAGTCTTTCTTATGGACCTGGAACTAAAAAAAATGATTGTAGAGTTATGTCTGATTTTGTAACAAAGTCTCTACAAAATGGTATAATAAGTTTAATTGATGATGGTCAGTCTATTAGAACTTGTTGTTATATTTCGGATGCTACTGAAATGTTATGGAATATTTTACTGCACGGTAAGGAAACTGTATATAACGTTTCTGGTATTCATAAAATTTCTATTTTGGAAATGGCAAATAAAATTGCAAAAATATTAAATTCTAAAGTATTATGTCCAAAAAATAATCAAGGTTCTCTTAGTGGAAATCCAAAATTGGTTAATCTAAGTATAGACAGATATATTTCAGAATTTAATAAATCTGAATTTGTTTCTGTTGATTATGGTATAGAAAAAACAGTTGAATGGATAAAATCATTTTATAAGGAGGAATTTTAAATGTTATTTTCTATTTTAGTACCCGGAAAAAATGATAATTTTAGAAAAAATAATTCTAAAGTATTAAAGTTTAGTCTAGAGCAAATAATACAAAATATTGAAGATTTAGGAATTGATGATGTAGAATTGGTATTGTGCGACTGGGGATCTGAAAAAAAGATAGTAGATGAAATAGTTACAAAAAAACATCAAAATTTTAAATGTGTATATGTATCACCACAAATAGCAGAAAAATATAATGGCGATTGGAACTACTCTATTGTTCACCCAATTAATACCGCATTCAGGCATTCGACTGGGAAGTATGCCATGTATATGGATTCTGATTGCTTTACTTCACCAAGTGATTTTAAGAAACTTTATGAGTTTGTTCAAAATATGGATAAAACTAATGATTTAAAATTTTATTGGGGATCTAGACTTAATGTTCCTCGTGAGTATTATTCTGATTTTAATTCTCCTAATCAATTAGTAAATTATTTTTCTGATAATCCTGATTTAGATTTTTTTGTTGATAATATGAATAATATGGGTGAAAATCCAAACATGGAAATTGGTGGATTTCTTGGTGGTGGAATTACGATGCTGATGAATAGATTTTTATGGGAAAGCAGTACTGGATGGTTTGAAGAACTTCCATATTGGGGATTTCAAGATGTTGAATTTCACAATAGACTCTTACAAAGATTTCAATATGGTGGAAGTTTACGCGATTTTGGAATAAATTTTTATCATTTATTACCTACACCTAAACACATTGATCATAGAGATCTTTCTCAAACGGATAAACATCCAAATATGAAACGCAATCCTCATCATTGCCCAAAACAATTTGTAGCCAATCCTTCAAATTGGGGACTTGCTGATGAATTACTAGAGGTTATTTGATATAATGATCCGCATAGTAGATGTTCCAGATTCATTTCTTCCAAAAATGCCAATAGAATATCCTCCACATCAAGGATCTAATCCTATGATTGAAGAAAGAGCATATTCTTTTTTTGCAACTAAACTGGAAATTGAATCCGAATACATTTATATTCCAATTCACTGGACTTCTTGGTACATTAATCCTGGTGGTGAGTTTGGAAAAAATACACAACCTTTGATTAATTTTTGTCAAGAATTAATTCAAAAGCATCCTAATGAAAAATTTTTCACTATTGTTCAATATGACGGTGGAACTTTAATTCCTATTGATAATTGTAAGATATTTGCTTCTTCTGGAAATTTTCTTTCTTCTCTAGGAAAAAATTCAGTTTATGAACCCATTCCATTATTATGCAATCCTCATGATGGAATTCCAAAAGAAGTTAGAGAATATAAGGTTGGATACGTTGGAAAGGATACTCATCCGATTAGATTTAAAATGAATAAGATTTTATCTAATTTCCCTGAATATAATATTATTGCAAATAATGAATATAATAAAACTAAAGTTTTTCGTGATGTTTTATATAATTCAGTATTTGCACTTGCTCCAAGAGGATTTGGACCTGCTTCATTTAGGATGTATGAGGCAATTCAAATGCAGTGTATTCCCATTTATATTAGTGATGAGTTTTGGTTGCCTTTTGTTCAAGATATTGAATGGAGTAAAATGAGTTTATTGATTAAAGAAGAGGAAATTAAAACTATTCCCGAGAAAGTAGATACCTTATTAGAGAGTGGAGAATATCAAAATATGATTGATTATGGACAAGAAATTTATGAAAAATATTTGTCTTTTGATGGGTGTTTAAATACTATAGCGCAAAAAATATCAAATTATGATTGATAAAATTTCTTTGGCGATCCCGTTTTATAATACTTCAAAATACTTTTTAGATTGTATTCGTTATTGTATTGATGATAATTTTGTATCTGAAATAATAATAAATGATGATCAATCTACAGAAGAAGAATGGGACAATATTAATACTATTGTTTCTGAATTAAATAATCCTAAAATAAAATTATACAGAAATCCTATAAATCTTGGTGGATTTAAAAATAAGTATAAAACTGTCAAGAAAGCAACTTCAAATTGGGTTTATCTTTTAGACAGTGATAACTACTTACATAACACTACTATAGATGTTATCAAAAATATTCAAAATCCAGATGAAAATATTTGTTATTGTCCAGAGACTTTAATAATGTTTTCTGGTTCTTTTGGATTTGAAAATATAGTAAGAGAAGTAACTTATAGTTTTCCTTATGAAAAAATAGGTGCTAAGGAATCAAAAGAAGCTATGAATTCTAGAATAACAGATTTTGGTATGTTTTTAAATACTGGAAATTTTATTTTTAGTAAAGATAATTATTTAAATAAAGTTTTAAATGTATACACTAGCGGAGAAGATGTTTCTGCTGCAGATTGTATAGCATTTCAATATAATTGGATAAAAAATGGAGGTTATTCTAAAGTTGTTTCTGGGTTTAAGTATTATCATAGATTAAGAAGTGACAGTTACTGGGAGTCTTCTGGTCATTCTGCTTCTTCTAAATCTTCATATTATGAAGCATTATTTTGTAACATTAGCGTGTAGTACGATGCTTTTAAGTTTTACTCAATTAAGAAAAAAATACTCCATGGATATTAAAGGTATAATCCATGTTGGTGCTCACTATGGAGAAGAAATAGAAGAGTATGTCAATAACGGTATTCAAGAGATTATTTTGTTTGAACCATTAAGTGAGTGTTTTGATGTTCTTCAGAGAAAAATATTTGATTTAAATGCAAATATTGAAGGGCATCAAATTGCATTAGGATCTTCTTCCGGAATTGCTGAAATGTATATAAGTGATAATCAAATGCAAAGTAGTTCTATTTTAAAACCTAAAGTTCATTTAACTCATCATCCTCATGTAAAGTTTAATGGAACTGAAGAAGTTGAGGTAGATATGCTTGATAATTTTGATACAAAGGATTATAATTTTCTTAATATGGATGTTCAGGGATATGAATTGGAAGTTTTAAAAGGTGGAACAGAAACTTTGAAACATGTTGATTATGTTTATTGTGAAGTAAACCGTGATGAACTTTATGAGGGAAATGCTTATATTCATGATATTGATGATTTTCTTTCCAAGTATGATATGATAAGAGTTGAGACTAATTGGGAAGGAGATCTTTGGGGAGATGCACTTTATATTAAAAAAATGGAGAATAAATAATGCCCAAAATTAAAAATAATATTCCCGATCCAACAAGAGGAAAAACAAGACTTATTTGGCAATCAACCTACGAATGGACTGTTAAATTTTTCAACGAACATCCTGATTTAAAAATTGGTGCGGAGATTGGTGTTGCTGGTGGGCAACATATAAAGGCAATTATGGAAAATACACAGATCGAAAAAATGTACGGAATTGATCCGTATGATAATGATGGGTGGGATATGCATGGATACTTTAGTGTCGATAAGGATTATGGGGGATTTGATGGTCTTTATAATGAAGTTGATAAAATGTTAGGTGTTTATGGTGATAGGGTTGAATTAATTAGAAAAAAATCTGTAGATGCTGCACCTCAATTTGAAGATGGATCTTTAGATTTTGTTTTTATTGATGCTGCTCATGATTACCAAAATTGTTTTGATGATATTAGTTATTGGCATCATAGGGTTCGTGAGGGTGGATATGTAATGGGGCATGATTGGGAACATGATGGATATCCTGGTGTTCAAAAAGCAGTAATTGAACATTATGGCGACTCTGTAACTGGAGTATCTGAACCAGTTCACGTTTGGTATATTAAAGTATGAAAATCTGTATTTTAACAATCGCTACAAATAAGTATCTTCAATTTGTTGAGGAACTTTATGACTCAATTGAGAAGAACTTTCTTAATGGACATGAAATCAGTTGCCTTCTTTTTACTGATCATGAAGTAGAAACATCAGACAACGTAAGAGTTCACTATATTGATCATGAACCTTGGCCTATGCCAACTTTAAAGCGTTATAATTATTTTGTTAAGGAGAAAGAATTCATTCTTCAGCACGATTATTGTTTCTATTTTGATGCCGATATGAGAGTTGATAATTTGGTTGGTGATGAAGTTTTAAGTGATCTGGTCGGAACTCAACACCCGTATCAATCTTTTCATTCTATTGAGAAAATGTCTTATGATAGAAATCCAAAGTCTTTAGCATATGTTCCTTTGGGTGAAGGTAAAAATTATTATGCTGGTGGATTTAATGGTGGATCTACTAAATCTTTTATTGAAATGTCTGAAGTTATCTCTGATAGAGTCAATAAAGATTTGGAGAATGATGTGATTGCTTTGTGGCACGATGAAAGTCATATGAACCGATATATGATTGATAATCCTCCTACGTTATCATTAACTCCATCTTATTGTTTTGCTGAAGAATTTTACGGGACTGATTATCCCCACGAACCCAAGATTATTGCTTTGAGGAGAAATAAAGATGAACTTAGATCTTAGAGAAATACCTTTTTATTATATTAATCTTGACGATGCTGTAGAAAGAAAAACACGAACTGAAAATCATTTAAAGGCACTTGGCATCAAAAGTATTAATCGTATTCCTGCAGTTCGCCATAGTAATGGATTTGCTGGATGTGCCAGAACCGTAAGTGATTTTCTTCATCAGATTACTGAAGGACCTTTTGTTTTAATTGAAGATGATATTGATGTTAAAAGGTGGGATCCGATTATAGAAATTCCAGATGATGCCGATGCTCTTTATCTTGGTATTTCTGGATGGGGAAGAATGAATGGACACTCTGGTCCATTTGTTCAGTGGGAGCAAGTTGATGATAATCTTCTTCGCGTTTATAATATGTTAAGTGGACATGCAATTGTATATCTTTCTGGAGAATGGGTTGAGATGGCACGACGGTGTTGCTATCATGCTGGATATGTGATTGAAAGTTATTATGATGTTCAGATTGCAGAGGTTCAAAGATTTTTTAACATTTACGCTCTAGATGATCCATACTTTTATCAGACTAGTTCTGATGGAAATCAAAAAGTAACATATGAAAAACTCTCTACTCAACAATCATTAGAATGTTTATCATATGTTCCACAATTGTTTTTACCTGAAAGAATTAACTAATGTATATTGCTTCTTGCCCTCTTAGGGTTTCTTTATTTGGAGGATCTACAGATAACCCGTACTTTGTTGAAAAGTATGGGTTTGGTTCCGTAATTAGTTTTAGTTGCAATCTTAAAACTTATATCAGTCTCCATGAGGATAAGTTGGGATACAATATGCAGGGTCGTAAGTATATTGTAAACTATTCCAAAAGAGAAGAGACTGAATATATTAGTGATATCAAGAATGAATTGGTACGTATTGTTCTAAACTACTTTGGATGTTTTCCTTTAACTGTGAGTATGACTAGTGATGCATATTCGCAGGGTAGTGGTCTTGCTTCATCATCATCTTATATTATTGCTCTGATTAAGTGCATTTCTATGTTTAAAGACTTGCATTTAACTGATATTGAAATCTGTGAACTTGCTCTTCAATTGGAGCAAGAGATGAACCCTTACTGTGGATATCAAGATCCTTATGGATGTGGTATTGGTGGATTTAAAAAGATTGATTTTGAAAAAGGTGGCATCATTAAATATAATTTCTTATCTACAGATTTGTTCAAGAACTATGATGCCCATTTGGTTTTTACTGGTGTAACAAGAAATTCCAAAAATGTTCTTCAAGATGTAACTGCAAATATTGATAAGTCTTTGCCTTTGTTAAAAACTGTAGATGATGCTTATGATGCTTTAAGATCAAAGGATTATATTAAGTTTTTGGATTTGTTAAATTATGGATGGGAACAGAAAAAGGCGACAAGTTCATTGATTACAGAAAATGAGGAAATAAAGAATATTGATAAAGTTCTTACCGATAGTAAAGAAGTGATTGCTCATAAACTTTGTGGTGCTGGAAATGGCGGTTTCTTTCTTGTATTCTCGGAACCAGATACCTTGAAAATTCCGTATAAATCAATTAAAATAGATGTAGAACCAAACGGAGTAGTAGGACATAAATTATGAACCCTTTTACGGAATATATTGATGCTCTTCAATCTGCCCATATGGGTAATGAGTTTGAAAAATTTCAAGAAGCATTTAGGAAATATCCTAGAATTATTGTTCTAGGAAATGGTGGCAGCAATTCAGTTGCCTCTCATATCTCTCAAGATTACATGAAGTTTCATGGTAAGAAAGTTTCTATTCTTTCCGATCCTTCAATGTTGACAATGTTAACAAATGACTTTGGATATGAGAATGCATATCAAAAGTTTTTAGAATATTATGTTGAAGATGATACTCTTGTGGTAATTATGAGCTCTGGTGGTGAGTCAAAAAATATGCTAAACTGTCTAGAGTGGTGTGAAATTAACAAAGTGAATTATGGAGTATTGACTGGATTTAGTCCAGATAATAGTATTCGCACCCGAGCAACTAACTCTTTATGGAACTACTACATAAGTAGTGATGATTATGGTGTTGTTGAGTGTGTTCATCAAATTTTTCTTCATGGAGTTGTATGAGATATTGCTTTGATATTGACGGAACTCTTTGTCATACTCCAAATAATGAAAAGGGTAAA
>Ga0129333_10006401_pt1 | contig 11137 bp, 10 predicted proteins | sample CPB6_08_DNA_FD_94474 | JGI IMG/M metagenome (GOLD analysis project Ga0129333, IMG submission 94474) | Freshwater to marine salinity gradient microbial communities from Chesapeake Bay, USA - CPBay_Sum_0.6_0.8_DNA | ecosystem: Environmental > Aquatic > Marine > Coastal | place: USA: Chesapeake...
CATTGTAGATAATCGAGTACAATTTGATCTGTACACCTTCTTTTTCAGCAATCTTGTTGGCTTGAAGAGAAGGACGAACATTAAATCCGACGATGATGGCATCAGATGCTGTTGCCAACAATACATCACTTTCTGTAATTTGTCCGACTGCCTTATGTACAACCTTAATTGCAATCTCCTGAGTGGAAAGTTTTTGCAATGAATCACTCAATGCTTCTACCGATCCATCCACGTCACCTTTGATGATAATGTTAAGTTCTTTAAAGTTACCAAGTGCAAGTCGACGTCCGATTTCATCGAGTGTAATATGTTTCTTCGTTCTGATACCTTGCTCACGCATGATTTGAGCACGTCTGTTGGCTATGTCTTTCGCTTCAGATTCATCCTCATATACTTTGAACTTCTCACCTGCTTGAGGTGCACCATTCAATCCAAGTATCAGTACAGGCGATGAAGGAGGGATAACATCTACGCGATTATTACGCTCATTCATCATTGCTTTAACTCTTCCATAATATTGACCACTTACTACAAGATCTCCCTGTTGCAATGTTCCATTTTGTACAAGAATGGTAGCAACATACCCTCTTCCCTTATCAAGAGTAGCCTCAATCACTGTTCCACTTGCTTCACGATCTGGATTGGCTTTCAGGTCAAGAATTTCAGCTTCAAGAAGGATTTTATCCATCAATTTGTCAATGTTCAATCCTGATTTTGCAGCGATTTCCTGACTTTGGAATTTTCCACCCCACTCTTCTACGAGAATATTCATTTGTGAAAGTTGCTCGTAAATTTTTTGTGGATTGGCACCGTCTTTATCGATCTTGTTGATTGCAAAAATCATCGGAACACCTGCAGCCTGAGCGTGACTGATTGCTTCTCTTGTTTGAGGCATCACTGCATCATCAGCAGCAATGACAATTATCGCGAGGTCTGTTATTTTGGCACCGCGGGCACGCATCGCTGTGAAGGCTTCGTGTCCGGGTGTATCTAAAAATGTAATTGATTTACCAGAAGGCAAATCAACATGATAAGCACCAATGTGCTGGGTGATACCACCCGCTTCACCTGCAACCACATTTGCATTTCTGATATAGTCAAGCAAAGAAGTCTTACCATGGTCAACGTGTCCCATGATGGTAACAATTGGCGCGCGGGGTGAAAGGTCTTCCGGTTCATCAACCTCTTCCACTTCTTCCATCTCCATCTGTTTTTCCATGTCGATGAATTCTACTTCATAGCCAAACTCTCCAGCAACCAATTCAATAACTTCTGCATCGAGACGTTGGTTAATGGAAACCATGATACCAAGACTCATACATTTACTGATGATTTCAGCAAAGTTTACATCCAGCAAGCTTGCCAATTCACTTACACTGATAAATTCAGTAACCTGAACCTTGTTACCGCCTTCAGCATCTTCTGCACCAGCCTCCATTTCTTCGCGTTTAAGGCGACGAAGTTTTGATTTCGTGATTTTAGGTTTAGATCCGCCACCGCCAGATAATTTAGCTTGGGTTTCTTTTATCTTATTTTGAATTTCCTTCTCATCAATTTCTTTTACTTCATTCTTCTTAAATACTCTTGGTCCTCCTGAACGCGGTCCGCTTTGACGCTGAGGTGCAGCTCCACCTTTTTGAATAGAAGGTTTTGAGCGCTCTGCTTCTTTTTTCTCAATCGGGATACGCTTTCTCTTTCTTTTTTCATCAGCACTTTGACCTTTTTCATCAGTCTCAGGAGCAAGCTCTATTTTACCGATGATTTTTGGTCCTTCTAATTCAGGAGCTTCAATTTTTACACGCTCGATTTCCTGTTCAACAGGTTTTTTCTCCGGCTCTTCAACAGGTTCTTTAACTTGTTTTACAGGCTCTTCAACAACCTCAGGTGCTGGTTCTTTTTTCTTAGAGGACTTCTTCGGTCGTGTTGCATTATCTAATGCTCCAAGATCAATTTTATCAAGAATCTTTGGACCATCTAATTCAGGTGCATCGATTTTTACTTTCTCAACTGGAGGCTCAGGAGCCTTTGGAGTTTCTGCTTTTTTCTTAGACTCTTTCTTGAAAACAATCTCTTCTTCGTCTTTTTTCTTTTTTACTTCAGCTGCTGCACCTTTTGGTATTTCAATGGCATCGCTCTTTGCTTTTGCAGCTTTATCGGAAGAGAATTCCTGTTGTAAGGAACGATACATATCCTCAGTCAATTTTGACGTTGGCTTCAGATCATCCTTACTAAAACCTTTTCCCACCAAGAAATCAACCAACGTTTCTTTACCGATGTTGAACTCCTTGGCCGCAGCCATTAACCTGGGTGTGTTTGATTCTGACATTTATCCTCCTTGAACTTTTTTTATCTAACGATACTTCTAAATGCTTTTTTAGTCTTTTTCGAACTCAGCTCTTAAAATTTCACGCACTTCATCAATTGTTTCCTTTTCAAGATCCGTTCTGCGCTCCAATTCTGTTGCGGTGAGATCCAATACGCTTCTTGCAGTATCACATCCTATACGCTTCAATTCCTCGATAATCCATGTTTCGATTTCATCGCTGAATTCATCCAAATCGATATCATACTCAGCCATTTCACCTTCGTTATCACGGTAAACATCAATGTCAAATCCAGTCAAATCTTCAGCCAATTTAATATTAACGCCTCGCTTACCGATGGCAAGTGAAACCTGGTCGGGTGACACAAATACTTCAGCACGCTTCCCTTCATTATCAATTGTCATGCGTGTAATTTTCGCAGGAGTCAATGAACGTTGAATTAACAACTGAATATTATTGGTGAAGTTGATTACATCAATATTCTCATTCTTCAATTCACGTACAATACCATGAATACGGCTTCCCTTCATACCAACGCAGGCACCAACTGGATCAATACGATCATCATAGCTTTCAACAGCAACTTTAGCACGCTCACCTGGTTCACGTACAATCTTTCTGATCACTATCAATCCATCAAAGATTTCTGGTACTTCAATCTCAAGCAATTTTGCAAGGAATGAAGGATGAGTTCTTGAAAGAATGATTACTGGTGAATTATTTTTAAGTTCTACTTTTTTAATCACTGAACGAATGCTTTCACCCTTCTTGAAATAATCAGAAGGTATTTGCTCTGACTTCGGAAGAATCAATTCATTTCCATCTTCATCAATCAACAAAACTTCTTTCTTCCAAACCTGGTATACTTCAGCGCTGATGATATCCCCCACACGATCACCATATTTTTTCACCAATGCATTTTTCTTCAAATCACCAATTCTACTCGTAAGTGTTTGCTTGGCAGCAAGAATAGCACGACGACCAAAATCTTGGATGTCTACTTCCTCATATAACTCTTCACCCACTTCAAAGTCAGGCTCAATCTTTACAGCCTCACTGTACTCGATTTCCAAGAGTGGATTCTCCAGTTTGCCATCCTCTACAATCATCCTGTGTCGGACAATTTCAAGATCACCTTTCTCAGTGTTTACAATTACATCAAAGCTCTCATCAGAGCCGTATTTCTTTCTAAGCAATGTTTTGAATACATCCTCAAGGACTTTCATGAGGGTAGGACGATCGATGTTTTCTGCATCTTTAAAATCTTGAAACGATTCGATCAAATTAATACTGGCCATATACTACTATTTAATGTTCTGTTATTTAAATATCAATTTAACAATGGTTGATTTTATTTCATCCAACAAAAGAAAATGCCTGAGCACTTCCTTCTTCTTTCCTTTCCCTTTCTCCTCTTCCACTTCCACTCCTTTTTCATCTGCATTTAAAAGCTTTCCCTCCAGTTTTCTTCCATCTAACATTTCCACCTCAACATTCCTGCCAATATTTTTAATATACTGGCGAGGCATTGAAAGTGGCTCATCTACCCCTGGTGAAGAAACCTCCAAAGAAAACTCCCCATCATTGCAAACGCCAGTCTCAACAATCTGTTTGTACAGGGCCCTATTCAGTTTAACACATTTCTCAATGGTCAGACCAGCATCCCCATCAATGAAAACAGTGATGTTGTTAATGGGACGGATCGATATTTTCACTATAAAATATTGATTATCAACACTTAATAATGATTCTACCAGTTCCCTAATCTGCTCTGTTTTATCTTTTGTTGCCATATCTGAGAAATAAAGAAGGGAACGAATCCGTTCCCTTCAATTGTTTCATCCTGATGCAAATATAGGATAATTGGCAGAAAATTCAAAATGGGTGGGGGGAAATGGGTTGACAGTTCACAGTTGGGGGGAGTATGTAAAGAAAATGACCAACATCAGCAATTTTTGTGAATAGAGAAGATAACTTTAGCATAGTTGTATTACAACTGTCAACCCACAACCGTCAACCGCTAACCCCAAACGAACAACCCACAACCCTCATGGCCACTGAAGACAACCTTGGAGATTTCTATAAAGAAAATAAAAAATTGATTTCTGATTACATCGACACCAGAATTGAGTTGATCAAATTGGGAGCGATCAAAACATCAGCCAAAACATTAAGTGCGCTAATACTGATTGCATTGATCAGTTTCATGGCACTGTTCTTTATTCTGTTTTTGGTCATTGCATTTTCTTGGTTCATGGCAGATAAACTTGGAAGTGCTTCACTTGGATTCTTGTGCGGAGGTGGTTTATTTTTACTGATCATACTCATTTCTATCATCTTCAGAAAATCCTTGTTTTTAAACCCATTGATTAGAATTTTCTTGCACGCTTCAACCCAAGAAGATGAAGCTGATGATGAAAATGAAGAATTTTAAACTGATGAAAAAACCAATCAAAAATATCCATGCACTGAACAAAAGAATCAGCGATTTAAAAGTGAAGCAGCTGATGATTGAAAACAAACTCGACCATAATTTTCAAGCATTAAGAGAAAATTTTTGGGGAATGGGTTTGAATTCAGTGTTTGGCAAAAGAACACGCGCAAGCAGCTTTTGGGCTGATATAGTTACGCACGTAATGGAAAGCGAGAAACTACAACAAGGTGTTAAAAACTTTGTCACCAAACTTACAGATAAGATTGGGGATGCCTTGAAATGATCAATAATTATACCTTTGCATCATGTTTTTGAAATATTTGCTACTCGGACTATTCCTTTATTTTATATTCAGATTTGTATTTGATTTTGTTATACCTGTTGTTAGAACAACCAAACAGGTAAAGAAACAATTTGATGCAGTTCGTGAGCAACAGCAACAGTTTTATCAAGAGAAAAACCAACCTACACCTTCTGCAAAAAAATCAACTGTTGCGGATCAAGATGATTACCTAGAATTCGAGGAAGTGAAATAAATTTATTTTTCCAGCTCTTCCACTGCACCAGCTACTTCTAATGCTGTATGCAATCCCTTATCTTCAAAAATTATCCTGCCAGTTTTCTTTTCAATAAGCCTTAGATAAATCTCAGAGGTCATGCTCTCTTCAATTCTTCCTTCCATCAATCCTAATATGGGAGCAGCCAGTGGCGTTGTTGCATCTTTGTTTGCACGTACCACTAAGAGATGTTGTTTATTTTCAAATATCAACTCAACCACATGATCTTTGTATTGGCATTGTAAAAGCTTGGTTCCATTGTAGGTAGTGAATTGTATCAATCGATTGTCTACCCATAGTCCTGCAATAAATCCCACAAAAGAATTTCTCAACCATGGAATCTTAGCAACAGAACATTTGAAGGAAACATCTGGTTTACTGAAATGGTTAGACTGCATCCAGATATATGCTGAAGGAAACGACTTGCCCCAATCTTTTTCTATATATCCCTTACCTCCACTCATGTCTATCAATTCTCCATTGATTTGAATGGTTCCATTTACAGTATGATTCATGCTAACGATACCGTGGTAACATTCCATGAAAGGCACGTAAGAAAAAGGGCCCATGATGCCGGGAGATAAAAAAGAGCTGGGCCATGGAACTTGATTTTCAAATGATAGATTCACCTTACACCCTTCACACTCAAAAGAAATACGATCATTTTCAAAAAGATGTTCAGCGATTCGAATGGAAAATGAACCAACAGAAGGAGTGAACTGCTCTGCAGGAAATCTATGGTATTGAGATGTTTTTAGTTTCCCATCCAATACTTGCACAAAAGCATGCTTATCCCCTTTTTCATTCATAGCAATACCAGGTATAAATGCAAAGGCCTTGGAGGCATCTTTGTTCAATACTTTAAAGTACCAACCCTCAAAATATTTTTTCTGCTTACCCCATCCCTGAAAATGAGTAGGATGATAAAAAGAATAGATTTTTTTTAGTGCATCGGAAATGAACATACAGATCAATTAGAAATAATCTTGACCCCTTCATCATCTTTATAATAAGCAGCCAATTGCATCAATTGATTTTTCAAATCAATGATCAAGGACTGACTGGAAGGTTCGTTGATGATGTTTTTCATTTCATGAGGATCATTCTGCAGATCATACAATTCCCATTTACTAATAGCGCCATAAAAACGAATAAGCTTATAACGCTCTGTTCTAATACCAACATGAGGTGCAACCCTATGTGGTTCAGGGTATTCATAATAATGATAATACATTGCTTTACGCCAATCAGTATTTTGACGTTTATTGCTTAGTAACCCTTTAAAACTTTTGCCTTGTATATCACTAGGCACTTCAATACCAGCATAATCAATCAATGTTGGAGCAAAATCAATGTTCACAATCATTTGATCAATTGTTGAACCTGGCTGAATTTTTCCAGGGTATTTCATCATGAATGGTGTACGCAAACTTTCCTCATACATGAATCGTTTATCAAACCATCCATGTTCTCCCATGTAAAATCCTTGATCTGAGGTATAAATAACAATAGTGTTTTTGGTGAGACCAGTTGAATCAAGATAATCCAGTATCCTTCCAATATTTCTGTCCATCGATCTGGCTGTGGCGAGGTAATCACGCAGGTAACGCTGATACTTCCATTTGACAATGGCTAAACTATCATGTTTAATTTTATCATATGATTGCTGTGCTCGATCATAATATTCTTTGTATGCTTTTTTCTGTTCCTCATTCATCCTTCCAAACATCCCACGTTTATTATAATCAACACCAAGTTTCAAATCATCATGCATCAACATGGTTTTTGAAATCGTCATATCCTGTTCTGCAGCAGCTTGACGATCAGTATAGCTATCGAAAAAATTACTTGGGAAAGGGAATTCTTGATTTTCAAATTCTGCAAAATCTTTTGGATCTGGCATCCAGTTTCTGTGGGTTGCTTTTTCACCAACCACCAGGAAGAAAGGTTTATTGGCATCTCTGTTTTTCAACCACTCAAGAGAAAAATCACTGATTAAATCTGTCACATACCCTTTTGACCTCACTGTATCTCTATTCATGTTAATAAAATCAGGCTGAAAATAATTCCCCTGATCTGGTAATACTTTCCAGTAATCAAATCCATTTGGCAAAGTTTGCAAGTGCCATTTGCCAATCCATGCCGTTTGATATTTTTTTTGTGCAAGTATTTTTTGGATTTGCTGTTGATCAGGATTGAAAAAACGGTTTGGACCATTGTCTTTGAGTCCGTTGATATGGCTATATTTCCCTGTCAACAAAACCGCTCTACTTGGAGCACAAATTGAATTGGTCACAAACACATTATTGAATAAGGCACCTTCTCTTGCAATACGATCAATATTAGGTGTTTGCATCAATTTACTACCATATGCACTGATGGTTTGCTGAGTATGATCGTCTGAAAAAATGACAAGAATATTTGGCTGTTGGCCATATGATTTGATGGCCATCCAAAATGATAATACTAGTAATAGAAATACTCTCATAAAGAAAAAATCCCGCAAAGCATGCGGGACAATGATTTAAAATTTATTTAGCTGGAGTGATGGTGATGTTTCGGTATTCAACAGGACCATGATCACCTTGAAGGAAGATTGGTCCGGGTTCACCTTCATTGCTATCAAGTGCTCCACCAGTAATTCCTGGGATCAGCTGATCACATATTACAGTTTTGCCATTGGCAACCACGGTAACTTTTCTTCCAACCAATGTAATGTCAAATGTTTGCCATTCGCCTGCTGGATGAGCAGCCATTTGATTTGGCGTGAGGAATCCGTATACGCCGCTGAATAAAGTTGAAGAAGGTTCCATGCCGTAGTTATCTTCTACTTGGACTTCATATCTGCCTCTCAAATACACACCGCTATTGCTTCCCTTAGGATAGCGAAATTCAATATGCAATTTAAAATCGGTGAATTTTTGATCTGTCATGATATTAGAACCGGAACGTGGACTCTTCATTATACCATTTTCAACTACCCATTGGTTATCTGGTTTTTGTGTATGCCAACCTTTTAAATCTTTTCCATTGAACAATTGAATGGGCGTTCCCCAAATCGGTTCTTTTTCTCTATGTAGTGACGGAGCGCGAACACCAGTGAAAGTATAGGTCTTCCCATTACTCGCATATATGGTGCCAGAAAGTTTATCATCTTTAATTGTTCCTTCAAAAACCATGTCTTTGTCGGTTCTATCCCATTGTGGAGGGATGGTGAAACTTACCTTTCCATCATTAAAGTTTACTTTGGAAACAGGACGAGCACTACCTCCATCAGCCACGAAATATCCAACCAGTGTCTTTACACCAGAGAGTTTTACTTCTAGCCATGATGGTGCTATTTTATCCCCCATGTCGACCGTAAGATCCCATTTACCAATGACAGCTGGACCAGCTGGTTCTGGAGCATGTGCTTGTGCATTCGAGTAGTTTTGTAACAAACCGATTGATACAAAAAATAAAAGAAATAATTTTTTCATACAGTAATAATTAATCGTAAGTTAGAAATAATTAACTATCTCAATAAAAAATAAAATGAAAAATATAATTACAGTTTTTCTATTGATGATTTTCATACAAACTAATGCTCAACATAAAATTTTTATCAGAATATATAATACTAACAATCAAAAAATTACGAAGGGATACCTCCAAAAAACAACCGATTCCACTCTCACACTCAGCGCCAAAGGGAATGAAATAAGAGAAGTTTCTATAAAAGAAATTAAAAAGATCAGATTAAAACGATCAGCCGGACTCACTGCACTGATTGTTGGGGGAATACCGATTACTGCAGGTTTAGTATTTTTTGCCAGAAATCAGGGATGGGATGGACTTGCTGGTATGGTGCTTTTTATGGAAGGATTAATCGCAGGACCCGCAGCGGGAGGAATAAAGGCACTTATAAATCCTAAACCATTGATAATCAATGGTGATATAGAAAAATGGAATAGCTATAAAAAAATACTGGATCAGAAACTAAAATAAAAAAAGGAGGAAAAATATTCCTCCTTTTTTTATAATATATTGAAATTCAATTATTTACTCTCCTTCTCCTCTTTTATCCTGGTTGCCTCTACATCAAACATGTCCATTAAAGAACCTGTCATGCTATCATCAGATTTTTTCGCCATCACAAATTTCAAATCATATCCCATGATTACAAATCCCATGATGTATTTATCATTCTCATAGTATGCAGTATCCATTGGTTTTTCTGCCTTTGACTCTAGATCAGTAAAATAGCCTTTCAACTTTCCTTCTTTCACCTCAAATCTTACAGGCATGGTTACATCACCCTGAGGCGTTCCTTTTACAAAAACACTCCACTTACCTTCCAAATAACTTTCTGGCGTTGAAGCGGTTTGTGCATTCAAACCAGTTATGCTGAACACAACAGCAAATAAAAATGTAATTAATGTTTTCATCATGTTTAATTTAATGAAGCAAACATAAGGAAACTTCGTTTACCTATGCGTGCTGTATTTATTTTATATTTAGGTAAACACTGCCCCACATGAAAAGTTCAATTATAATTTTACTCCTTCACGGTTTGATTACATTGTCCGTCTCAGCGCAACAAAGCCAATTTGAAAAAAAACCTAATGTCTTGTTGATCATCGCAGATGATCAGGGATGGGGGGATCTAGGATTCACGGGAAATAAAACAGTTGCAACACCAAACCTTGATCAACTCGCAAAATCTGGTGTTGTGATGGATAGATTTTATGTGAGTCCAGTTTGCTCTCCTACTCGTGCTGAATTACTTACTGGTAGATATCATGTTAGAGGCGGAGTAAGCGGTACTTCAACTGGAAGGGTTCGATTAGATTTAGATGAAACCACTATAACAGAAGCATTCAAACAGAATGGATACAAAACAGCGCTGTTTGGTAAATGGCATAATGGTGGACAAGCACCATATCATCCAAATTGCAGAGGCATTGATGAATTCTATGGATTTTGTTCCGGACACTGGGGCAATTATTTCAATCCCATCTTAGAACACAATGGTGAAGTGGTGAAAGGAAAAGGATTCATGACAGATGATCTTACCAATCACGCTATAGACTATTTAAACAAAAAAAATGATCAACCATTTTTCATGATCATGGCACTGAATACTCCCCATAGTCCTATGCAAGTGCCTGATGAATTTTGGAATCCATACAAAGACAAAAAAATACAACAAAAAGGAAGCATACCAGAAAAAGAAAATATTCAACATACACGTGCAGCATTGGCACTGAATGAAAACATTGATGTAAATATTGGGAGGGTCATACAAACGCTCAAGCAAAACAATCAATTTGACAATACCATCATCATTTACTTTTCAGATAATGGTCCAAATGGCAATCGATACAACGGAGGAATGAAAGGCATCAAAGGATCAGTTGATGAAGGTGGCGTAAGAGTTCCATTCATCATCTACTGGAATAAAATAAATGGAGGAAGAACAATTCCACAAATCGCAGCAAACATAGATATCTTCCCAACATTGATTGATCTTGCTGGTATCAAATGGAAAAATCCTAAACCCTTTGATGGCATCAGTCTAAAAAATACATTGATGGAAAAGAATCTATCAAGTACAGACAGAATCATCCCAAGCTTTTGGGCAAATGAAACAAGTGTCAGATCTCAAAATTTTCGATTGTCAAACAAGGATGAATTATTCGATATGGTCAATGATCCCTATCAAACCATAAATGTTGCTGATAAATTTTCAAAAGAATTTGAAACACTTAAAACCTGGAAAGAACAATGGATAAAAACAGTTCGATCAGAACTCCCAACGCAAGATTTTCGTCCATTGATCA
>Ga0129333_10006402_pt1 | contig 11136 bp, 9 predicted proteins | sample CPB6_08_DNA_FD_94474 | JGI IMG/M metagenome (GOLD analysis project Ga0129333, IMG submission 94474) | Freshwater to marine salinity gradient microbial communities from Chesapeake Bay, USA - CPBay_Sum_0.6_0.8_DNA | ecosystem: Environmental > Aquatic > Marine > Coastal | place: USA: Chesapeake Bay...
CCACCAACCGGTGTTCTGGTGATGGTTTTTCACCCTATGGGTAGAGATCCTGCACCAGAACACCGGGTGTGTGCGGGTGCAGGAGAGGGAGAGGCTGGTCGAGTTCTTCGGTGAATCGTCGGCCGAGTAGTCGGTCGGAAGAACCGAACCAAGTCAGTCAAGGTCGCGCGTCGACGGAGACCCCAGCCCTCAACGCCCCATCCGAGTGTGTTCGAAATGGATCGCTGTGGCCGCTCGTGGATTCGCCTGTCAGGTCTGCGAATCGCGTCCGGCCGGCGCCCGAAAGTGTGCCATAGGTATTCCCTAAACCGGCCCCATGGGATACCGGCAGGGGTTGATCATCTGTCCTACGGAGACGATGGCCGAATTCGTGGGGAGCCAACTCGAGGATCCTGGCGCCTCGATTCGTCACGTCGTCAGTGGCACTCGCGGATCGCCGGAACTTCTGGTGTTGCACGATTGGGACCTCGTGTTGGTTGGCGAGATCAGTTGGCCGGATGTCGCTCCAATTCTGATGACGCACCAACCGGGTCGGTTGGTCCTTCTCGCCCCGCGCACTTCCGATCTCGCGCGGCACTTGCTCGAATCAGGCCGAATCGACATGGCACTTGATCTTCGTCTCGGCTTCGGTCGTGGTCGACGAATGATTCGTGCGTTGCTGAACAACGAAGACCCCGATCCGAGCGAGAACGTTCCCCTCAGCAACAAAGTGTTCGCCGCCACCAAGGATCGTGTCGATGAGGAGATTCTCCGGCTTCTCCTGGTCGGTGCCTCCGACAAGGAGATCTCCTCGATCGTCCACCTGTCCCACCAGTCGGTACGCAATCGGGTGCATCGTCTGATCGCACGATCGGGCGCCTGTAATCGCACGCACCTCGCGGTCTCGTACGCCATGCATTGCGTGACCAATTCTGACGATGGGGACCAGTTCTCGGGGGGGGGGTATTCGAAGCCGCAATCGGTCTGACAATGAGTGAGGTCATCCGGCGCACGTGGACGTAACAACGCCCACCAACCGGTGTTCTGGTGATGGTTTTTCACCCTATGGGTAAAGATTCTGCACCAGAACACCGGGTGTGGGGTTGGGTTGCTGGGTTGCTGGGTTACTCGGTGGTCTCGATCGGGGTCACCGGGCGGCGATAGCGGTCGGCGTTCCCGACGCTTGGATGAGCGGTGCCACACGGACCGGCCGCGAAGGCCCGAAGAATGTTGGAGGTCGCGACCCGCACGAACTCGGTGGTGTCGGCCTCGTCCCACTCCTCGGCGTCGAGAGCGTTGATCCACGCGATGGTGCCGGTGGCCACCACGCCGGCACCGCTGGGGTGGGCGTAGTAGGTCATGGCGTGTTCGTACATGTTCTCCTGGAAGCGAACTGGTGACGAGGCCAGGACTTCCAGGTTCTCGGGTTCCTTGCTCTTCGGACCCAGTCCATCGGCCTCGATCGCCACGAGTCCCCGAAAACTCGAACCATTTCGTACATCGGTGCCCTCGAACACCCAGTTCTTCGGGTTCACCACGCGGAGGGCGGCCTTGACCCCGGCGGCGAAGTACTGGACGCCGATCAGGGCCGACTCGGGTTCGGAGAGCGGCGCGTTGCGCCATTGAACCGTCGACTGCAGCGGGTCCTGTGCGGTGACGGGGTCGGCATCGGCCAGTCGGTAGTTGGGCATCTGGCGGAGCGGGACACCCTCGTCGTTCGATTCGAGTCGCACGTGCCGATACACGGCGTTCGCTCCGAAGAAAGCCAGATTCACGCCCGACGCAACGGCTCGCTCGAGGGTGCGACGCATGGGTGTCGAGTAGTACTCGTCGTGACCGGTGGTGAGCACGGCGGTGCGACCGGCCAGCACGTCGGCACCCCCATCGCCGCTCGTGTGCAGATCGACGTTGGTCGCGTAGTTGGTGTCGATCCCGAGTTCCTCGATCAAGGCGATGAGAGGAAGTTCGTGGGTGAGAAAGTCGGCCGATCCCCAGTTGTACGAACGGGCGTAGGGTCGATCGAACGACACCACTCTCGAACGATCGGACTTCGAACCGGGTCCGAAGTTCTCGTAGAGCGACCGGCCACCCCACGGGTTGTACGCCTGCCACGTGGTGACTGCCGAAACCAGGAGCAACGACGCCGCGGCGTCGTCGCGGCGAATGGTGAGCGGAACGTAATGGGCTTCGCCGGTCGAGGCGACCAATTTCACGAGGTACGAGCCCGGCGGCCAGGTGTCGTCGATCGCGACATCGAGCGAGGGGGTCCAGTTCGTTCGGTGCATGCGGGTCTCGCGGTCGAACGAGTTCGTGAGTTGCCACTGCGTGGGCATCTCGTCCGACGACCACACGAGGCGCCCGAGAGCACCCTGGTACCAGCCCATGCGGTAGGCGTGGGCGCGCCACGAGGCTGCGCCGGTGGCCACGTAGAGCGTGACGGTCTGGCCCGCCTGGGCGCTCGTGGTGTTGGCCCAACCTTCGATGGTGCCCTCCGGTTCGCGATAACCGGCACCCGGAACCTTGGCCTCGATGCGCCAGTCGGCCGTTCCCGGTCGCGTGTTCTCGGTCGCCAGCCAGCCGGGGCTGGTCCAGGGGGCCGGTGGGAGAGTGGTGTCGACGATGAGTGGCGCCGTCGTCGCGGGCGCGGGCACCGTCGTGCCGACGGCAGCGGTGGACGTGGTCGCCGCCGATTCGGTGGAGGTTGGTGAGGCCGGTGACGACGAGGTGCACGCGGCGATCCACGACGCCAAGCCGGAGAGACCGGTGACTTCGATGAATCGACGACGCGAAAAGCGTGGGCTCATCGCCCGTCCTTCCAGTGTTGGAGTGGTGACAGCGAACGGTCGCCGCCGAAAGGAAGACTCACCCGGCTGCCGAGTCGAGCCGACGAGTAGCAGGCCGTCACGAGTTCCATCATCGCTCGTCCGAACTCGGCGTTCGTCTCCACCGGCGGTGTGTCGCGACCGGCATCGACCGCGTGGCGCATCTGCGAGACATAGCCGAAGTCCTCGACCAACGGAATCGGGTGAGTCGAGGCGGCGAGTCGCACCGTCTCACCGTCGTGTTCGAGTGCGATGGCTGGGCGGAGTTCGAGACGCAACGTTCCGGTTTCCGACGCCGCCTGCAACTCCCAGGCTCCTTCTTCGGGGCCTTCCCAGCCCGACTCGACGACGGCGGTCGGACCTCCGACGAACTCGATCGAGGCACGACCCCAGGTGTCGGTGCGGTCGCCGCGCAACTCGGCGGTCACGGCCACCGGTTCGCCGGCTCCGGCCACCCGGGCGGCCGCCACGACGAGGGCGAGTGGATGGATGCCGAGATCGAACAAGGCCCCACCACCCCACTCGGGGTCGAGGAACCCGCCCCACGTGGGGGCTCCTTGCAACGAACGAGCCGACAGGTGCACCAGCCTTCCGAGATCCGGGAGCCGTCGCATGAATTCACGAACCGCCGGTGCGAAGAGCAGGTTCTCGGCGTAGACGACCCGGGCGCCTGCGTCGGCCCGTGCCACGAGCCGGTCGGCATCGTCCAGGGTTCGCGAGAGTGGCTTTTCGACCAGAACGGTGGCGCCGGCGTCGAGGGCGGAGAGGGAGTTCGCGACGTGCCGGGACGGTGGGGTGCACACCACGACCACGTCGACGTCGTCGTGGACGTCGCTCCATGAGGCGATCGAGGCTCGGACGCGTCGAGCGAGAGCGGTGGCCCGCTCGGTGGTCCGCGAGGCGACCTTCACCACCTCGGCGCCGGCTGGTTCGCAAGCGAGCGCGTGAACTCCGGCGATCATGCCGGCTCCGCACAGCGCGACGCGGGAGGTCATCCGATCAACGTCCGGCCAGAGCCTCGACCACCGGCGCGAACGACTCGACGTCGTCGCCGCCGACGATGACATAGGAGAAACCCCATCGCTCTCGGCGGGCCAGCAGATCGTCGACGAGCTTCTCGGGCGGTCCGACCAGCGCGAAGGGGGTGTCGAGAACCTCGGCCGCCGTCACACCGATCATCCTGCCGATTCCCTCGGCCGCCGTCGCGGTGTCGTTCGTGATGTTCACGAGGAAGGCCCGGATGTTCATCTCGATCTCGTTCCACCGTGCACCGGCCGCCTCGCGCACGATGTTCACCTTGCCCTCCACCGCGTCGGCGGTCATGGTGTCGAAGGCGTCGCGCCCCACCACTCCCGCACTCATCGTCGCGTTGATTCCCACGATGTCGGCTTCCCGCGCCGCGATGGTGAGGACCCGCTTGCCGCCACCGCCGATGAGAATCGGGGGTCGGGGTGCTTGCACCGGTTTCGGTGTGCCGTCGTGACCGCTGATGTTGTAGTGCCGACCGGAGAACGTGAACGGCCCTTCGGCCATCAGCCCCTTGATCACCGCCAGACCCTCGACGAAACGATCGATGCGCACCCCGGCCGAGTCGTACGTCATGCCGGCCTGCTCGTAGTCGCTGATCATCCAGCCGGCACCGATGCCGATCTCGAGTCGCCCGTCGGACAGCACGTCCATGGTCGCCAGTTCCTTGGCGAGCACGAGTGGGTGCTTGTAGTCGTTGTCCCACACCAACGACCCGACCCGCAGCTTCTCGGTGACAGCGGCGGCCGCCATGAGGGCCGGCACCGGGGCCAGTTGGGAGTCGAAGTGATCGGGGAGAGTGAGGCTCGAGTAGCCGAGCGCCTCGATGCGTCGGGCCATGTCGGTCCATTCGCGTCGCGCGTGGATGCCACGAGCCTGCACACCGAAACGGAAGGGACGATTCGTCATGCCTCGAAGGTAGTGGTTTCGGCGCACTCGGTCGACAGTGGGTGACCGGTGACCCGACGACCCGGCGGGTACCGTGTCGTCGCTGTGCGTGTGGTCTCGTGGTGGTTCCGATTCGCCCTCGTGGTGACGGCGGGTGCCCTGCTCGTCACCGCCGTGGTGACGGCCGTGGCTCCGCGCCTGTGGCAGATGGCCAACGCCCACGACCAGACGCCGGTGTCGCTGCCCGCACTCGAGCCGATCGCCCAACGCACGTACGTGTACGACAGGGCGGGCAACGAGATCGCCGCTTACGAGCTCGAGAACAGCCAGCCGGTGCCCATCGATCGAGTACCCGACGAAGCCGTGGCGGCCCTCCTCGCCGTGGAGGATCGCGAGTTCTACACGCACCACGGAGTGAACGTGCGCAGTCTCTTCCGGGCGTCTTTGTCGAACTTCGAGGGTGGCACCCGGCAGGGAGCGTCCACCATCACCCAGCAGGTCGTGAAGATCGATTACCTCGCCGGTCTCGAGCGCGATGGTCGCTACAAGCTGTTGCAGATCGTGTACGCCCTGCGACTCGAGAAGATTCTCGAGAAGGACGAGATCCTCGAGCGCTATCTCAACACCGTCTACTTCGGCAACAACGCCTACGGGATTCAGGCCGCCGCCGAGGTGTACTTCGGCAAGTCGGTCGACGATCTCACGCTGATCGACGGTGCTTTCCTGGCCGGTCTCGTGCAGGCTCCGAGTAGTTACGACCCGATTCGCCGCCCCGAACGAAGTCGTCAGCGTTTCCTAGAGGTGCTGGAAGCCTTGGTCGAGGACGAACTGCTCTCGTCGTCAGAGGCCGAGGGAATCGTTCGTTGTCTGCCGCCCTACGACACCGAGGATGCCGAAGAGGCGGAGGCTCGCAAGATCGAATGCAAGGGCTCGTGGCAGATTCCCGAGTTGCTCACGAGCATCGAGGGCAAGGAGATCGAGCGAACGCACTTCAGCGAAGCCGTGAAGGACTATCTGCTGAACGGCAGCGATCTGCTCGGTGACACCTATGAGGAACGCTATTACCGGCTCTTCCGTGGTGGCCTGCGGATCCACACGACGCTCGACCCCGTGGTTCAGGAGGCGGCCGAGGCCGCCAAGAAGAAACTGCCCGACAACGCCGCTGGTATCGAGGCGTCCGTCGTCACGCTCGATTCGGTCACCGGTGCGATCCGGGCGATGGTCGGCGGCCCCGACTTCGAGGCCGGGGTGAACGAGGTGAACCTCGCCCTCGCGACGCGCCAGACCGGCTCGAGCATCAAGATGTTCGTGCTCGCCGCCGCCGTCCAGGCCGGTGTGCAGAACGACGATCTTCTGGACGGTGAGCGACCGTGCGTGCTGCCGAACCCGGACGATCCCGAGAATCCGTTCCTCATCGAGGAGGGGGTCAGTCGGGCACTTGGTCCGGTGGATGAGATGACCTGGTACTCGATCAACTGTGCGTTCAGTCGGCTGGCTCAGATGGTCGGGCTCGATCGCGTGGTCGACACCACCTATCGCATGGCGAGCAATCCCTACCTCTATCGGGCGCAGAGTCCGGCCGAGCGTGAACCCTTGCGTCCGTACGCGAGTTTCGCGACCGGTGCAAACGAGATGAGTGCACTCGACATGGCCGCGGGCGCGCAGACGCTCGCCAACAACGGTCTCCACATGGAGCCCTACTACGTGGAACGAATCGAGGGACCCGACGGCGCGATCGTGTACCAGCACGCCGACGCAGGGGTGCGCGTCTTCTCCGAGGACGCCGCGGCCCGCACGACGCGCATCCTGGAGGGCGTGATGGTGTCGGGAACGGCGCGACGCAGTGCGCTGGAGGGTCGCGTCTCGGCGGGCAAGACCGGTACCCAGGACAACAACACCAACGCGTGGTTCGTCGGCTACACGCCCGAGCTCGTGACCGCGGTTTGGGTGGGTCACCCGGATCTGTATCTGCCGATGAACAACATCGAGGAGTTCCTCGACCCCGACTGGAACAAAGACGGCATCGAAGACCCGGTGGTGCCCAAGGTGCAGGGCGGCACCTACCCGGCGTTCATCTGGAAGGCCACCATGGACGCGGCGCTGTTCGGAACTCCTCCGTCCACCTTCCGTGCGCCTCCGGCCAATCCGCGACCGGCGATGCGTCTCGTGCTGCCGGGAGTCGACTGCTGGACGGCCACCACCACGATTCCGCCGGTCACCGATCCGCCGACGACGATTCCGCCGGTCACCGATCCGGTCACCGGCGAGACGCTTCCGGTCACCGTGACATCCACGACCACGACGACGTCCACCACCTCCAGCACGACGAGCACGTCGCTGGCCCCTGGCACGCCGCCGTCGATCGATCTCGACAACACCATCCCGCGCGGGGTGGTCGACCCCACCTACCCGGTGCCCACGCTGGTGATCGGCGAGTTCGACGTCGGTGCCTGCCCCGGCTGAGTCGTCCGATCGGTCGACCGGAATCCGGATCCTCGCTCGCCGATACAGTCGTTCCCGTGGATCTGGCGGCTCTTCTGGAACTCCAGCGGATCGACACCGACATCGAGCGCTCCACCAGCCGACGAACCCGTCTCCCCGAGATCGCGACCCACGGCGAGGCCGAGCGCGAACTCGCGCGGGTGCGGGCCGAGGCGGTCCGCGTGGCCAAGGCTCGAGCCGGTGCGCTCGCCGAACTCGACGTGATCGAGTCCGAATCGGCCGCCATCGATTCCCATCGCCAACGTCTGGAGAAGCAACTCCGAACGATCATCGCTCCGCGCGAGGCCGAGGCGCTGCAGAACGAGATGGCGACTCTGGCGGCCAAGCGCAACGAGCTGGATGACCGCGGAATCGAGTTGCTCGAGGCGACGTCGGCGGCTGACGAGGAGCTCGGTGAACTGGCCGTCACCGAGGAAGCGGCCGGCCGGGTGCTCGCCGGCGCGCTCGAACTTCGACTGGCCGCCGAAGCCGCGGCCGATGCTCGGTTGGCCGAGTTGCGGTCGTCGCGCGAGTCGGCCGCCGAGCGGATCGAACCCGACGACCTCACCCGATACGAACGTCATCGGACCGGCAACGGGGGAGTCGCGGTCGCGGCGCTCGAGCGGGGCACGTGCGGTGCCTGCCATGTCTCGCTGTCGGTCAGCGAACTCGACGCCGTGAAGCGCTCGACCGACACCCCCGAGTGTCCGCACTGCGCGCGCTGGCTGGTTCGCTGAGGCGGCCGCGTCGTGTTGCTCTGGTTCGTCGGGACCGCCGTGTTGTCGGTGTGGTTCGTGTTTCGCGACACCCGATTCGACTACCGCTTTCTCGTGCTCGGTGCACTGCTCCCCGACGTCGTCGACGGGCTCTGGGGTGGCGCGAGGGCGTTCCATTCGGTGGCGACGAGCGTGGCCGTGTTGCTGGTCGTGATGTTGTCGACCGTCGGTCGTCGTCCGATCCGCCGACGCCTGCTGGGGATTCCGATCGGACTTTTCCTGCATCTCGTGTTCGACGGCGCCTTCGCCGACACCGACGTGTTCTGGTGGCCGTTCACCGGGTTGTCGTTCGATGACGCCCGCCTGCCGGTGATCGAGAGAGGTTGGTGGAACGTCGCGCTCGAGTCGATCGGCGTCGTGCTCGTGATTCACGTCGTCCGTCGCTTCGGACTGCGCGATCCGGAGCGACGGCGACGTCTCTGGCGCGAGGGCACCCTGAGCGAGGTGTCGAGCGGTGGGTGACCTCGTTCTGGTTCGCCACGGGCGAACCTCGTTCAACGCGTCCGGACGCTTGCAAGGCCGGGTCGACAATCCGCTCGATGAGGAGGGCGAACGGCAGGCCTCCCTGTTGGCCTCGTCATTGGCTCCGTCGCTCGGGGCCGACACGTTGATCCTTTCGAGTCCGTTGCTGCGCGCGCGGCGCACGGCCGAGGTGCTGGCGTCGATCTGCGGACTCGACGTGAGCGTCGACCACCGCTGGATCGAACTCGATTACGGCCTGCTCGATGGTCGTGCGCAGAGTGACGTGCCGGCTTCGGTCTGGCTCGCTTGGCGGTCCGATCCCGGTTTCACTCCCGAAGGAGGGGAGTCGCTACTCGACGTCCGTCGCCGGGTGGAGTCGGCTCTGTCCGAACTCGTGGTCACCGCCGCCGATCGCGACGTGGTGGTGGTGAGTCATGTCTCGCCGATCAAGGCCGCCGTCACCGCGGCGCTCGGCATCGGCGACCATGCCACGTGGCGGATGCACCTCGACACCGCGTCGGTGTGTCGACTGGTACGACGCGAACGGGGCTTCGCCCTGCGCTCGTTCAACGAGACGCACCACCTCGCCTGACGGTCCCCTCGCTTGGAGTGGTTCGGTGACCGGACGGTAACTTGGCGCCATCGGCGGAACACCCGCCACCGTCACGAGGGGATCGCCATGCCCGAAGCAGTCATCGTCGCCACCGCCCGCAGCCCGATCGGTCGAGCTCACAAGGGTTCGCTCACCACGTTGCGCACCGACGACATGGCGGCCCAGATCGTGCGAGCCCTCATGGCCAAGGTGCCCCAGGTGAAGGGCTCCGATGTCGAGGATCTGATCATGGGCGTCGGCCAGCCGGCCGGTGAAGCCGGATTCAACCTCGGCCGCATCGTCGCGTTGTTGGCCGGAATCCCGGAGGCTCCGGGAGTCACGGTGAACCGCTACTGCTCGTCGTCGTTGCAGACCATCCGCATGGCCGCGCACGCCATCAAGGCCGGCGAGGGCGACTGCTTCATCGCCGCGGGAGTGGAGGCGGTGAGCCGCTACGGCTCGGGAGCCAGCGACACCGCGCCGAACTCCATCTTCGCCGGACCGGGTGAGCGCACGAAGGCTCGTTCGGTGGGCGGTCAGCCCGTGTGGTCGGCCGCCGACGGACTCCCCGACGCCTACATCGCGATGGGACAGACCGCCGAGAACGTTCGCGAGGTCGAGGGGGTCACCCGCGAGGAGATGGACGCCTTCGCCAAGTTGAGCCAGGACCGCGCGAGCGAGAACGTGAAGAACGGATTCTTCGAGGATGAGATCACGCCGCTCACACTGCCCGACGGCACGGTGGTGGCCAAGGACGACTGCCCGCGCGAGGGCACGACTCTCGAGGGGCTGGCGTCGCTGAAGCCGGCCTTCCGTCCCGACGGTCAGATCACCGCCGGCAACGCCTGCCCGCTCAACGACGGTGCCGCGGCCGTGATGGTGATGAGTGATTCGAAGGCCAAGAAGCTCGGTCTCACCCCGCTGGCGCGCGTGGTGTCGAGCGGCGTGTCGGCGCTCGATCCCGAGATCATGGGACTCGGCCCGATCGAGGCCAGCCGTCAGGCGCTGGCCCGCGCCGGGATGACGATCGACCAGATCGATCTCGTCGAGATCAACGAAGCCTTCGCGGCCCAGGTGATCCCGTCGGCCAAGCACCTCGGCATCTCGTGGGACAAGCTCAACGTGCACGGCGGCGCGATCGCTCTCGGTCACCCCTTCGGAATGACGGGAGCGCGCATCATGACGACGCTCATCCACGGTCTGCAGGAGAAGGACAAGGCATTCGGTCTGGAGACGATGTGCGTCGGTGGTGGCCAGGGTCTGGCCATGATCGTCGAGCGTCTCAGCTGATCGCATCGAGCGGACGCGCGAGCCACCGGGCTCCGAGTCCGATCGACAACAACAGAACCCCGGCCACCGTGAACAATGTCCCGGGCGAGGTGATGCCGTAACCCCACGTGGCGACGATGGCGACCACGGCCGCCACCAGTTGGTTGCAGGCGCCCACCAGGCCTTGGGCCGCCGAGGCCCGGCCGACTGGTGCTCCGCGCGCGATGAGGCCGAGCGCGGCGGGAGCGGCCGCGGCTTGCGCGGCGGCCTCCACCACTCCGACGGCAATGGGTCCGATGGGGTGTGAGAACCAGCCGTACGTGGCCGTGAGAGGAGCGACCACCAGGAGGCCGAGGAACGCCACGCGCACCGGACCGGCACTGTCGGCCAGTCGTCCTCCGCGTCGCGACAGCAGCACGAACGGCAACGCGTAGGCCGCCAGGCTGAGTCCGACCACGGTGTCGCTGGCCCCGAGATCGGTGAGATAGCGATCCCACAGGCTGTCGTAGAGCCCGACCGGGAGGGCGAGGGCGACGGCGAACAGGGTCCCCACCAGAACCGCCCGGTGTTTCAGCAGACCGAAGGGCAAGCGGGCGTTGCCCGTGCTGACGACGAGCGTCGGAATCGGTCGAGTGAGAACGAGTCCCCCGGCCACCATGGCGAGGACCGAGAAAACCACGAACGGCCAGCGCAGGCCGAGCGGTTCGACGAGAAGACCTCCGATCACCGGCCCGGTGACGAAACCGGCCAGTTCGATGCCGCTCAAGGCACCGATGCGTTCCGACACCCGATCGGTGGAGAGACTCGCGACCACCGCGCGGGCGGGCGGGAAGAAGATTCC
>Ga0129333_10006403_pt1 | contig 11136 bp, 22 predicted proteins | sample CPB6_08_DNA_FD_94474 | JGI IMG/M metagenome (GOLD analysis project Ga0129333, IMG submission 94474) | Freshwater to marine salinity gradient microbial communities from Chesapeake Bay, USA - CPBay_Sum_0.6_0.8_DNA | ecosystem: Environmental > Aquatic > Marine > Coastal | place: USA: Chesapeake...
AAGCGGTGAGTGACGTTGTTTTTACATATATTAACGCCTACAAAACTTTCATGGTGAGTCAGCCACGGCCAGACCCTACAACAGTAGATTTTATGGAAATGACCAAGGAAATTTTGCGCCTTGCTGAAGAAAAACGAAAATCACCCCTGTCTCGAATTAAAAGGGTATTCCGATGATTGGCGGTCCTCATATTATTGATGAGTCAGTGTATCGAGCTGATCCAGGAATCAATATTTCTCTTTTAAAAGAACTAAAAAAATCACCCCGGAAAGCTCAACACGTACTAGCAAACCCCCGCAAGCCAAGTGGGGCTCAGGTTTTTGGACAAGCCGTCCATACGGCAATTTTGGAGCCAGAAAAGTTCCTAGATCGTTTTATGGAAAGACCTGAAATTGACCGCAGAACAAAGGCCGGTAAGGAGCAATATGCAGAGCTTGAGGCGAGCGGCAAATCAATACTGGACAAAGAGGATTTTGAGGCGTGTTTGGTCACAGCCGAGAAAGTTAAGGGAAGCGGATTTTACAACGATTTGCTTTCTGGTGGAATTTATGAAAGCTCTTGGTTTGTGGACCGAAAAGGAATCCGCCTTAAAGGTAGACTTGACTGCTACCTACCAGATAAAAATTTGATTGTTGATATCAAAACATGCGAAACAGCCGATGAACGGTTATTTTTGCGCGATATCGTCAAGTGGAGCTATCACTCCCAGGCTGCATACTATATGGATCTCGTGGCTCATGTCACGGGTCGTCCGGTTGGTGGCTTTGTCATATTAGCTCTAGAAAAGTCAGAGGATCGAGATATGCGAGCGTTTTGGCTTGACTCGGAGCTGATCGCCCGTGGCCGTCGCGACTATTTAGAGTGGTTAAGTACCTGGAGAAAGTGCCTAGAAACAGGCAATTTTCCTGGTTATCCTGAGACTTTTTGCTATTTAAAGTGCCCTAATTATCTGTTAGAAGATACCGAGTTTTAACCAACGTGGAGTTTAGAAATGTCACTCATTGCCTTTGAGCAAATGCTACCAGCAGAATCTCAGTGGAACTTACTTCACCAGCAAGCCAAGGCTCTCTTGGTGTCTGGTCTTCTCCCAAAAACACTGAAAACACCCGAACAAGTAATTGTCGTGGTTCTTAAAGGTCGCGAGCTCGGGATTCCTCCGATGCAAGCATTGGAGCAAATCCACATAATCAACGGGAAGGCGACTCAAAGTGCTGAGTTAATGCTTTGCCAAATCCTAAGTAAATTTCCTGATACTAAAATTACTTATGAAGAACGTAGCGCGACCCGTTGCAAGATGATTGTCCAACGTCGCGGCATGGATCCAGCGCCATTTGAGTGGACGATAGGTGATGCCAAAACCGCGCAACTCCTAGGCAACCCGTCGTGGCAGAAATACCCACGCGCCATGCTCCATGCGAGAACAGTCAGCGAAATGGCCCGGTCCCTTTTCCCAGATGCGATTTCTGGTGTGTCTTACACACCCGAGGAATTGGGTGCAGTCGTCACAGAATCCGGTGAGCCAATCATCGACGTACAGGCGGAAACCGCACTAACGGCGCCGGTATTAGTCTCTAAAGCCCCTGAAGTAAAACTTACGCCCCAAGAAAGGTGGTCTAAGGCCGTCGCCTATGCTGGCGGTTTTGGCGTCGATGAGGACGATCTTAGGAGCTTTGTCGGGGACACTTTGCCAGAAAACTTTGACGAGGAGACTTGGGACATGCTGCGGTCATTTGTACAGGATCGCAAAGCTGCGTACACAGCGCAGAACCAGGAGGCTATGAAGTCGTATGAATGATGATCTTACGTTTTTCGATATGTTGTCACGATATAATGAAGCGATCAAAGAGCGGTATTATGCGATGGACAACCTGCTCCATTGTCTGGGTGTCTATCTTACCTCTCAGGGTCGCGAAAATGCTGTTATACTGGCTCACCATGATCGCCTAGTAGACGCATATCAGAGAGTGTTGGCGTTCGATAAAAGCCTGAATAAAGGGACCGGCGATGACCGCAATAGAATTGTTGAAGAAGGCTGACAGGACGCACGAAGAGAGCGAGCGACTCGTTTCGGAGCTTTCCGAAGTGCTAAAAAAAGCCAGTCTTCTGGTGGCGTATTATCACACCCAGGGCTTCAAAGTTCTTCGTTCTAGAAGCTCCGACGAGCTAAAACTGTATATTGATCTCCAGGAATCTATAGGTAGACTAAGTTAAGCATCGAACGCATGGATAGAGTCCGGGGCCTACTGTTTTTGACAGTAGGTCTTTTTTTTGATTAAAGTGCTTGCACTTTTGCAAGCACGGTGGCATAACTAATTCATCGAACGGCAACAAAGGAGCCAAACATGAGAGCCACCAAGAAAAACGTCGCAAAAGCCAAGGTAGCCCCAGAACTGATTGAGACTGCTAAAGCCTTCGGCAAAGCTGCATTTGAACGTGGCGTTTATGCTTGCGGATACGACCAGGAATTTTTGGACTTCGTGTGGACAAATTTCGGGACCGTTATTGGAATAAATCACTGCGAGCGAATCAAATTGATGGATGCCTGGTACTACGCCCAGACGACCGAGAGACTCAAAGCCTCCGATGAATTTCTGCGTCAATTATGCTTGCAAAACTGCAATCAATAGAGCATAACTTGGTCATGGGCAGATACAAAAGGAGACCCACATGGTAGCGCAAACGATTCTTCAACAACTTGGCGGCAGACATTTCGCACTCATGACCGGCGCAAAGAATTTTGTAGGCGGCAAAGATCATCTGACTTTTCGCATCGGCAGAAACCCCAAGGGTGTCAATCTGGTCAAAATAACCCTGACCCCTTCCGATATGTACACGGTAGAATTTATGAAAGCTCGCGGTGTGGATCTCAAAGTGACTGGCAAAGCCGAGGAAGTTTTTGCCGAAGATCTGCACAATGTTTTTTTTGACGGTACGGGTCTGTACGCCAGTCTTCACGGGTAGTTTTTTTTGTCTTTTGTGCTTGCAAAATTGCAAGCACGGTGGCATAACTTGGTCATGGGCAGCAATGAAGCGCCAAGGAGATTAGACAATGTTCACCGTAGGCCAAAAAATCAACGCAAAGCAAAACTGGACGGTATCGGCTGCTCAAATTGACAATCACATGGAATATTCGGACCTTGTGGTTGAATCCTACTGGCTAGAAGGAAAACGCGGAAGCCAAGCAATTCTTGTTCGCCAAATGAGCAAAACGACCGGCAAGGCTTCGCAATGGACTTTGATTCGCGGGATGAAATCCGAAACAGTGCAAGTATCTCAATAATTATTTTATGGTGGAGTTAATCATGTTTCGTTGTGCTTACTGCGATCAACTGCAAAACTACGCATCGTATGAAAGATGGTACTTAGGCCACTATTGTGGGGTGTGTTCTGATTGTGCGGATGTCTTGCCAAAGACAAAGCCCAAAAGAGTCAAGCTCCGTCTAACTGTTGAACACGCCAAGGCTCTGGCTGTTTTAGCGAGGACGTACCCATATATTGCTAATTTAAAACTGATCGAGCAAAACGCTCTTATAGAGATATGCGTGGAAATGCTCTTCAAGCTTAAAATCATTGACGATGAAAGCAATTTAAACAGCGATAAGCTCCAACAATTTTTAGAGCAATATGTATGAAATCATCTAATAAATTCATCTATTCAAAATCGATGCTTTTAGAAGAGTGTGCTAGACAGTATTTTGACTCGATAAAAGAAGAGTATGCCATTCATCGAAAAAAGAATAAGGCTCACGCTGAAGACTTTTTGGATATGTTGCATCAATTTGTTATGACCGAGTTTTGGTTTGACGATATGGACGTTTTATTTGGTCCTACTATTGGGCGTTATCAGTTAAGCCATCAACGTGAATTGTGGATGGATAGGGTGATAAGCGCACAAGAAGACGCAAGGCGATTTTTAGAGCGGTTTTAAATTTGGAGGAGTTATGACCAAAAAGCTCAAAGTGAAGATTAAAGATAAAAGTAAAAAAGACGCCATTCTTTACGTTCGCATAAGGCGCGAAAACAAATCAATGGTGGAAGTTTTAGCGAAAGAGATGGGTATTAGTGCGTCTCAATTTTTAGATCACATTTTAGACGAGCTTCGGACACAAAATGATCTCATCATCTGACCTAGCCAAGTGGCTTGATCTCAATATTCGTAAAACCAAGACGGCTTTGAGAAAGCCAAAACTTCAAAAAAAGCTGGCTATTTTGTCACAAGTTTTTGGGGAAGAGATCGACGCAAAAACATATGAGGAGGCGGCAAGACTTGCTGGATTTGAGTATTTAGTGGTTGATTCAAGGCATTACGTGAACGATAGCGGAGCATCGTGGAACTACGCGGAAAAACTCGCCGACTGGATGCGAGAAAAACGAAATCTTGATCCCCGAAAACTCCTTAGTGTAGATGAGGCCGTTAGCATAACTGGCCTAAGTCGTATTGAGATTTCTAATCTTGAGTCTCAAGGTTCGTTTCCAAAAGGCGTAAAAATGAGCCGTGATTTGACACTTTGGCATGTAGACGAGGTGGATGATTGGATTCGAGAAAACTTGTAATAAAAAGATTTGATTATTTAGTATTTCAAATTGAGGCATGAAATGAAAACGATTGAAGAATACAAAGAGATTATGATTCGCGTGATGGCGTCCGTTCCAGATCTAACTTTTGCTGAATTACATAACCATCTTGGCGATCAAGGAGAATATAGGATTTCATTGCCAAAGAATGAGAACGTCGTGATTTGGTCTGACCTTACGGAAAACGCTTGCAGGGCTTTTGACCAGTTAATGGCTGAGAATGTTTTTTCTCTGGATCCAACAAATGTGATGAATTATTTGGCCGATGGTCGCAGTCTCAGTCTTCCGTTAGTGCAAAGCAAAGCTGACTATAAGACTCCGCACTGGCTACCTGTCATGATTAAACGAGGTAAGAACTTTCCTCAAGATAAGGTGAAAGCATGAACGTGATTGAGGCAATGAAAAGCCGCAAACCTTTTAGAAGAAAATCCTTTTCCGATCCTACGTATTACATGCAGCCAATAGACGGAGACTTGAACGACGATTATTTCAAAGGCGTTTTCTATAATTTATCGGTGGCGGATATAGTGGCCGACGATTGGGAAATCAAAGAGCCATTGATTCCTATTTCTCGTCAGCAATTTTGGGATGCTGTTAATTCTGCCAGACAGCGTCCTTTTTCTATGAACGACGATGAAGCATTGGATATTTTGGCTTATCGTGTAGCCAAAATTTTGGGCTTCGATTAAGTTTTAAAAATGAAAACATGCATACCACCAAAGCTCAAAAATGATGAATTAGTGGCAGTCAAATTTGACGGTGAATGGCACGAATTTAAGATTAAGAATATTTTTATAGGCCACGATCCAGCGCCAAACATGTGGACCTTGAGGCCATACGTTGGCGTTGAATTTTATGAAAATGCTTTGGTTCGTTTTATAAATTATTCGTTATATTGTGAACAAGGTTGGATTGTTAGATTGCATTATTGAGGTTTTTTTAATGAAACATGGACCTGTGTGGATTAGTGGCGGACGGTATCACGGACAAATTGGGTACTATGATGACGATACGGACGATAAGGCTATCGTTTACCTTGGAGAGCCGTTTAAATCGCGTTGGGTAAAAATTCCTCACCACCAATTAGAATCCCTAGACGGTATTCAGTCAGTTGATCTGGAAGCATACAAACGAAAGCATCCTGACGTCCTGCGAGCTTTGGGCCTATGTTAGCAGCTAAGGCAAGACAGATTGCAGATAGCGCGGTACTTAGCGACAAGTGCCCTTTGCTGGTCGATTACATATTGCATGGTATTGAACAAGCAGCATCTATGGGACGATATTCGTTTTTGACGACTATTGAAAAAGACGAAATTCTAAAGGTCAGCAAGGTCTTGTACAACTCAGGTTATGACGTGCATATCATCATGATCGGAAAAGATGCCGATACGGGATTCTATGTCCTGGTCGATTGGCTCCCCCTTGCTGAAGATGCCCACTAGCCAAGAGCTTCCGATGGTAGGATCTGGTTGAGGATGCTTTTGGCTTCCAGAGTATTGAGGCCGTGCCTCGTGACGGAGCTATTGAGACACGCCACGATGATCCAATAGTCGGACGCATCGAAGCGTAGGGCGAGGATACGGCGGAACTCACGGGCCATGAGATCATCAATGGGGACTTCTGGAAAGGTCAGGAGATGGTCCACGATTGCCTCGGCCACGGCGTTGTAGCTTGCCGGGGATGGCAGATGGAGCGAAACACAAAAGCGGTGGTGGAGCTGAAGCCACGCATCCTTGCGAATGTTCCTCCCGTCCCTCGTCAGATCACAGTGGCGAACCTGGCTCCTACTCCAGACCCGCATGAGATGGGGCGCAAATGGCCCTTTATCGACCGTTCCCCCTGCGGAGCTGGTTTGCTTGGCCCAAGCCGATACACGCGCCAGAACTTGAAAACCCAAGGCACCAGCGAGGGTGCCTCCGAGGGTTGCGGCAAAGGCCGCCAGCGCGGGAATGTGGCTTAGGCTGGTCACTAGCCATGCGTTCGCGACGACGGCCCCGACAAACAGGACGTAGGCTTTCCAGGAAATACTCATATAAAAATCCCCCCGGTAGATTTTACCACCGGAGGGAAACACCTTAAGTCGGGCCAATGATTCCCGTTGACCCGTTTCGTCAGCCGAGGCCAAATTCTCCAGCAATTTGCTCGGCTTTTTCAAAGTCTCGTAATACCGACCGCATCTTTAAAAGAAAATCGGTTCGAGAAATAGTAATTTCTGGTTCTGATTCTTCAATTTCCCAATTATCTCGAATTAGCCAAGCCATTGGAATATCTAGTTTTTTATAAGAAGGATGGTTTTGGTCAAAACCGTCAAACCATCGTTCTGTCCCTTTTGGCTTAAAACGCTTTCCGCTTTTTATTGCTGAAATAACATCCATCGTTGGTTCGATCTCCTGTCCTACGTCGGCCGAACTTTACGTTTTTTCGCAAAGACATGCAAGCATTACGAAAAAATTTAAATTTTTCTTATTTTCGATTGCTCTTATCCGAGTAGCTCGCTACAAAATTTGCGAGACCCCAACAAGCAATCAAAATTAAAGGCATAAAAAAAGAAGCCTGTGAGCGAAAAACCTGTTTCCGCAACACAAGCCTGATCTGTGACAAGACGGATTGTGTGCGATTGATTTGATTAAATCAATGGTTTTTCGCTTTTTGGTAAACCAGAGGCGGAAATGAGAACACACGGCTACATCAAGATCCCAAGATCTTGGTCATCTACGGGCTCCGATAATCCGTTTGGCCCCCCTACCACAACATCTCAGCAAGCGAAGATTGTGGCCCTGGTCCTCATATCATGGGCACCCTACCACCGTAACGATCCGCAAAAAGATCAAATCGAGATCACTTACAGCAAGCTAAGCCAGGCAACTGGATATGCCAAATCCAGCCTTTTTAGAGCCATTCAGTTTTTAGTAAAGGGGGGCTTTTTGGACATTTTGCAAGCACAAAAATCAATGAAAATTACAATCAAACCATCTTTGACAAAATACATTCATAAGTCGGCGAAAACAGAGACGGAAAAACCAAAAGATGGTGAAATACCCAAAGACGAAAACACCGAGAAAATAAGCAAAAAAACTGAGCGTCAATCGTCTATACAAAATGAAATTCCTGGAACGGAGAATTTGCGGTCAAAATATGACCTAGACTGTTGTAATCATTGCTACTTATTTTTTGAGCAGAAGGCCACTTGGAACGATGAGTCAAATCTTGGAACGCAAAATCGAAAAAGTGCAAGCACTACAAGTACCGAAAATGATTCACAAATGTTAGATCATGATTCTACAAAAAATATTTGTTTGAATCAAAATCCAGGGTTCTACATATCTCTTCGAGATATGTATAAAAAGAAGAAGATAAGTAACAAACAGTTCGACAGATCTCTGAAAAAATACAGACAGCGGAAAACAGCAGAGACAAACCAGCAGGTAGAAACCAAGAAATCCAGGAAGAGAAAAAACACCCTGGTATCTGCGGACCCGGAAGACAAACTAGAGATCCCAACCGACCAAGAGGCGATACCCGAAAACGAGAGTGCCCTCTGGAAGATCGCAAATGGGTACGCAGCGCATTTAAATACGGTGTGTGGTATGCCGCGTCGTCGCCTACCCGTGCAGCGATTTAAAGAGCAGTTCCGCCGCTTACAGGAGCATTATGATGTAACTATCGAAGAATTAAGGGAAATGGTGGAAGCCAAGATGGAGCACCCATTTTGGAAAACTTTTGACAAGCACCCTTGGACGCTAAGCCAGCCAAATAAGTGGTCGGACGATCCTTGGGCTGATATTCGTAGGTATTCGCAAAAACGTAAAGCAACCCCCACCGCTAAAGAGCGCAGTCTCAAGAATCTTCTGGAGGTGGTGGTGTGCGAGGTGACGGGTAAGAAGTGGTTTCAGGGTAACGAAGTCCGTTGATTGCAAGGAAGCAACGAAGGAGTCAAGAAGATGGATAGTGCTAAGTACATTCTGGGTAGTCTCATTGAATCGAGGGCCGCTTATGCACAAGTGCTGAAGGCTGGTCTTAACACCCACGACTTTGAAGACCAGGCAATGCAAAAAGTGTACCGCATAGTGATGAAAAACTATGCACAAGATACACCCATGCAATTTTTTGAGTTGGCGGAATTTGATGCGGAAAATGCGGGTCTGTACCTAGAGCTGCAAGACTATGCTAGGAGCTCTCAAAATCTCGAATTTCATATTTCAGCTCTCAAGCGTTCAATAACCCTCAAACGCTTTATCGACCGACTGACGAACGTAAGGGCAAAATTATCGTCGGCTGATCCATTACAGCACATTGATTTTGATAGGGCGATAAATGAAATCCAGGAAACCGTCGCTCTCCAGGATTTTTATTGCGAGCCACGGAAAGCCTCTAAACTTATTGACGAGTACCTAGACAAGATTGAGGGTGACGATAAAAAGCAAGAATTTGTAAGCGTTGGTTTTGACAGGGTTGATTACCTTCTGGGTGGTTTTGGTCTTAAAAAGCAAGAGGTATGGGGTATAGCGGCGAAGACTGGTCACGGTAAGAGCATGTATGCCATGAATACGGCGGTGCGAGCTGCTCTTAAAGGCAGTAAGGTTTTGTTCTGCACCATCGAGATGGACGCGGAATCTCTGGTCCAAAGGGCCATTGCTGATCTAACTGAAATCGAAGGTACTCGTCTAAGAGCTGGCTATCTGCCAAAAAATCACCCTATGTCTCACTGCGGTCTGACTGACAAAGATTTTGATAAATTGCATAGAATGAGAAAAAAGGATTTAATTTCAAACCTTCAAAATCTTGAGATTATAGACAATACGTCATCGATCGCTGATATCGAACGCGCTGTGAGAATAGCTAAATACTCAAAACCATACGATTTAGTTGTGATTGATTATTTGCAATTATTTAGCCCTGGTGACGGGTCTTATTACAAAAATTCCTATGAGGGGACAAGCGTTGTTTCTAAGTTTATCAAAACAGATATTGCGAAAAAACATAACGCGGCCGTAATAACTTGCCTTCAAGTAAACCGCGAAGGGTCTAAAAAAGCCCCTCACGAAATCAATCAGTTTGATATTCGTGACTCAAACCAGGTGAATCAGGATTCGGACTGGATTAGTGTTTTATATCACCCTGAAATTGACGATTTTGATATGAGATCAAAATATCCGGGGATCACCAAGCTATCTGTAATGCGGTTTGACAAGACCAGGCATGGCGAGAATGGTGGCCTTGCAATGTTTGATTGTGTCGGAAAATACTTGCGATTTGAGGAGATCAAAGGTGTACAAAATATATCTGGCTAACAGTGGTGACGTGGCCGTGTTCCTGGAAGACGGGACGCACCTAGCATCCTCGACAGGGACGACTCCAGAGGCTGACCTCATCGCAAGTGGGCAGTTCCGCCATTGCTACGTGGCTAGGTCGTTTGTGGACGCCCTGGACCGTATCCCCTTGATGTATCATGGGGAAGAGTATCCAGTGAGTCTTTGGCTGCTGAAAATTACGGAATTATCGAAAAAATTGAGAGACAAAACGCCTGTCAGACGAGTATATAAGTCAATGGGCGGGATGCTTTAGGCATCTCGCAATCTCGCCAGGAGTCTCGATCCCAGGGCTACGCTCTGGGAGCTACGGTCTGTACCAGACCCAAACCCCCTAATATCCTCAATCCCTACGCCCACGGTGCTGGTACTAGCGCCGTGCAATCTTTTTCGCTATGGTGATTAAAACGCCTTCGGTGAAAAAATCTATATGCTTGAAGCGGAACTCCAGCGAGCCGTAAAAAACTGGCTCGATCATCACAGAATCTTTTATTGGCGCATGAACCTTGGCGGTATCATTGTCAACAATGGGGCAGGTTTTATTCGCAACAGCCTAGCCGGGTTCCCCGACTTGATGGGCATATTTTACGAAAAACCGAATCACGGGAAAGCCTGGGCGATTGAGCTAAAAACCAAAAAGGGTCGTTTGTCGGACTCCCAGAAAAACTGGATCTTTCGGCTAGAGGGTCATGGGGTCGCTGTGTCGGTCTGCCGGTCTGTCGATGATGTTAGGGCTTTTTTTAAGCTCCATGGGGAAATCTAATGGATCAAACATCGAGGCGCGTTGGTCACTATTTTGGAGTCATAATCGGGTCGGCGATAGGTTACGTCCTATTCGTCGTCACAAGTCCCATTATGGGTTTATTTCTCGTACTAGAGTGGATTCGTAAGTCAGACGCTGAAAACGTCGTTTTTGCTGATTTTAAAAGAAAGAAAGAACCATGAACCAAGTCATTCTTTACGGCCATTTGCATCAAGAACCCGACTTTAAAACGACTCAAAGCGGGATCTCGGTCTGTAATCTCGTCCTTGTGACCACAAAGTTTATCAAAGGCAAAGACGGCCCTGGCAAGGAAGTCTCCGAGTGGCACAAAATCGTGGTCTGGGGTAAGCAAGCCGAGCTATGCCGGGAACATTTGAGGGCTGGATCTAAGCTCCTGGTGCATGGGGAACTTAGAACGGATAGCTATGAGAAAGACGGCAGGAAAAATTATGTGACAAAAATCCAGGCTGACCGGGTCTATTTTGGGCA
>Ga0129333_10006404_pt1 | contig 11135 bp, 11 predicted proteins | sample CPB6_08_DNA_FD_94474 | JGI IMG/M metagenome (GOLD analysis project Ga0129333, IMG submission 94474) | Freshwater to marine salinity gradient microbial communities from Chesapeake Bay, USA - CPBay_Sum_0.6_0.8_DNA | ecosystem: Environmental > Aquatic > Marine > Coastal | place: USA: Chesapeake...
CCATAGAGGTGAAAATTTACCTCAACAAGTATATAGTAATAAGAATAAAGAAATAAAAATAAATAAAGAAGAACAAAGTGCGGCGAGTACGCCGCACGGTTTATCCCCCTCTCTTTCTTTTTTTGTTTTAAAAGTTAGTTCATCCACCGAACTTAAAGAATTTGCTCGAAGAGCGAGAGATACTCTGTTAAAGAAAACGCCAAAAGCTGCAGCCAATAATTCGTATAAGGTCGAAGACCAAGTTGTTGCTTTTACTGAAATTATTTTTGGAGACTTACCTTACGAATGGTGGAAGTTCGAGAATGGCAAAAGAAAAAATCAACCGGGCAAGGTTCCTCCAGTAGCGTACCCATGGGATTTTGATACCACTGAAAAATTTGACATGTTAGCAGATTTGGCAACTGAATGGCTCAAAAAGCCAAAAGTTTTTTATGAAAAATCTGATTGGACTCAAGAATCTTACGAAAATGCAGTAATTAGCAATCTTAGAGAGTGTTTGTTTAATAATGATAGCTATTTATCACCCAACGAACAGTCTGAAAAAAACCGTAAAGCAAAACAAGAACTCGTTGAAGACAAGCAAAAATCTCATGAAATCAGCAAAGCACTTGAGAATATGCAGAAAATTGAAGAAGCTAAAAAGAGCGGTGCCCTTGACCCTACAAAATGGACTGTTACTCCTGAAGAGCTAGTTGATGCTGACAAGGCCGGAATGAGCATGTTTGTTATGAAAAAGACTGTACCTTGTATTGAAGGCTATGTTTTTGACTTTATTGATGATTTGGTCGCTATTGGTAAAGCAGAAATGCCAGATTCGTTTAAATATCCTGAATGGGTTGAGGGGTTTATGGTGGCTATAACTGATGCCATCATTACACGTTCTGACTGGACATGGAAAAATCCTGAGTGTAAAACTCCACTTGAAGCCCTGCATGCTTATGTGCGTCAATGTAAAATGGATGCTGAGGATTAAATAAATGAATGTTTATGACAAAAACAAACGCAAAGGATTGGTAGGTCTGGGGCCTCTTCCTAAGAAAGCTCCGGTCGCTGCATTTAACATGGACCAAATCCATGATCTTTTGCGTACTAAGGGTTTTTTGGCATTTCATTGCCGTCATGCCCTTAATCCCAAAAGAAAGTCACTACAGGCGGGAATGGATATTTCAGAGACTGGCTCGGAACGTCCATTTTTGTTTTATGACATCCGGCCAATCCTGATGGTTGGACAGGATTTTTCCGTTAGGGATACTCTCACTGCAATGGGGTTGTATGGCACCGGAACAGCTATGTTTAATGTTGCCGGCGAATATTTGGATGGTTCTCAAGAACGAGTTTTTGTTAGAGTTAACGATTTAATTATCCTTAATCCTTCAATGACAGAACTATTTGAGCAAAATTTTGAATACAAAGGCGAAGAGGAAACATCGCTAATGTATCGTGTTCGCGCAGTTGATTATATGCTTACTGCACGCGGAACTCGACTAATTGAGGGCATGGATTTTCATGTAACGCTTGAAGGTAAGATTCATTGGACAGAAACAACCGATAAGCCAAAATTAAACGAAGTTGTTTCGATTGTGTATTATTATCAACCAATTTTTATCGTTAGGGCATTGCCTCATAACATTCGTCTTTTGCCGTCAAATAACATAGGCAGCGGAAATATGCCGCGTGACATTAAATATGCGCCGCAGTTGGTTTTGTGCGACTATTCGACTGTTAGAGATGGGCCGGAAAATTCAATTGATTTTTTTAATTTGCCAGAACTGCAAAATTGGGAACAATTTTTAATTAAACCGTCAAAATAAAAGGTACAGTTATGTCTAATAATAAAAAAATTTGTTTCCCTAACGACGTAAATCACCCTGATGTAAAAACGTGGGTCCAGTCGATCGCGGATTTGTGCGAGCCGTCGGATATCCGATTCTGTGAAGGAAGTCAGGAGGAATACGACACGCTGTGCGCTGAAATGGTTCGTCAGGGAACCCTAAAGACACTCAACTCAAAATTGCGTCCCAACAGTTATCTGGCATGGTCCGACCCCAGCGACGTTGCTCGCGTAGAGGACCGTACGTTTATTTGCAGCCGTTCAAAGAAGGATGCCGGCCCGACAAACAATTGGGTCGATCCCTTTGAAATGAAGAAAACCTTGGGGAGCCTTTTCAAGGGATCCATGCGCGGGCGAACGATGTACGTCATTCCCTTTTGCATGGGGCCTGTCGGCTCGCGCCTGAGCAAGATTGGGATTGAGATCTCCGACTCGCCCTATGTCGTTGTGAATATGAAGATCATGACCCGTATGGGCCGTGCAGTGTGGAACGCACTGGGTCATGACGGTGAATTTGTAAAATGCATTCATTCCGTCGGTGCTCCGCTTGCTCAAGGACAAAAAGATGTTCCTTGGCCCTGCAACAAAGATACAAAATATATTGTTCATTATCCTGAGGAACGTGCAATTTGGTCCTATGGAAGCGGCTACGGAGGCAATGCTCTTCTTGGAAAGAAATGCTTTGCATTGCGGATCGCTTCTGCGATGGGGCGTGATCAAGGTTGGCTGGCCGAGCACATGCTGATTTTGAAGGTCGAATCTCCCGCCAAAGAGAAGACTTATATTACCGCAGCCTTTCCAAGTGCCTGCGGCAAAACGAATTTGGCCATGCTTGTTCCTCCAAAGGAAATGGAAGGCTGGAAGATTTCAACTCTTGGCGATGACATCGCGTGGTTGCGTCCGGCTGATGACGGGCGATTGTATGCCATCAATCCGGAAGCAGGTTTTTTCGGAGTCGCACCGGGAACGTCCAAAAAGACGAATCCCAATGCAATGAAAACTATCGAAGCAAACACGATTTTTACGAACGTTGCGCTCACCCCCGAGGGTGATGTGTGGTGGGAAGGAATGACCGATACTCCGCCGACGCAACTGACGGACTGGCAAGGACAAGCGTGGACACCCGATTGCGGACGCAAAGCAGCACATCCCAATGCTCGATTTACGGCTCCCGCGAGTCAGTGTCCCGTCATTGATGAAGATTGGGAAAATCCGACTGGAGTTCCTATCAGTGCGATTGTTTTTGGCGGTCGCCGCGCAACCACTTTTCCGTTGGTTGTGCAGTCCTTCAATTGGAATTTCGGCGTCTACCTTGCGGCAACGATTGGCTCTGAAACGACGGCGGCTGCTGTGGGCAAAGTTGGTGAAGTGCGTCGCGACCCTTTCGCAATGCTGCCTTTCTGCGGATATCATATGGGTGAGTACTTTAATCACTGGTTGCAGATGGGACGCGGATTGACGAATGCGCCGCGTATTTTTTGTGTCAACTGGTTTCGAAAAGACGATAATAATAAATTTCTTTGGTCCGGTTATAGTGACAATATGCGCGTGTTAAAGTGGGTTGTTGAGCGTGTTCAGGGCAAGACTTCAGCCGTTGAGAGTCCTCTGGGCTGGATGCCTCAGTATTCAGACCTCGACTGGCGCGGTCTTGATTTTCCTGAAAAAACGTTTAATAAAATTATGTCAATTAATCATGAAGAGTGGAAACAAGAAATGTTTGAGCACAAAAAACTTTTTCAAAAACTTTACGATTATCCTCCCTGTAATTTAGAAAATTCAATTGATTTTTTAAATTTACCAGAATTACAAAATTGGAAAAAAATATTTATTTAACTCATAAAAACGAAAGGAAAAAATATGAAAGACGTTGAAAATAAGCCACTTATAGAACAAGAAGAAAAAGTTGATTCAATTAAAGACACAAAAAAACTGTTGGAAGCGTTTTCCGCTGTGTTTCGCCATCAGCACGGAAAAGAGCCGACCCAAGAAGAAATCGCTCAGTTTTTGGCACAGAAACTTGAACAGCCAGAAGAAGAACTTTCAAAAGAAGACGATGATAGCCCTTCAGTTTTGAAGTACAAGGTTATTTACGGAAAATCCAACAAGCCATTGTTTTTCTCCGATGGTAACAGGTTTTTTGAATGCGCGAATGAAGCGTGGCACGAAGAAAAACCGCACGTAATCTCGGAATTGGACGAACGTCCGATTACAACGGGCGACCTTTATTATGCAATCATGCACGGTTTGGTTAATGATATGGATTATCAAAGACTAGCCGAAAAGAATTTGATCCCTCATGAATCAAAACAATTGTACGAAAAACTACAAAAGCTAAACGAAACTGTTTCTCAGCTTAGAATGAGTCAAGAAAGTCTTGAAAAGGCAATGCCAGAAGACGGAATGGCCCATGATATGGCACAAGGCATGCCTATGGATGAGTGGCAAATGTCCGACGATTTTGAAAACGAATGGAATGTGTCAGACATGGAAGAGCAAGGAACAAACGTGGTAGCCGAAGTATTGCGGATTGCCCTAGAGAAGGGTTTAGCCCCAGAACTAGAGCAAGCTATTCGCAAAATTGTTCAGGAAGAATTAATGAAAACACAATCACCAATGTCTTCGTTGGAGCCATCTGCTCCCCTATCAACCGAAGATGTTTCTGTCTTAGACGAACAACCGTAATGTCTAATTTGGGTGATATTGTTGAGTATTTTGAAAATTACGTAAATGCGTTAGAAGAGGCCATTGAAAGGGCTATTTCCAGCGCTCCTCTGCTTATTCGACAAGAATTCGCTGCTCAGGCCCGTAAACATCTTAAGACTTCGATCGAAGAGTATATGGCATCTTTGGATATAAAACTAACTGATAATGTTTTGATTGTTGAGTTAGATAAGTCTAGTTGGCTTGCAAATGCTGTCGAGTCTGGTGCAAATGAATTTGATATGCACAACACTCTTCTTAATAGCCCCAAAGCCAAAGTGTCCAAAAAAGGTCACAAATATATGGCAGTTCCTATGCCAGCCTATAAGGATAAGGGTCCGATCTCCGGAACAAACAAAGCGCAGGTTTTGCAAGATAAGATTCGTGCTGCATTAAAAGACCCTGCCTTTTCAGCTCCAAGATTATCTCAGGGCCGCGACGGTTCTGTTATGGCGGTCGAGCGTTTGCTGACAATGGATCCTGCCCTAAAAGGAATGATTCGTACTTCATCTTTTGGCTCAATGACTGATTTAGCGGAAGGAAAAAGGCCGAGAAACGTACAATACACTTTATTTAAAACAATATCTCAAAACCCCCTATCTAGAGCACAATGGATACACCCCGGCATCAAACCCCGTCGATTGTTCCCTCGTGTTCAAAATTTTGCCGACTCAACTCTTATTGACTTATTGCAAGACATCATTCAGAATGAAATGGAAGACTTTTTGAAAGGCCGATAATATGGGTATGTATTTGGCCGATTTGGCTGTGATGACAACAATTCAAAGCGGTTTAAAACACTTGAAGGAAAACCCCGACGAGCTAGAGTATATTTTGTCAAATTATGTTGACTTGTGTATGATTAGTAAGCTTACCGGCGGTTATAAATACGTAAAAATGCTTATGGATGTTGTGCTTGAAAAAACTGGACAGCAAATCATAGTAGATGAATATTATACGCAAAATACTCAACCAAATTATGGAATTTATGTTATCGCTTCTGGAGGGGAGTCTAATAAATTTTTTGGAGATTACGGACAAGAAGAACAACAGGTCATCTCACCAAAAGTTTATTTGATCGTCGATGCTCTAAAAACAAAAGGCAAAAATAAACTTGTTTTTCTTAAAAGTACCGGCATCTTAGACGCCGTTGCGGTTGGAATGAAAGCGCACATTGGTACATCCGAAGGAGAATTTTCAGCGATTGTAACTGATATATTTCCAGATCAAAAAGGAATATCCGAGGCTCCAACGTCAGAGGGAGTGTTTAATTCAGACTCAGTTACCGTAATTCTTGATACCGAAATTCCCAAATTTGAAGGAAAGCCATTGTTAAAAGGATGGAACTTTAAATCAAAGCATTCAACAAAAACTGCCATTATTAACGCTTCCGGTGATAGCGTCAGCGTTGGTATTATGTTAAAAACAGCCGGTGATATTCAACTTCATAAATTGTTTTGTCTTATTATTCGATATGTGTTGAAAAAAGGTCGCATGACATTAGAGTCTCAAGGGCTACAAATTGCTACAATTACTCAAGGAGCGCCGGAAGAAGAAGGCGGAGGTCAAGATGTTTCTTTTTCAACAACATTTAGTATTAGAGCTACAGCGTTTGATTTTTGGATAGAAAGAAAAGTACAATCAATAGATAAAATTTGCTTACACGTTGACGGGGTTTCACACGACGGACTGTCGATTGTTCCAGTTTATCCAGTAAGAGAGGAGTAAAGTTTCGTTATGGCTAAGAAAAGAATGTCATCAAGAAATGTGGTTGAGTCTGTAGACCCTATGAGTGCTTTTGTTGATATGTCAGAAGACCCCGTAGAGGCTGAAGAAGCCGAAGCACCAAAAGACGAGGCCCCAGCTGAAGAGTCTTTAGTCGATGTATCTGCATCGAAAGCAAAAGACGAAGCGCTTACTGAGGTTGCAGAAGAACCCACCCTTGACGCAGCTCCTGTTCAGCAAGAAGTTAAAAAAGTAGATGTTTTAGATATGTTGCATGACACAACAATGACTCCCAAAGTTTCTATTCTTGAAAAAAATGCCTTACCCCTAAAGCTTCAAAACGAATTAACCGAAAAGCAAAAAGCACCTAAAGAAGCATTAAATGTTGGAACTCTTTATGATTTGTTGGAAGTGGCTCGTCAACACGCTAATGGCTATCAAAAAACATGGGACGACTCTATCCGCGCTTATGCACGCCATATGGGTTTTCCGGCTATGGCATCTTTAGAAGACTGTAGATCTTTTTTAATAAAATGGGGCGCTAAACTTAAAGATTAATTTTTTTTACACATAAGGGGGCAACGTGCGCGGTTTGCGAATTGCTTTTGGTTATAAAGCGCGTTCAGGAAAAGACACAGCAGCGGAATATCTTCAGGCACAATATGGTGGGGAAATTTTTAAATTTGCTCAGCCAATTTATGATATTATGCAAGCTGCTCATAAAATTGCTGGAATAGATTCTTTTAAAGACACTAAATTTTTGACGTGGATTGGGACAGATTGGGGAAGATCTATAAATAAAGATTTGTGGGTTAATAACTGTATTGACAGAATTAACGCAGCACAAAAACGCGGATGCTATATGTCTGGAGAACCATTTGTCGATAATTTTTTTGTAACAGACATGAGATTTCCAAATGAAGCGCAGGCTCTTAAAAACAATGGATTTTTACTTGTTCGAATTGATAGAGATGATCGCCCGTCAGAAAATCGAGCAAGTCATGAATCGGAAAATGCTATGAATGATTTTACAGACTGGGACGTGGTAGTTGATAATAACGGAAACATTCAAGAATTTTATAATCAAATTCAAAATTTAATTCAACATATTAATAATACAAAACAATATAATATAAAATAAAATTCCTTGGCTCTCTAGCCGAACTGATATAGAGTCTTTTTGACACCAAGGAGCTGCTTTATGCTTATTGTTCCGCGCCCTCACTATAAACCATTTAAATATCCAGAAGCACACGAGTTCTTTCTTAAACAACAACAAGCGCATTGGCTTTGGACAGAAGTCAATATGGGTCCAGATATTAAAGATTACAACGAAAACTTGACCGAAGATGAAAAAAAAGTAGTTATTCGTATTCTCAGATTATTTACAACAATTGAAATTGACGCGGAAGATTATTGGTCATCAAACGTTGCAAAGTGGTTTAAACACCCAGAAGTACAACAAATGTCTGCGACTAACGGAGCATTTGAGTCAATTCATATTGCAGCTTATGATCATTTATCTACTTCTTTAGGGCTTCCTTTGTCCGAATACGAAGAATTTTTAAAAAGCCCAGCAATGAGGGCAAAAAAAGAAAAACTTTCAGCGGTTCTTAATAATACGGAGTCACTCGAAGGAAAAGCCAAATCATTAGCTGTTTTTTCAGGATTTACCGAAGGAGTGTCTCTTTTTAGTTCATTTGCGGTATTAATGAATTTTTCTCGTTTTAATAAGCTCAAAGGCGTCGCTAATATCGTTAGCTGGTCGGTCCGTGACGAGGGGTTGCATTCCGATGCTGGTTGCTGGTTGTTTCGTACATTAATGGCGGAGCATCCAGAGATTTGGACAGATGAGTTCAAAAAAACAATTTATCAGGCCGCCAGAGACATTATTGATTTGGAAGACGACTACATAGATGCAGTTTTTGATAATGCTGAAATTCAGGGAATTAATCCTAAACAACTTAAAGCATATATCCGATATAGAGCTAACACTAAGTTACAAGATTTGGGATTAAAAACAAATTGGAAAAATATTGACGTAGATTCTGTAAAAGCTATTACTAGTTGGTTTGATATATTGAGTTCGGGCAATGAGCATTCTGATTTTTTTGCATTAAAGAGTACGGCTTATTCCAAAGGCCATGTTGATTGGGCAAAAATTAAGTTTTAACGGAGTTTTTCATGGAACTAAAAGAACTAAAAAAGATTGGCGAAGCTCCTGAGTTTCTTACTGAAATTGGATATAAAACACTTACTGGAGGATATCTTCTTCCTGATGAAACACCCAAAGGCATGTGGAACCGCGTGGCTCGCACCGCAGCAACTATTTTAAAAAAACCAAAACTAGAAGAAAAATTTTTCAATATGTTCTGGAAAGGATGGGTAGGATTAGCGACTCCAGTAGCAAGTAATATGGGAACTAACAGAGGATTGCCTATAAGCTGCTATAGCATTTCGCCACAAGACTCAACTGACTCTATTATGAATAAGGGCCATGAGTTAGCAATGCTAACCAAGAATGGGGGCGGTGTTGGTGTTTATATGGGCGAACTTCGTCCCGCCGGCTCTAAAATTAGCACTGGCGGAACCTCTGAAGGAATGATTCCGTTTGCTAAGATTTACGACTCAATTACCGTTGGCATCAGTCAGGGAAATGTACGCCGCGGTGCTGCAGCAGTCTATCTTCCCGTTGACCACGGTGATATTAAATCTTTTCTAAGAATGCGCCGTCCAGAAGGCGACCCCAATAGACAATGCCTTAATCTTCATCACGCAGTCTGTATTCCAGATTCTTTTATGAATAAGGTTGCGAAGGGGGACGAAGAGGCGCAGGAGCTACTAAGAGAGATTTATAAGACTCGACTCGAAACCGGAGAGCCATACATTTTTTATTCTGATAATGTTAACTCTCAAAATCCAGAAGCATATAAAAAAAATAATTTAACAATATCAACTAGTAACATCTGCAGCGAAATTACTTTGTATACAGACTATAATCATACTTTTGTTTGCTGCCTGTCTTCTCTTAACCTTGCCAAGTGGCATGAGTGGAAAGATACAGACACAGTAGAGCTGTCTATCTATCTTTTAGATGCAGTTCTGTCTGAGTTTATAGAAAAAGCTCAAAAGCTACCCGCCTTAGAGGCCGCAGTTCGTTCTGCTGTTAAAGGCAGAGCATTAGGCTTAGGAGTTATGGGCTGGCACACGCTATTGCAGCAAGAGCACGTCAGTATAGATTCTTTTAGAGCCAAAATTCTGAATAAGGCCATCTTTAAGCATATTCACGAAAATGCCACCAAAGCATCTAAAAAACTTGCTGAAGAACTTGGTGAACCAGAATGGTGTAAGGGCACAGGACTTAGGGCAACTCACTTAATCGCCGTAGCTCCTACAGCATCTAATAGTCTTATTACTGGCAATATCAGCGCAGGCATTGAGCCAATTAACGCTAACGCTTATGTTAAAAAAACCGCTAAAGGAACTTTTATCGAGTTTAATCCGCTCTTAAAAGCATATCTGCAGAAATTAAATCAAGATACAGAAGAGACTTGGAATAAGATTGTAAAAGATGAAGGTTCTGTCAGAAGCCTAGACTTTTTGACTGCTGAAGATAAAGCTGTATTTAAAACTGCGTTTGAGATTGACCAGCTAACACTAATCAATTTGGCTGCAGACCGTCAGCCTTATATTTGTCAGGGACAGTCTCTTAACTTGTTCTTTTCTAAAGATGTAGACCCTCAATACTTCCACGAAGTACATTGGTCTGCGTGGCAACAAAAAATTAAAACACTTTATTATGTCCGTAGTTCCTCTGTACTAAGAGCAGACCTGTCGTCGAGAGGTGAGTGTGTTGCTTGCGAAGGATGAATATGAAGAAGATGTACACTTTATTGAGTTTGCTAACATAATATCTAAGTTTTCTCCAGATATTAAAAGGCAAGTGGGAGCAGTTGTGGTCAAAGATGGCCACAAGATTGCCGAAGGTTTCAATAAACCAGTACCTAATAAAAAAATTGATGATTATTTTTGTCAATTAAAACAATCATATATGATACATGCCGAAATGGATGCTTTGTCTAAAATTACTGCAAAACAAGCCAAAGACGCTACTATTTATATTACCTTAGCTCCTTGCATCGACTGTTGCAAAATGATAGCCGCTTATGGTATTGGTAAGGTGGTTTATAGGGATGACCATAAAGACTCAAACATTAATTATTTAAAGGAGTTAGGTATAACAGTATATAAACACGAACAGATTTCTTAGAATTGTGATAAAATTAACTCATTGCAGGAATAAACCTGTACAATCCTAAAATAGAATAGGGGATTTTTCCATGGCTCACGCTCGCGAACTTAAATTATTGCAGGCTCTTGTAGACACTCAGCTTAAGTCATTTGGCTGGAAAGACCCCAAGGCTCTTTTCGTCGGTCAAGATGGCGAAGGTTATGCGTCACTTTTCGTAAACTTTACTGATGCTACTTACAGCACTAATGACGTTGCTGTTCTCGTTCGCCTCATTCCTGCTGGCGACGGACTTCCTGCATCAATGTTTACACTTAGCCACAGCGGCAACGCTCCTATCCATGGCTCAGTTCATGCAATGGTTGCTGCAGAAGCCGCCGCTGCTCTTATGGGCGATCATGCTAAGTTTATTCAAGACGTAGTTCATTGTCTTCGCGGACAGCTCGGCGCTCCGGTTGAGCTTAAACTTACTGCAAACGGCGTTCTCCCTGCATTTAAGGGAATCAACGGCGCTGGCGCAGACAGCCTTCCAGCAGATTCAATGGCTCTCTCTCCATCACGTACTGCAGTGGTTGGCGGCGTTTAATAAACGCCCCTCCCCTACTAACACTAAGGAGAAAAAACCATGAG
>Ga0129333_10006405_pt1 | contig 11135 bp, 15 predicted proteins | sample CPB6_08_DNA_FD_94474 | JGI IMG/M metagenome (GOLD analysis project Ga0129333, IMG submission 94474) | Freshwater to marine salinity gradient microbial communities from Chesapeake Bay, USA - CPBay_Sum_0.6_0.8_DNA | ecosystem: Environmental > Aquatic > Marine > Coastal | place: USA: Chesapeake...
AATATGTATGCCACCTGTGGAGTTTCAAATATCTCATTGCTCACGCGATTCTGCACCAGGTACTTGCCGCGCCACTGTTCCATGGCCACATAGGTAAAATGCTCGTCGCGTTCATGATGTATGAAGGAATTTAGACGCTTCCATTCTTCTTCGCTATAAGCGGCGAGAAGGCCCGAATCGTAGAATCCGCTCTCCACGTTTTTACGAACCAGTTCCAGCAGGGGCCATGGCTCATAGCGTCCGTACACTTGTTTGCGCAAATGGTAACATATCAGCCTGCCGGCAACATATTGATAGTTTGGAGTTTCTTCTGTGATTAGGTCAGCAGCACTCTTGATCAAGGTTTCTTGAATATCTGCTGTTTTTATTCCATTGTAAAACTGTATGTGACTTTTTATTTCTACTTCGCTGGCACTTACACCAGTGATTCCTTCTGTGGCCCAGAACACAACCTTGTGTAACTTTTCTAAATCTAATTGTTCTCGATTGCCATCTCTTTTGGTGACTTGTATATAACTCATTGATATTCCTGATTGACTAATAATTTTCTAGCTTCAAATCTTCTTTTGAAAGTTTGAACATGATTTTTATGTTGTTTGCTACTTGTGTTCTATTTACAACTACATCGCCAATATAATTAAGAACATATTTTCCCTGATTGATCCAAACTAAATTATACTGTGCTCTGGACACAGTATCTTGACAGATATGAATGGCTAAATCAACACTGTTTTGGTGCGCACTTAGATGTAGAGTATACACTATGCCCAGTGCTTTTGCAAGATCGCAATAGCAGTTTTCGTAAATTAATTGCCACGGATCAGGCCAAGAATCAATTTGTTTATGATCAAGATAAAATGGAGTGAACGGTGCTCGTTGCCAAAAATCGTTGCATTCTTGAATAGCTTGGTCTAAATCCATAAGACTGATTTTGGACCTAAATGTTTTCCAATGATCTAAACGACCATTAGGAGTCAACTTCCACATTAGTATTTAAACTTGAAATTTTGTTACACTATACGTAAGAGTGCCAACACCACCAGCATCGCTGGTATATTCCACACGCATCACTCCACTAGCCACACTGGTTACAGCAAAAGTCACGCCAGTAGGTCCAGGGTAAGTGAACACAGTGTTGTTTGGATACTCAACATATTCATCTGTATACTGGACATCGGTTCCGGTGTATACCACATCTAGTTTTCCATGTCTGTAGGCACTAGCACCAGGACGTTCTAAAATATAATCAATGGTGGCTGATCCACTGGTAGCACCACTAAGAATAATTCCTGTGTTTGCATTGGTTTGGCCAGAGGCAATTGTGAACACCCGGCCAGTGCCTCTGGTGATCATACCAGTGGTCACACCAACATTTGCATCAATACTGGAATTTAAACTGTTGTCTGCATGATACACTCTAGGTTGCACATTGGCATCTGCATCAGTTCTTTCAAACGCATCACCTATGCTGTAGTTACCACTGCCCAAGAAATAAATCACCGGACTAGCAGTGCTGCCTGCACCAGAATAACTAGTACCAACTTCTCCAAAATAATTTCCTATACTGATCACATTGGTGCGCACAGTAGCGGCGGCATTTACATAGATAGCTGACCTTGCAATGGTTTCAAAAGTGCAGTTGGATATTTTCACATTCTTACACTCTGCACCAACAGACAAAGATGTGTCAACCCATACTCCTCTACTGACCTGACTGATATCGCAGCCTATGATTTTCACGTTGTTGGCACATAGTACTAGTCCTTGTGTGCATTTTGAGAACACACAGTCAATGAAAACCAAGTTGTTAATATCTTTACTGGGATCTCCTGGAACTGCATACACAGCGTTTTGCAAACTGGTACTGGTACTTGTGGGACTGGTCTGACTACCTTTAAAAAACACTCTGGTGAAATTAACATTGTCCACTGTGTCTAATTGAACAATGTTTTTTGTAGCTGTGTGTTCTAGAGTCATGTCTTGCACAGACACGTATTTCACTGTGGTAGCTCCAAGAGTGCCATAGGCACCATCTATCTGTAAAGAACCATCTCTTAACTGCATCAGTGGAGCCACTGCTGAAGATTGTTGAATAGTGGTTTTTTCCATGCCTGCACCAACCAAGGTCACATAGGATGTAAACTTTAAACTGGTACTAATAAGATACACACCAGGAGGAAAATGTATTCTTCTGCGAAGTCTTGGTTGTGTTAGTGAAAAGCTACCAAACACAATTTCATCAATAGCTCTTTGTATGGCTGCTGTGTCGTCTGTGGTACCATCTCCTAGTGCACCAAAATCTCTAACGTTTACATTATCGTCAAGTTTCTGTTGCAAACTCCTTGTGGTAGGAGACAGAGCAGTAGGACCAGTTTGCGATGTATAACCGCTTTGTGTGCCTTTGAAAATATACTGATTGGCGATATTAAGTATATCGCTGTACTGCGTGAGTATTTCTGTCACACCTTCTGCTGGTGCGCCTTCTGTGATTGTGCCGTTACCAATATATAGCTGTCGTGTGTCAACACTCCACCCTAGTTCTGCACTAGCCAGTTGTGGTAAGTCCTGCTGTAGCCCTTTGCGGTGCTGAATTCTTGATATCTGAACAATAGCCATTTTGCCAAAAACCTTTTGTATTAGGTATTTAGCTCATCAGATAATACAGCTCAACTCGTTTGAGCCACTCCTCGCGCCAGTGTGCAAATTCGTCTGCTGTGACTTCAAATTCCTGGTATTCTGGTGTCAAATAGTCGCCGTTTTCTGCCTGTTTAGGCTGTGCGCACATCAAAATTACACCATCCTGTATGTCTGTGCCATGTGTTTCATTATGTGCTTCTGCATATGCTGCCAACTGTAAAAAGTAGTCTCCTATCCATTCACGTTTTTTGGGTTTATTGGTCTGCTTGAAATCCATGATAGCGGGCTTACCCTTCCATACGCCCACACAGTCTGTGGTGCCCGCATATAGCCCACTGTAGTATACAGGCACTTCTGTACCCCAAAACTCGTCCACATGCACCAGGCCTTTAAGAATAACTTCTGCGGCCATAAACCAGCTGGGGTGAGCATAAGGATTAGTGGGCAGAGGTTTCATGTCATCCTGTAGGATGTATGATTCTAGATAGGCGTGCATGCGAGTGCCGCGATTGGCAGCTTCTGTGGTGATCTGCTGTGCTCGTTCTACACCCACACGATTCTTCCACTCTTGCAGTTTCTGTTTGGCTTCTTCGGGCTTGGTGCGATCCAGGATGGTTGTTACACTGGGTACTTTGCTGCCATCTGGAAGACAATAGTGTCTCTTGCCCTCTAGTGTGGTTCTATCTAGAGGAGCGTAATTAAATTTTTCAGTTATCATTTTATATTCTAAAACTTTGTCCACAACCACAACGGTCGCGTTCTTTTGGATTCCGAAACTCAAATCCTTCGTTGAGTCCTTGTCTTACGTAGTCTACTTCTAGTCCATCCACATACACTAGGTCTCGTCCAGCTACCCAGACAGTGGCTCCGTTGCTTTCGTATTTGAAATAGTCGCGAGTCACCGGCACAGTGTCCATGTATTCTAACACATAAGCAAGACCTGAGCAACCAGTGGTTTTCACACCAATGCGTATGCCCACGCCATGCCCACGTGATTCAATACTCTTGACAACTTTTTTTGCAGCTCGTTCTGTTAAACTTATCATTGATTTTGTTTATCACACGTTGTTTTTCCACACTACTGAATTTTGACCATGCGGCTATTTCTTCAATAGTGCGGTTACAGCCCACGCACTTTTTGTTTCTGTCCAAGATGCAAATATTTTGGCATGGACTCTTTATAGCCAAAGCCAGATACCTTGACTCATCAGCAGTGCGCCAATTACACCCACACCAATGCTGGCATAGAACATGCTCATACTAACTGCCAAGATGCTGGCAGACAATAACACAATTGCCAACTGATAGCTAGTACCTGCAAAAGTCATCCATGGGCCATGACGCTTGGCGGTATCACGCTCGGCTTCAAGTTTTTGTGCCTTGGCCATGAGTTCTTTCTTGCCTTCGCCTTTTTCAGGATCGCTTTCGTAACGATCAATCTTGGCCTTCATCTTTTCTGCTTTAGCTTTGTCTCCACGAGCCACAGCGTCTTCAAGATTTTGTTCTGCCAGAGCCTGTTTGATACTCTTGGCTTGATAGAACGCCCACACATTGTTTGCTGCAATGGTGTTGTTGAGTACCTTGCTGCTGAACCCGTTGGCAAGATATGTGTTAACCGCTAGCAGCAGTGCAATCACCGTGATCACCCAACCTGCTTTGTCTTTGATTTTGGCTTCAGCTTCACTTCTAGTTAAAACCTTGCCAGTTACTGGATCTTTCATTTCTTTCATGCTATAGCTCCTTGTTGTTGTTTTTGTTTGTAATCAGCTAGTGCTGCTTTTATAGCGTCTTCTGCGAGAATTGAACAGTGTATTTTAACAGGAGGTAGTGCGAGTTCTTCCGCAATGTGCGTGTTCTTAATCTCCGCCGCCTCATTAATACTTTTGCCTTTAAGCCACGTAGTGACCAACGACGAACTTGCGATTGCCGAACCACAACCATAGGTCTTAAATTTAGCATCTGTGATTACCTCACCTTCAACTTTGATTTGCAGTTGCAAAACATCACCGCAGGCAGGTGCACCAACCAAGCCGGTACCCACACTAGGATCACTCTTGTCCAGTTTACCTACGTTTCTTGGATTTTCATAATGATCTAATACTTGACCTGAATACGCCATAATTTTTCCTCAGTAAAAATTATACTGTATTTATTTGATAACAGCAAGGATTAAGAGCGATTAGAAGCTGCTCGTTTGGCCATGGCCTTTACAGTTTTTTCTGGATCTGGAGTTTTGGCTTGATTTTTACTGGCCTGTGCTTTGTCTACTTCGCTGGCATCAATTTCGTCGCCAAATCCATTTAAAGTAACCTTCTCGTTGTCAAGACTTTTGATAAGTCCTGCCACTGCTGGATTAGCAGTTTGTGCTGCCACTAGATTGTCATAGGTAAACCATTCTGATCCACCTTGATTTTTAACCATGTTGATCAAGCTCTGTGTGCTTATGGTTGGGGTAATTTTTTTATTATGACTTCTGTTGCGCAAAAATTGCAAAATGGTGATGAGGTTAGCATCACCATCTGTGCTTTCATGCAACTCACGAATTAACATGTTAGCGTTTTTCTCTGCCTAGGCCTAGATCACCACCTGCTGCTGCATCAGTGGCAGCAAACTCATCACCAGGAATTTCACTGTCCATGTCACTGCCTGGTCCCATTGCTGGTGCCGCACCTGGCATGCTGCCCATGTCACCACCCATGCCCATACCCATGTCAGGAGAGCCTTCTCCTGCCAAGCCTCGCGCTGCATTGTCTGTTTGTTCACGTGCATCTGTTAGCTGTTGTAGAATTGTGCCAAGCACACCTCCTACTTGCTGTTTGAACATGTCTGCTTGCTCGCTGCCAATTTGGTCACGAATGGTATCAATCAGTGCAGGCATCTGTTCGTTTTGCATACGACTCACATCTTCAATCATGTCTTGGATGCTGTCTACCATGTCTTTTGCAGCCAGGATAGCTTCGCTCTTGCCCATTTCACTTTCTGTGAGTTCACGACGCTCTTGAACCCAGCGTACAAGTCCTTCTCGGACCATGAGCATTTCCATGTACTTTGGATTTTTTTCTGCTGTGTGCAGTCCATAGCTGCGGCGCAGTCGGTCTAGGTTTTCACTTAGAGCTCGTGCCAGCACCTTGGCTTTTGGCACAGTTAGTTTATCAAAATCAATATTGAAGCCAAAACGACTTTCGTTGATTTTGTTAATACGCTTGGCTGAAATTTTACCGCCTAATTCTTGTAATCGCATGGTGTTAGTCCCAAATTTTAATGTATTTAGCTCTTTTGATCATTTTCTGCAATTGTTCTCGAGCTAGATTAACATGCGGAGTGGTAGAACTTAATCTTGCTTCCCACAGTTCTTGCTTGAAAGTGTCCTGCTTCTTTAGAGCTATCGTATACTTATGCCTATAAAACTGTTCGTCGTTTTCTAGTTTGCCCAGCAGTCTATCTTGTAGCAAGAGTTCTGTACTGCTACGATACATTTGTTTGTGCTCAAACAGGCAATAAAACAGTGCGCTGAGTTTTTCATTAAAACACAATTGCTCACTGCTTCTGGTGCTGATCACTTTCCATATCTTGTGCTCTGGAACAATGCTGAACTGTGCAACTTGAAGCCCGTTATTTGCTAATGGAATTATTACCAGGTCACCTTGCTTGACAAGGTTTTGTATTTCCTGTTTGGTCCACCAAGTGAGATAATAATTTAAAAGATTTTCTACTACTTCAGCTTCGGCCATACGATAGGCCAGACGTTTAATTTGTTTTTTTGTAGTACGTGATTTTGCCATCTTGATTCTTACGATAAAGTACGTCCTTGACCACTAGATTATTAGCAATCTGTACTTGTCTTTCATTGAGATCCTTGCGATTCACCTGATTTTGATTTCTAAACAGCAGCATGAGATCATGCTCCTCGTTTGTGATAGGAATCTTTATGTCATTTACAAGTTCAACAATTTTCATTTATTAATAAAATTAATTGTGAGTGTGATGATGCCTGTGATCAACACCGTGATAATTGCCGTGCCAATAGCAATTATTTGCTTGCTCTGCTTTTCACCAGCACCAGCTAGAGTTTCCTTGATGCTGATAATATGGTCCTCAAGAGCTTCAACCTTTTTTTCTACTGCTTCCAGTTTGGTTTCCAATTTTGCATACCTTTCCGCGCACAGCTCAACGTGTGCCTCCAGGTTTTCTTTCTCAATAGATGTTGCCACTACTACTCCTAGTATGTTAGAGGATGCAAAATTACTGCCTTGATATGAGCCATAATGGGTGCCTGAGAATGCCTGCGCATCACGTTAGTTATTTACGCTGATTCTCTCTAGTTTAAAGTATATATTTTTGATAGCACCTGCTGTGTAAAATATAGGCAGTATAAAACGTGCTGTTTCATTCAAGCCTGTGATCACTGGTACCCGATCAAAACTTTCTTCTAGATAGAACAACGGATCTTTGTTGTGAAGAAACACATTGCTGTGTTCAACTGTGAACGCAAAACTCCACACCCGATGCTGCCCTGTGTACATTTCTCCAAATTCAAAATAATCAAGATCAGCTGTTTCAACTTTGGTTACCATGTGCATGGGTTGCGCTCGCAGTCCTATGCATTGTAGCACTGTTTCCCAATTGCGCTGCTGATTTCTTTCTAATTCTTGTGTGCCTCGATCTCTAGTCACACTTGTTTCAGTGATATCCACTAGAGTATAGCCTGAAAAATATGTGTATGGTTGCATGCTATTACTTATGGCCAAGAAAAAAGGCGGTATAAAACCGCCTTTGAATCTGATACTGGATCAAATTAAGATGATGCTAGAGTGAACAGAGTGTCTTTAACAACATAGGTTGAAGACACATTGATTGGTGTTGAACCAACGCTGGTACCTAGCGCACGAATTGTGGTTTGCAGTTCAGCTGCTGTTGGTGCATTTACACCATCAGTGATGATGTGAATGTTACCGTTGGCACCGTCTACCACGTGATAGGCATGGATACCTTGTGGGCATGCACGTAGAATTGCTTCCACGCCAAGACCTAGACCACCGTCTGCACCAGAGGCCATTTCTGGTCTTAGGTCCACGTTGGTTGATGCTGCACTGCGCACCATGATGTGATAGAAAGCAAGACTAGCACCCAGTTGGGTTCCGGCTGTTCCGTTAATTGTACCTTCTGCGCCCACTCCACCGTGGACTCTTGTTGCTCCGATTGCTGGCATTTTATTTCTCCTAAATGTTTAGCGTATAACGCTTGTAAATATTTATGATTTGGAAATCAAAACCTGTTGATTAAAAACTAAAAAACTGTTTGGCAAGTAGGTATATGTCCAGCTGAGATCCGTAGGCAGAAAAAACCCTAGTTAATGACATCCAGGCTGTTTTCTTTTCTCCATCTGTGGCATTTTTCCAGTCACCTATGATTCTACGTGCCTGTCGTAGATCTGATCCTGCTATCATGAGAGCTTCATCTAACATTAATAAAAATTGTCTAATTCTTGAAGGATAATTTATATCACTAGGAAAAGTTCTAAGATGTGCCTTTATTTGTAGTTCTGGAGCATACAGTCCTATCTTGCTTTTGATTTCATCAAAATAACGATCTTGATTGGCCACCACGGCTATTAGATTGGCTAGATCTGTGGCACTAGGACGCAGATGATCAAAATCATTGAATGCCATGGTACGACTCACATACTCCTGTGCTTTGTATCCGCTTTCGTGTCTTAGTATTTCTAGTGCCAGCATGCTGCAAAACAACAGTCTTCCAATAGTTACAGCATCACGTCCTTTGAGATTTTCAGGATACACAAACATTCTTGCTTCCACAAGCTCTTGCAAGAAACCTGTGCTTTCATTTGTGCTGGCTGCTTTTTTAGCTGCCAGTGCCTGCTTGAACTCTGAAGTTGTTACCTTGATATCTCTGCCATTAATGTTAAGCACCAAACCTTCTATGTTAGGGCCTAGTTTGAACCGATCCACTATCTGTGGATTGCTGATAATAAAGTCTGCAAGAGCTTCCTTGGTTTGTTGTACAATCTGCTTGATATAGGCCTTGGCATCTGCATCTTGAGCCTTACGACTGGTAAGTGTGGCAATGGCTTGTGAGTCAAGACTGGCCACAGGATCTACCACTGTGCTGATATCTATGCTGCCACGTATTTCTAAACGTGTGTCTACAAACTTGATTTGTTGTGTGCTTTGTTGAAACAGCGAGTCTATGATAGCGTCACTGTTAGGATGTGTTTCTCCTGTGCTGGCCACCAAGGCCTTGAAAGGCACGATGGTCATTAGGCTTCCTAGTTTACTAGGATCATAGGCAATGTTTACAAATTTGATACCACCATCTGCAATTTCGCCTAGCGGATTGTAGAACACTTCGCAGACTATTTTGGTGTCTTTGGGCAACAGCTTGATAAAGTTGCTATTGGTAATCACAGCAAATATATCGTCATAGTGTTGCGCACGAGAAATCATCTCTGGTGTGCCACCCTTGGCTGTGGTATACCGGCTGAATGCACCTGGTTCAAATATAGCACCTGTACGGCTACCTTCAAAAAACGGTCTTCCTGCGCTGTCACGACCAAATCTAGCACCCAGTCCATCTACTTTTAAACTTACAGGAATGCCCGACAATTTACCTTGAAGATTCTGTTTTACATCTTGCACAAACTGTACAAAGGCTGTGTCAGTCATTTTCTGCAAGTGCAGCATGTTTGACCTGGTTGTGGCCGCAACTTCATTTTCAAAAAACAAACTGTCTATGTTGAACATCATGCTTGAGTAGAATAGTAGTCTTTGCGCATGGCATCAACTGACTTTTTATCGTATGGTATGCCCAAGGTCTTGGTCATGATGTCTAGTGCTGCATTTTTGTCTGCTGCATCCTGTTCAGGATCACCACGATACAGTTCTTGAGCACCCGGACCAAACAGTGTGTACACAAAGCCAGTGATCACAGCAGCCTGTTGAGTTTTATCAAAGTATTTTTTAACCAGTTCCAGTGTGCCTAGATAACTCCAGAACTTTTCTATGTCGCCGGCATCAAATTGATTGCCAAAAAATATCTTGGCAATCACATACAGGTTGGTTTCGTAGGTGCTTTCCTTGGTGGGAATCTCTTTGTACACCTTGAGTCCATCCATTTCTCTCTGCACATTGCCGTCCATTACAGGACGTAGTTTATATCGTAACCCTCGAGTGACTGCGAATGCAAGATCTGTGGTTTTCACTATCTTGGGTGTTTCTTTCTTGCCACTGAGTATCACAACATCACGCAGACTTGGTGTGCTAAGTGCTCGCAGTAGATACTTGTGAAACACACCTTTGATGCCTGCTTCAATGTCGTTCCAGGCACTGCTGTGACTGAACTGTGCCCATTCTGTTGGCTCGTCGCCTTCGTACTCCACAAACTCAAGATCAATTTGTATGTTCACAGGCGGATCACTCATGGCCCACAGTGTGATCAACTGTTCTACGCTGGCTTTGTATCCTATTAGTGTGGCAGGACCAAACTGTTTGCCAGTGGCAGCATCTAAGAACTGCTTGGCAGGTTCTAGTAGAGACTGATCTACCTGTGTGTCAATGTCGCCTACTGTGGGTTTGTATTTTACAAATTGATCGCTAGGAATACCTGCCACATTGAAAAAATGAAATGCACTGCCGCTGAGAAACTTACGACTGGCTACCAATCTTGGACTCCATAAAGGACGCTTGTGCATTTTGGCAAAGCCCGCATTGATTGCCTGTAGCAGTTGATCCAACACTGGTATCAATTGATCGCGCTTGAGTTTTTTTAAATCCAGACGCTGAGCAGACTGAGCTCCAATCTGCACATTTCCGCCTTCTAATATTACTTCACGTACTCGCATTTTAGCCTAGATTTTTTAGATAAAATTCAAATTCACGTGCTGTTCGTTGTGCTGCACTTTCACGAACATACTTGCCACCATACATACGACGCTGTTCATTGGTTCCAGTTTTTTGATTCATTCTAGACTGTTCATCTGCCGCTGCAAGCAAAGCCATTTCTTCATCAGTATAAGGCTCGCCCTGTGTTTTGTTAGTTGGCACGGTGCCACGTACACCTGGCTGACCTGTAACTGGCGCTGCTTTTGCTGGTGCTGCTGGTTGTGCTGGTTGTGCTGCACCTGTTGGAGTTTTCATGGTCATGTTAACCTTGCCATAGCCTGACATGGTCTTGCTGTAGTCAGGTTTGGCCGCTGCGGGTTTGATACCCGCCATCTTTGCTGCTGCTGCATAATCATATGCATATGGATTTTTTACTTGTGTACCAGATGCTCCGCCTGCTGGTGCTGCTCCACCTGTGGTTTTCTTGGCTTTATCAGCTTCAAGATCTCTGATTAGATCATTTGCATCACCAACCTTACCACCAGCATCTGGCTGCGCTGCTGTTGCTGGTGCTGCGCCTGCTGTAGAGGTCGCTCCACCTGCTGATTGTGCTGCTGGGGCTTCTGCTCCACTTGTTGTTTTGTCTGCTGCGGTGTCTGC
>Ga0129333_10006406_pt1 | contig 11134 bp, 6 predicted proteins | sample CPB6_08_DNA_FD_94474 | JGI IMG/M metagenome (GOLD analysis project Ga0129333, IMG submission 94474) | Freshwater to marine salinity gradient microbial communities from Chesapeake Bay, USA - CPBay_Sum_0.6_0.8_DNA | ecosystem: Environmental > Aquatic > Marine > Coastal | place: USA: Chesapeake Bay...
ACAGATTTACAGTCTGTTGCCGTTGGCCACTTGGCTACTTGCCCGCCTTGAGCCACCTGCCAGAATCGAACTGGCGACCTACTGATTACAAATCAGTTGCTCTACCAGCTGAGCTAAGGTGGCTTACTATTTTTAAGCCGTTGCTGGATCATTGGGCTAACCGAACCTGCCTTCCAAAAATCCAGCCGATCCGGGCAATAAAGAACTACCCCAATTTTTGGGAAGGCAAAGGTAAGGGAATTTGAATATTGTAAAAATTTTAGAAGGAAAATTTACCGGACCGGCCGGACATAAAAAAAGACCTCGAAAAGAGGTCTTTAAAAATATCAGGGCAGCTGCCTTTCCTTTTTTCTTTTTAGCTGCGTCAACAATGAATGATAGGCTCTTTCAAAAGAGCTCTCAAAAGTCTTGCTACAGGCTTTGACGAACAAGTCTCCCCGGGGAACATGCACCCTAATCTCCACCACCTTATCCTTGATGTGATGCGCCAGGTTGTCGAGTTTCAAAAACACGTTCACGTCCACAATTCGTTTGCTGTAGCTAGGCAGTTTTTCAATTTTTTTTTGTACACGCTCCAACAGCGACCCGTCGGCATTGAAGTGTACGGATTGAATTTTGACATTCATATGTTTAAATTTTAAGGGTGGATTCGGATTGAATGGACTGTTAATTTACAAAAAAAGAGACCTCAGTCAAGGTCTCTTTACTACAAAAACTTGTTAATTATCACCCCTTAGGATGAGCTTTGCGATGCACAGCTCTTAACTTATCGATAGTGTTGTGTGTATAAACCTGTGTCGCGGCCAAGCTGCTGTGGCCCAACAGTTCTTTTACGGCGTTTAGATCGGCTCCGTTATTGAGAAGATGAGTGGCAAAACTGTGCCGCAGCACGTGTGGGCTTTTTTGCTGCACGGTGGTCGCCTCTCCCAATATCTTATTGACAAGCGCCCAGGCATAGCGGGGATACAGTTTTTTGCCTTTCTCTGTAACCAGCAGCCATTCCTCAGCATTATCGAAACGGGCCTTTTTTTCGGCACGGTACGAAGTGACCAACTGTACCATCTCGGGAGTAAGTGGAAGTATCCGCTCCTTCTTTCCCTTTCCCAGTACCTTCAGCTGGGCCCTGGGAAGATCTACCTGGCTCTCTCGCAACTGGATCAATTCGCTCAAGCGCATTCCGGTTGTATAAAACAAGGATACCAGCAGGCGAGTGTTCAATGTCTTCCAATCTTCGGTGGTTACAGAGAGTAAAGCGCCAAGCTGCAGCGCCTCTTCTTCCTTGATAAAAGCAGGTAGGCGGCTTCCTGTTTTCGGAGTAGTAACCTGCGACATGGGCGAGGACAGAACCTGGCCGGTTTTGAGCAAGTACTTATAGAATGATTTTAAGGTAGATATCTTTCTGACCAGCGTTCGAGCGGTGATACCCTGTTCTTTTAAAGACGCAAGCCAACTTCTGATCATCAAGGGCTTGACTTCTTGGATCGATTCAGTTGCCAGCTGACTTTGCAGATAAAAAATCCAGTCGGACAGATCTCGCTGATAAGCCAAAATTGTATTGGGAGAATACCGTTTTTCAAACTTGAGATAGTTGTAAAAACGAAGAACCAAATTGTCCAATTTTTCTACGGCTGGCATCAGTATAAAGCTAGTTAAACTTTATGGGTACAAAAAAGCCGCAGAGATGACTGCGGCTTGAAAATATCGTAAAAGTGTAGTGTACTTTTCTTAGCTGTCGAACTTTCCGTTGGCAAGCTGTTGCTTGTAGATGGCTTTGAGAACCTCTCCCCTTCTTTTAACAGAAGGCTTTGTAAAGCTTTGACGCTCACGAAGTTGAAGAAGGACTTTTGATTTCTCAAATTTCTTTTTGTACTTCTTAAGCGCTTTGTCGATGTTCTCGCAATCTTTAGAATCGATGATGAGCATTTTTTACCTCTTTTGTTTGGAGGGGCAAAGTTAGGGAATTCATATGATTTCAAAAAATCTATTGGATCGATCTACCTTTCAATGCTCCGGCAACTGCCTGATCCATGGCCCTTTCGGCATAAGGTCGACTGATCTCGTTCAGGGCCTCGATCTGACGTTGTATAAGGTCTTTGTCTTCCATAGTCAGTGCAAGTTGTAGAGACTGCATAGCGGCAGCCGTACTCAGCATCTCTTCTTTTGTCAAAAGGGAAGCATTTCGCGCGATGAACTTCTCGGTCTGGCTCAATAAAAGTTCTCCTTCCGATCGAGCCTCGGTAAGGGCTCTTCGCTTGATATCATCACCTGCATGGGTGATACTTTCAAGCAACATGCGCTCTACTTCTGCATCAGTAAGACCATACTGAGGCTTTACTTCGATGCCCTGCTCCACTCCGCTGCGAAGCTCCTTGGCGGTAACAGACAGAATACCATCTGCATTGATCAAAAAACTGATCTCAACTTTAGGAAACCCGGCAGGCATGCCCGGAATCCCTTTCAAATTAAAGGCTGCCAATTTGCGATTATCTGCCACCAGATCTCGTTCTCCCTGGAATACCGAAATGCGCATACTGCCCTGTCCGTCTTGTTGAGTGGTATATTGCCTTGCTACTTTGAATGGGATCTTTGAATTACGCGGGATGAGTACATCCATAAGTCCTCCCATCGTTTCAATCCCCAATGAAAGGGGGGTGATATCTAATAATAAAAATTCTTTGTTGTTCCCTGCTAAAATATCAGCTTGCACCGCAGCTCCCAATGCTACCACCTGGTCGGGGTCTAGGGAGTCATGCAAGGCCTTTCCAAAAAAAGCGCTGATCTTTTCTTTCACAAAGGGAACACGGGTCGATCCGCCGACCATTACCACCTCATCAATTTCAGCCTTGGTCAATGAGGCATCTGTCAATGCCCGCTGACAACTGAGAAGAGTTCGCTCTACCAAGGGCCCGATCAGTTTTTCAAAAGCATCCCTTGAAAGCGATAATTCATAACCGGCTGCTTTTACAGTACTATTGGTAGAGCGACTTAATTCTCTTTTGACCTCTTCGGCAGCAAGGCGTAGCGAGGCAGAGAGAAGCGGATCTTGAAGAAGCGTCTCTTCGGTAATGGCATGCTGTGTCATCCAATGTGCAACAATGGCACGGTCGAAATCATCTCCACCCAGGTAGGTATCACCATTAGTAGAAAGCACCTCGAAAATTCCGTTGCTGATTCGTAAAATAGAAATATCGAAAGTGCCTCCGCCAAGGTCGTAGACGGCAATAGTCTTCTGCTGCTGTTGATCGGTACCCAGTCCATAAGCAAGGCTGGCGGCAGTAGGTTCATTGACAATACGTAACACATCGAGACCGGCAAGTTTACCGGCATCGCGAGTGGCTTGTCGCTGTGCATCATTAAAATAAGCGGGTACGGTAATAACGGCTTTGCTGACAGGGGTTTTGAGCATATGCTCAGCCCTGGACTTAAGTTCTTTCAGAATGAATGAAGAAAGCTCTATGGGTGAATAAAACCGGTCACCCAATTGAACTTTTACAAGACTATCCTGATCATCATCTAAAATTTTATACGCATAATGCTGATGATGATCTTTTATGTCTTTGTACGATTTACCCAGTAATCTTTTTACAGAAAAAATAGTACGCTCGGGATGTGTCCGCAAAAAAGGTCTGGCCTGCTCTCCCACCAATATTTCTTCCTGCTGACCAAAATAGATCAAAGAGGGCACAAGGGCCAACCCATCCTGGTCTTTGAGTGCAACGGGCTTGCCACTTTCCGGATGAAGGATAGCCACCAAACTATTGGTTGTGCCCAGATCGATCCCAACGATGATTTCAGCCTGCTGCAGGCTGCCGGTGGCAATATTGATTCCGATTTTAGGCATATAACTCGCTTAGAAGTGGCCGCAAATTTAACGCTTAATTACCGGAGTGGTTCGAATTAATAATGCCATTTACTACTGCAACAAGCATATGCGTTAGTTGGGCATCAAGACCACCTGCCCCTGACCGATCAGATAGAGGCCTCCTCTTTTTTCGTATAGATCTTGCTCTGCTGTCATTGAACCAGCAACCAATCTACACACATAAACGCCGCCGGGCAATCGCTGTCCGTACTGACCCGTCCCATCCCAACGGAAGGCAAGCTGATTATACCCCAAGCGCAAGGGACCAAGAGCTGCAGTGGGCACCTCTCGCAGCAATTGTCCGTTGGCCGAATAGATCTGCAAACGAAGATCTGCTGGTAAAACATTGCCCAATAAAGTAAATGCAAAAGAAGTGGTACCTGCAAAAGGGTTGGGATAGCAACGAATCTGAGAGTTGAGGCGAGGAGCACTTACCACAAATGAAATTCGGAAATCGAACTGACCTGCACTATTGCCGGCTTTGTCCTTGGCTGCTACTACCAATTCATATAGCCCCGCGGCCAAGCTGGGTCTGAACTGCGCCGTGGCCTTGTTACTAAGCGCATCGGTGGCTCCGAAAAAAACAAGTGAATCCCCGGCGTTATAGTACATTCTTCGCAGTTGCCCCGAGGGATAACGAAGCCATATCGAGAGCAGAGAGGTATCGTTCAATAACATCCATCGGGATTCGTCCCTCAAAGAGATCTGTATATCGGGGTTAGGTAGTACCGTATCGCGATTGGCAATCCGCTTTCCATCGAAGGTCACATCGAGCAAGGGCGAAGTACGATCAGGTTTTACGTGCAATGAACGATAAGCGACATTGTTGAAATGATGCTGCTCGGGTTGATCGTTATTCGGATTGACTTCTAAAAAAATAGTATTGTTTCCGGTCAACGTGGTCGTAGCCAAGCGGGCTCCTACCCTGACCGTATCAGCAGGTGGCAAGGGCTTGGTTTTGGAAAGAGGGATAATCCGAGTCAGATTTGCTGCATCCGTGACTGTCATGCGAAGTGAAATACTATCAAACGAGTTGTCACTGATATTGGCAAAAGCCACTTTATACTCATAAGGTTCACCCTGCTCCACCGTATCTTTTACCGACAGAAATAATTGTGGTGCTAAAGCCCCCTCTGGCGCAGGCTGATGCAGGATCCTCCAATAAGAAAGTTGATAGGGAGTGTAGTGGCGCATATCCTGCGTTGTCATGGAAAGTTGCAAATAGGGAAAGCGGGAAGCATCGACCGAATTAAGAGAGTGACTAGTCTGATGGGGACGTATCGCCTCGTTCAGCAAGGTCCTGTTTCCTGCGTAATCAATTCCAAAGACATTAAGCAAAACAGAATCGGCTCCGGAGGGCTCTGCCGTTCCTTGCCATTGCAATTGCTGCCAGCCCCGCGCGGGACCGAACAAGGGCGATGCTATCCTGCCCAGGGTATCGGTAGTGGTAATATCGGTGCTATAGAATAGCTGATCGTACATGCCGGCACTAAAAGCAAATCGGGGAGCAAAAACTTGGGGCTGATTTTTTTTATAGATAAAGACAAAGACCCTGTTGCGGTTAAAGGAATCGATGGCAGCGAATCCCTGGTCTTTTAATCGATGATAAATAGAATTACCCGTACCCAGCCATTGCTGATCGTTCTTCCAATCGGGCGCATAGGCATCCGCCGGATAGTTCGTTTCCATGATGTTGCGCACCACCACATAGTATCCGGCAGGCACACTATCCAAAAAGCTTACCACATTTCTTCTGACAGCCGTATCCTGTACATTAAATTGAAAATTATATTCTGCACCAACAGCCTGTTGTGCCGTTTGCACGCAAACTGGATCACTTCCGAAGCGTCCGGGATTGCCAGGCATTGCATTGATAATCGGCCGTAAGGTAACGGGATCAAGTATGTTAAACACCAGACGATTTCGGGCACAGGCATACATCACAAGATCCAGCCCATTAAGACCCAGATAAAATCCGGCCAATGCAGAGGTGGCCGTAAAAAAAACACCGTTTCGAATATTAAGATTATTACTGTTGGTCGTATAGCGCCAACTACGCGAAGCAGAATCAAGTCGAACATCAGTAGCCTGCGAAGAAAGATGTTGAAAAAAATGTGACTGGTTGTAGCCCGATGATTGATTGGCTGAAAAAAGAAAAGAAGATTGATTCCAATTGGGAACAGCTCCTGCAACCAAGGGCGCCACTCTCCAGTAATAAACGGTGTTGTTTCGGTAAGTTAAAGCAGGACTAAACCGGATCAGCCCTCCCGAGGATGCTACCGTCTGGCGAAACAGTAAAGCGGAATTAAAAAATGTAGTTGTGTCGATCTCAAATTGATACTGGCGAGACGGGCTGAAGGGGTTAGCAGTCGAAGCGCTGAATACAATGGAGTTATTACCCACTATTGAAAAAGGAGCCGGCAAGACCGGGCGCAACTCCTCATCAATAATATAAAATGAAACGGAAGCACAATTATTATTTTCTACTAACTCAGGGTAGCGATTCTCAGGATCGATGCAAACTGTCAATCGGGTCAACCCCTTGTCACGATTAGCCACTATAGGAAGCCTGTAGACAAGCGAGTCTGTGGAATATAATCGGCTGAGCGTATCTCGTTTTACCACTGAGCTTGTTCCATCCGGAAAACTGCGCTGCAGCTGCACGACCACCTGACCTGGTATGGCTTTTGCCGTATTTTTAATACGTACAGATAAGGAGAAACTTCCATCTGCTACCGACACCAAGGCGGGATTTACTTTAAGATCTCTTTCCTCAATTACATAATCGGGGTTGGGGGCGCTTCCATAAAATCGTAGCGCGGGATCACCATTCAGGGCAGTTTGCTCACAGTGGATACGGGCAAAAAAATCACCCGCACCAGCCACTGCCATGGTGCGTATCAAGGACTCATTGATAATATCCCCTACGGTGGCTCCATAATGCGTACGGGCAGCAGCTTTCAAGAGCTCCCCGTTTTGCAGATCGAGATAATTTACAAGACCCAAACTGGTAGAAGCGATGGTAGCGATACCGCCACGCTGCTCAGCTAATACAAATTTTTCAGAGATAGTCTCTTTTTCGATCAAACGGGTGGTATTGAAATTAAAAAGGTTGCCGGCCCTGCAGCCCAGCATTATGTAAAAAGGATATTTTCCCTGGTTGTTATAGCCCTGCGGTTCATCCAGATTGTACTCCAAGGTGTTGGCAGTGGAGTGACCGAAGTAGGTCATCATACCGATACCCTGTTCAAAAAGTTCATACATTCTGGAGGCGCTCAACTGAGCTACAGGTGCCGGGCTTAATTTGCTGAAATCGTGAATAGTGGCCCCATAGAGGGTATCCCGCAAGACAGAAGCAAAGCGATTCATTGAAGAAGTGATGACACTACCGAGCGCATCATCTCCGACCCCCACAATATGTACTACATTTTTTGTCCACTCCCGTTGTGCAGCGGGGAGGGAAATATCAGTGAGGACCGATTCGGCCTGTATCACCTTCGCTAAGTAGACGGCGATCTCCTCTGCACTGATTACAGAGAGCCTCCCGATAGCCACGCGCGGTTGCAAAGAAAGACCCGGCTCAACGGTCAATAAAACATCCGACGCTGGTGACCCAAAAGTGGGAATAAAAGAAAGCTTGGCCAACTCCGCATTCGACTCCAATGAGCGGTCCAGCGGATAAGTAACTCCTTTACCGATCAAAAAAACGGAACGGATCGGCGCTGAGAAACGAGCAGTGGCAAAACGAATAAAATTACGGATAGACTCGGGATGTTTTTTGATTCCGTAAGCGAACTGATCTTCGAGCTGATCGATAAAAAACAGATTGGCCCTGTAGGAGCCGCCGGCTGAAGAAGCTCTGAACTGTTTATACTGCTCCAGCACCAATGTTCCCGAAGCCGTCCTTTCGAGCGCAGGGTGAGAGATGATCAAATAATCTCCCTGCCTGGAGGCTTGGGTATAGTCTATGAACTGTCGCTGTGTAAATGAAATGATGGGTTGCGAAATGGTTGGACCGACCAATAATAGCTTACGCTCATTGGGAGCAGGTTGCAGAAGCACCCTCACGCGCCCCTGCTCGTCCAACAAGGTCTGGTAACGCTGCCCGTTGCTGAGGTCATATACCAGCGGTGGCACATCGCCATGAGAAACTCCTTCTATTTCGAGGTATTGCGTAGTGGACGAAGCCGGTAAATAAAATAAGAAGCGACCGGCCCCGCCAAAATGAAAACGACGGGGGTATTGTAATTCGATTTTTGCCAGTACCATCCTGTCTGTGCTAACTGTTTGCTGGTTAGAAACTGACACATTTAATGAGCCCGAAGAAAGTGCATCCGCACTGAGCGGAATGTTCCACTTGGCATACCCGAATTGTATCAGCGAGTTACTTTGCACTGTCGTCCCTCCTACCCGTATCGCTACCGTTCGGTTATTGGGTGCATTACCGGCAGCATGCACAATCAGCCGAGGTGTTGGCGCTCCCGCACCGGTAAAAGGAAACAAATTATTAAACGGCTCCACACGGCTCTGTCCTCCTGCCAGATCACCTGATGTCCAGCCCTCGCCCTGATCGAATGCAGAGGAGTAGAGATAGCTTCCGGCCAATTGTGCGTACCCCTCATTGAGACGTTCTCTGTAGGAAATTTCGTTTCGATTGATGAAATATGGAACGGGAGTGAGTCCAGACGGAACACTATTAGGTTGCGTGATCAATCGCTGCGGAGTCACCGAAGGATCGACCGTCAAAAAAAAGGCAGCGGAATCAGTGAATAGACTCCATGCATCATTGAGCTGATGATCTGTGATACGGTACAATGACTGATCGGCTTTTCCGTCATTAGCCTCTCCCCAGAACTCAAGGTAGCCCGAGGCTGGCAATACTCCTGTAGTCACCGATGTGAACAAAGGAACCTGCTGGCCGTTGCGCCATAAAACAAATTGCTCAGCCGGCACCTGCCCCCAACCCATCGCTGTCAGTGAGGTGTGCGTGATCCGGTACAGGCCTGTTTGGCCGATCTTGAATTTTTGATAGGTCAGGGAATAATTGATCCATTCGTTTCGAAAGGGCTGCGCATAGCCCATCGGGGTGATTGCAATCTGTATAAACAGACCCATAACAACAGCAAACAGAAAGGAACGCATGATCGAGCGTAAAGTTAAGCCCCGCTGAATAGATTCTAAAGGTCCTATAGTACATTTGCCAAAACAACTATAAAATGCACCTGCTCGATGAACTTGGCTGGAGAGGAATGATACACGACACTATGCCAGGTACCCGGGAGCAACTAGAACGCGAATTGACTACCGGCTATATTGGCTTTGACCCTACCGCAGATAGCTTGCATATCGGCAGCTTGGTCCCCATTTTGCTGCTGGTTCATTTTCAGCGTGCCGGGCACAAACCGATCGCCTTGGTAGGCGGGGCTACCGGCATGGTGGGAGATCCCAGTGGAAAAAACGAAGAACGAAACCTGCTCACCGAAGACATCCTCCGTCACAATGCCGCCGGGGTAAAGGCCCAATTGGAACGTTTTTTGAATTTTGATCCTCAATTACCGAATGCAGCGGAGTTAGTCAACAACTATGACTGGTTCAAGAATATCTCGTTCATCGATTTTTTACGCGATACCGGAAAACATATCACCGTCAACTACATGATGGCGAAGGACAGCGTAAAAAAAAGAATCGAGGCAGAAACTGGTATCAGTTATACAGAGTTCGCCTACCAACTCATGCAGGGCTACGATTTCTATTGGCTTTATCAACACAAGAATTGCAAGCTTCAAATGGGGGGCAGCGATCAATGGGGAAATATGACCACGGGGACCGAATTGATAAGAAGAAAATGTGGCGGTGAGGCCTTTGTATTCACCAATCCTCTTATCACCAAAACCGACGGCGGTAAGTTCGGTAAAACAGAGGCCGGAAATATTTGGCTGGATCCTGTAAAAACAACACCCTATCAATTCTATCAATTCTGGCTTAATGCCAGCGACGAGGATGCCAAAAAGTGGATCCGCATATTTACTTTTTTATCCAAGCCGGTTATAGAAGAGTTGATGCAATTACACCAACAAGATCCCGCATCCAGGACAATCCAAAAAAAATTGGCCGAAGAAGTTACCCGCTTCGTACACGGACAGAATGAACTTGATAAGGCTCTTGCTACCACCGAAAAACTTTTTTTGAATCAGCAAGCCCCCGCAGAAGCACTGAGTGAACAAGACCTGGCCTCTATGGAAGGAGTGGTGCATATTCAGTTCTCGAAGGAACAACTGCAACAGGGGATCGACGTGGTCAGTTTTTTATCGCAGGCCGGCATCCTGCCCAGTAAAGGAGAGGCCCGAAAACTGATCCAGGGCGGTGGCATCAGCATCAACAGAAAAAAAGTAGAGGGTACCGATCTGGTGCTGAACTCGACCCTCTTGCTCCACGGAAAATACCTGCTGATACAAAAAGGTAAAAAAAATTACTACCTGGCCGAGCTTTCCTAAGCCATAAATTCTTTTAAAACCATTTGGGTAAAAACGGGGATAGCCCTATTTTTGCACTCCGCTTGAAAAAGCGTTCGGATTGACCCATGGTGTAACGGTAGCACTACAGATTTTGGTTCTGTCTGTTAAGGTTCGAATCCTTATGGGTCAACAAAACCCGGTAGCTATGCCGGGTTTTTTCATTTGCATCAGGCCCGGGTAAAGGCCCGAACACCCTCAATAAATTGATCGAGTTGGCGCGTGGTGGTATAGACATTGGGCGTAACCCTGATGCCATTGATATTTTCCCACTGAATGGCTACGGTATGCACTTTATATTTTTCCAATAGGAACCGATCGAGCTCTCCCGGGGTTTTACCCTCTACAGACATATTACCGATAGCGCAAGCCCAACGAGGATCTGCAGAAGTATGCAGCTTAACACCTGGCAGCGAGCGAACCCTTTCCATCCAATAATTTTTTAAGTAGTGCAGGCGTTTCTGCTTTCGGGCCAGTCCCAACATCTCATTGAATTCTATCGCTTTTCCAATGGCCTGCTCAATAAAGAATGGGCGGGTACCCAGCGACTCGAATTTTTTTATATCATCACTTTTGGGTGCATCGTTGGCAAACAGAGGATAAATGCCTGCAATCTTCTCTTTCCTTACATACAGCATCCCGCTACCAATGGGAGCATAGAGCCATTTGTGCAAACTGGTCGCAAAATAATCGGCATCCAGGTCGGGTATGGCAAATTCGATGTGCGCAAAACTATGTGCTCCATCCACGATCACCTCGA
>Ga0129333_10006407_pt1 | contig 11133 bp, 10 predicted proteins | sample CPB6_08_DNA_FD_94474 | JGI IMG/M metagenome (GOLD analysis project Ga0129333, IMG submission 94474) | Freshwater to marine salinity gradient microbial communities from Chesapeake Bay, USA - CPBay_Sum_0.6_0.8_DNA | ecosystem: Environmental > Aquatic > Marine > Coastal | place: USA: Chesapeake...
AGCATCCGAATGCCACGCGTCATCGATCAGCAGCCCGTCATAGATGACGTCGCCGCTGAACAGGGTGCGTGTTGCCGCCTCGTAGAGCGCAATCGAGCCGGGCGAATGACCCGGCAGGTGAAATACATTGAACACCCTGTCGCCCGTGTCGATCACATCGCCCTCGTCGAGATGGCCTGTGAGGGGCGCGGGCGTCAGGCTAAACCTGCTCAGCTCATAGCCGTCATGCGGCAGGGCGGTCAGGAGTTCCGCGTCCAGCCACGGCGCGGCACAGCTCCGTTCGATGCCGGGCGCGGCGAAGTCGTCGCCTTCGAGCCTGTGGCCCAGACGCGTGTCGAATTCATGCAGTCCGCCCATGTGGTCGAAATGACAATGCGTGCAGATGGCCGCAACGGGCCGCTCGGCGAGTGCTGCGACTTCCCGCCTGAGCGGCCGCAGCCCCATGCCGGCGTCGATCAGCAGGTTGCGCTCGCGCCCGTGAACGAGCCACATGTTGCAGCGCATCCATGGTGCAACATGGGTTTCGAGGATGCGGGTGAGGCCGCTGTCGATGCGCTGGATGTCGTACCAGTGCCCATCGGCTGTTGCGATCATCTGTGGCCTCCGTTACAGCCGGAGTTGCACTCTATCAGCTGACGCGGCCGCTGGCCATTGGCTTAGGCGCCGGGGGAAGCCTGGTCGGCCATATGACGTGCGATTTCCGCCTCGAGATCCGCCATGGCTTCGCCACCTGCCATGAGGTCAGTGATTTCCTCGCGGGTCTTTTCACCTTTACGGAAGTCAGCCGCCTTTGCGCCCCGGATCAATACTGCAAAATGGTCACCCACTGTCAGTGCATGGATCACGTTGTGGGTGATGAAAACGACCGCGATGCCCTTCTTGCGGGCTTGCAGGACGATGCGCAGCACATGCGCTGCTTCCTTCACACCCAGCGCAGCCGTTGGCTCATCGAGGATCAGAACGCGCGCGCCAAAATACACAGCGCGGGCAATCGCCAGCGCCTGCCTCTCGCCACCGGACAGCCCACCGACGAGGCGGTCGCCGTCGTCGATACGTGTGATCCCGAACTCGCGCACCGCCTCGACGGCGATCTCATTGGCTTTCCTGCGGTCATAGATCCAGAAGGGGCCCACCCGCCGGGTGGGTTCAACTCCCACGAAGAAAGATCGTCCGATGCTCATCAGTGGAAAGGTTCCACCAAACTGATGCACAGTTGCGATACCACGCTCGCTTGCTGCGCGCGGAGTTTCGAAGTTCACCGTTTCACCATCCATCAATACCTCTCCGGACGTTGGCACATGAACACCAGAGAGAATCTTGATCAGCGTCGACTTGCCCGCGCCATTGTCGCCCAGAAGGCAGAGCACTTCACCGGCCCGTACCTGCAACGAGATGTCATGCAGAACATCGATCGGGCCAAAAGACTTGTTGATGCCGCGAAGTTCGAGAATGGGTGTGCCCATGGCCGGTCCTTCACTTCCTCTTTGGCGTGTAGGTCAAAGCCATCTTCCGGAATGTATTGTTCATCAGAACAGCTACAAGCAGGAGAACACCGATGATGAGGCTCGACCAGTTGCGATCGAAGTCCGTGTAATAGATGCCCTGGTTTACGATGGCGAAGGTGATAGTGCCGAAGAAGATGCCAATCACTGAACCGAAACCGCCCGTCAGAAGCACGCCGCCGACAACGACAGCAATGATCGCATTGAAAATGAAAGACTGGCCACCCGACACCTGTGCAGAGTTGAACAGGATAGCCTGGCACATGCCCACAAAGGCTGCGGACGTGGCTGAGAGTATGAAGAGAACAATTGTCATGCGGCTGGTCGGTATGCCGGCGTTTCGGGCGCTGACCTTGTCCCCACCCATCGCGAGGATCCAGTTGCCATAGCGTGAATAGTGGAGGAAATAGACGTAACAGGCGGTCAGGATCAGCCACCACACGACGATCACCTGCAACTGGCCTGGGGGAAACAACCCTCCAAAGGTGATGAAGTCCCCGAACAGTGATTTGGCCGCACCTTCAGTTGTCAGTGCCACATTTGTTGACTTTGTGACGAGGACTGTCAGGCCGAGAAGAATGCCCTGAACGGCAAATAGAGTTCCCAACGTAACGATGAGTGAGGGGACAGCAGTACGGACGACCATAAGTCCATTGATAAGGCCCACGAGCATCCCGAAGACCAGGGTAGCAGTGATACCAACCCAGATCGGAAGGCCATAGTGACCGCCAATCACTGCAGTCATCATTGCGCCGGCTGGAACCATGGCGCCCACTGAAATATCAAGCTCGCCTGCAATCATCAGGAGACCAACCGGGATGGCGATGATTCCGAGACTGGCAGCCACATTGAGCCAGCTCGACAGGCCGGCAATCTTGAGGAACGTCAATCCCCCGAATATCCCGAAGAAGACGAGGACAGCAACAAGCCCGAGAAATGCGCCTGCCTCTGGACGACGCAAGAGCCCACCAAGAGTGGTGCCACTGGACATGAGACTTCCCCGCTTCCCCAGTATCAGAGTTCCCGGTCAGACCGGAAATGGTCCGCTGGCACTTCTGCCAGCGAACCTTCTTGTTTGCCGGTTTATCGAGCGCCCTTCGCAACGCCATTCAGCGTGGCGTCGATGTTGGACGCGTCAACGATACCTGGACCGGTCAGGACAGGGAACGTCGGGAGATTGGTGCCGAAGTCGATGTGGGCCGCCAGAAGGCTCACGGCGAGATAAGCCTGCAGATAGGGCTGCTGATCAATTGCAAAGCCCTGGCTGCCGCCCTTGATGCGGTCGAGTCCAGCCTTGTTCAGGTCGAAAGAGCCGAGCATCGTGCCCTCGCCCTTGCTGGCCTGCTGGATGCCAATGGCAGCGGAATCGGCATCACCCGCGGATATCGTGATGACACCGTCGATTGATCCGTCCTTGATCAGCTCTGCCTTGATGGCCTCAGCCACCGCAGTGGCGTTGCCAAAGCTCGAGGAGGGCAGGGGTAGCTGGGTTGACTTGCCGCCCTTCTCTGAAATGCCGTCCGCAACACCCTTGCAGCGGGCCTCGAGATTGGCAGCGCCCGGAATGGTGTTCACGCAGATCACGTTCTTCTTGCCTTTCGACGCGAAATATTCACCCCCGGCCTTGCCCGCGATATACTCGTCAGAGCCCACATAGTTGATGGCGCCGAGTTCCCTTGCCTTGTCGGCGCCGCCCGCATTCATGAGAATCACCTTGATTCCCGCTGCCATGGCATCCTTGATCGCGGGATCCTCAGCTTCTGGCACCCAGTCCGGGATCACGAGGCCATCGACCTTCTGGCTGATCGCCGTACGGATGAGCTGAACCACATCCGGAGCGAAGTTGTCATAGTTCACGAGACGCAGATAGTTGACAGAGCCTCCGTTGGCCTCGACCGAGAGACGCGCGTCATCGATCCCCTTCTTGATCAGGTTCCAGAATGCGTCATCGTTCGAGCCGCCGACAACGGCAATGTTGGCGGCGAACGCGGCGGTGGCGCTGAATGCCATTGCCACTGTTGCCATCATCATCTTCTTCATGGTCTTCATGGTCGTCCTCCCATTTGTCCGCCACTATGACGGGATTGAGTTTGGTTCTTTATGAAGCCGTCTTGCTCACGGCCTTGTTCATGCGCGCAACCTTTTTTGCGTAACGCGCCTCCATCCGCTCCTGGCCTTCCTTTGATCCGTCGTGCCAGGTGCCGAACCATTGATCGAGCGGGATCAGTCCGTCGCCGCCGTAGTTCACCTCGAAATACTTGTGGTGCAGGTAGTGGATGTAAGCGTGGCTATCGAGTGTCGCATCGTCGGTCAGCTCGAGCTTGTCGAAGCCGATATGTCCATTGAGCGCGCCATATCCCGCCATGTTGAGCTGCAGGAGCCCGATCAGCGGATTGGATGGAATCACCAGATGCCACAGCGCCACGGCGTGATAGAGGAATGTCTCCAGCGGATGCATTGAAAGGGATGACCACGGCGAGGGGTTCACCGAATTGTGGTGTACCGAGTGCACCCATTTGTAGAGGAAGGGCGTGTGGATGAGCCGATGGATGAGGAAGAAGTGAACCTCGTGGATCATCGGCGTCAGGAACACGAGCAGGGCCAGATAATAGGGGTTCTGCGCCCAGCTCAGCCACGGCACATAGCCATTGGCAAAGGTCCACAGCAGGATGACCTCGACCAGTGTCCAGAACACGATGCCCGAAAGATAGGTTCTCAGGAAATTGTCGATGTTCTGGCTCTTGAACCAGAACACGTCCGATGGTTGCTCCGAGGGAAACTTCGCATTGTACTTGAAGCGCGTGCCCTGTTTGCGCTTCCAGTAATAAATGGCTTCGATCGAACCATACATCAGGAAGATGCCGATGCCATTCACCATGTAGAGCCACAGCACCCAGCTCCAGCTCAGCGTCTTCATGGTGTCCCAGTCGGGCAGCAGCACATTCCAGTAGAGCAGGGTGACCGCCACGTGGAAGGCGTTCCACGGCCAGATGTAGCCGATCAGGAACTTGCCCCAGGCCCTGAGGTCGAGAGGGCGGCTCCAGAAGAAGGCCACCTCCGGGTGTTGCCTGGGCGACCAGTCGCCCCGCTTGTTCCGTGTGCCGTAAAGCAGATCATCCATGGCGTCTCAGTCCTTGCTCGGCCATTTTGGTTGACATGTCGGAACGATTGAATCAATCTGAGATGAATTGGGCCGAGAATTTCATCTCATCCGTATCATTTTCTGATATGAATTGACACTTCTCTGGGCTGAAAGGGTGCGGCAATGACACGACCTACCATCCGGGACCTGGCCGAGGCCTCCGGCGTTTCCGTTTCCACCGTCAACCGGGTGCTGGCGGGCGCACCGGGCGTCCGCGATGCCACCTCGAAACTCGTCAAGGAAGCTGCTGAGCGGATTGGTTTCTACGGGCTTGGCGCCATACGGGCACAGATCATATCGCGTCGCACCCGCTATCGTTTCGGCTTTCTTCTGCTCCAGCCGGGACGCACCTATTACAAGATGCTTGCTGCCGCCATCACCGAGGCGGCCCGCCTGACGGAACATGTTCAGGTCGAGCCAGTCATCAGCTTTGCAGAGGACCTGAGCCCGCAATACACCGCTGCTCGCCTCCATGAACTGGGGCAGACCTGCCAGGCGGTTGCCATTGTCGCCGCCGTGCATCCCATTTTGCTCACGGCCGTCGAGACGGTGCAGCAGTCTGGCGTACCGGTTTTTGCCATGATTTCCCAGCTGGGACCCAGCATCGGCTATATCGGGCCAGACAACTGGAAGGCCGGCAGAACTGCCGCCTGGCTTATCGCAAATGTAAACAAGACGCCCGGCAAGGTCGGCATCCTCGTCGGCAACCATCGTTTCCGCTGTCAGGAGATGAACGAGAGCGGCTTTCGCTCCTACTTCCGCGAATTCGCACCGGAATTTACCCTGCTGGAACCACTCTCCACATTCGAGACAAGCGCAGTGGCGGAGGAAATGACCGAGAAACTGCTCACCGAGCATCCCGATCTTGCGGGCCTCTTTGTTGCGGGTGGAGGCATTTCAGGGGTCATTCAGGCGCTGCGAAGCACTGGTCACGCCGGCCGGGTCATTACGGTGGGGCACCAGCTTATGGACAACACGCGTGAGGCGCTGCTCGACCGTACGCTGAGCCTGGTACTGCACGACCACATGGACCGCATGGCTGCCGATACGATAGCCGCCATGATCCGTGCCCAGGAAGAAGGGCCCGGTGTTCGAGCCCAGCACCGCGTACTGCCTTTCGAAATCTTCACCCAGGAGAACGTATAATGATCAGTCTCCGCACGCCCGTTGCCGCTGTCTGGTCAGCGTGATAGCTTTTGCCGTCACGTGAGGAGGAACCAATGAAGATGACAATCAACCGCCGATCCGCCCTTGCCATGCTCGGTTCGGCCCCGCTGCTTGGCGCCATGCCGCGCCTCGCCCGTGCCGCTGGCGAAATCAAGGTCCTGAACTGGCAGGGCTATGGCACCGACGAGAAATGGGCCACCGAGGCCTTCGAGAAGGCCACCGGCATCAAGGTGGTACACGACTATTTCAACTCCGAGCAGGAAATGCTCACCAAGCTACGCACCAGCCCGGGCGCCTACGACGTGGTGCTGATCAACAACATCTATGTCATGGACGCTGCCAAGGAAGGCCTCATCCAGCCGCTGGATACGGCGAAGCTGTCCAACTTCGGCGATCTCGCACCCGCGCTGCGCGACAGTGACCGCTTCGTCCAGGACGGCAAGCATTATGCATCCGCCTGGGTCTGGGGCCTGACCTCCTTCGCCTACAACTTCGAGAAGATCACCGACAAGATCGACACCATCGAAGCCCTGTGGAACCCCGCCTATGCCGGAAAGGTCGGCATGCGCGATGACGCCATGGAGGCGATCCAGTTCGGCGCGCTCGCCACCGGACAGGACATCAACAACCCCGCCGACATGGCCAAGATCAAGGACAAGCTGATGGCGCTCAAGCCGCAGCTCAAGACCTTCTGGTCCTCCGAGGACGAGTGGAACAAGCTCTTCGCCGCGGGAGACTATCTGGTGGCAGTCTACTGGTCGGGCAGCGCCTCGCGTTCGCGCAAGGCCATGAAGCTCCCCGTGCAGTTCGTGGTGCCGAAGGAAGGTGCGATCGGCTGGTTTGACGGTCTGGCCGTGGCCGCCAACGCGCCCAACCCGGATGGCGCGCTGGCCTTCATCAACTACATGATCGATCCGTCCTTCTACATTCCATGGGACACCAATGTCGGTGCGCCGGCGTCCGCCAATCTCAAGGCCATGGCGGGCCTGCCCGAAGACGCCCTGAACCGTGCGGTGCTGGGCGACGCCGAGGTTGTCAAGCGCGTGCAGTGGATGGCGCCGGTCACCGACCAGCAGCGCCAGGCGCAGCAGGAGCTGTGGGACGAGGTCAAGACCTCCTTCGCACAGTAGGTTTTTCCATGCCTGGTGCAGAAAAGCACCTGAGAGTGACGTTTCTGGTGGCGCCAGCCTATCTTTGGCTGGCGCTCACCGTTTTTCTGCCCCTTGCGGTGATGCTGTTCTTCTCCTTCCTCACGGCCGTTCCGGTCGGCGGTCGCGAGGCGACGCTCACGCTGCAGCATTATGTGTCGTTCTTCACCAAGAAGATCTACTGGTACAATGCGCTCCGCTCGCTGGAACTGGCCGCCTATGTCACGCTGGCCTGCGTCGTGCTCGGCTATCCGGTGGCCGTCATCCTCACCCGGATGATCACAGGACGCGCACGCGAGGCGATCTTCCTCATGATCATCCTGCCCTTCTGGACCAATGCGCTGGTCCGCACATTTTCCTGGACCATGGTGCTGCGCGGTCCCTTCGACATCATCTTCACCTATCCGGCCATCGTCATCGGGCTCGTTCACGCCTATCTGCCCTATGCGGTGCTCACGATCTATGTCTCGCTCCAGGCGATTGACGAGCGGCTCATCGAGGCGGCGCGGGCGCTCGGCGCCAGCAAGCGCCAGGCCTTCATGCGCGTCATGCTGCCGCTGAGCCTGCCCGGCGTGCTGGCGGGTGTGTTCCTGATCTTCATACCGGTGACCGGCTCCTTCATGGAGCCGCGCATCCTCGGCGGCAAGGATGCCATCATGCTGGGGCCGATCATCGAGAGCCAGTTCACGGCCACATTCAACTGGCCGCTGGGCGCGGCGCTGTCCTTCATGATGCTGGCCATCATCCTGCTGATGCTCGCGCTGGGCTATCCGCTGCTCCAGCGGCACATGGAGCGCTGAGACGATGCGGTTTCTCGGCCTCACATATCTGGGCGCCATCCTCGCCTTTCTCTATCTGCCCATCGCCATCATGATGCTCATGGCGTTCAACCAGTCGCCACTCTATGAGCTGCCCTTCACCTTCGACCTCGTCTGGTTCAAGGCGCTGGCAGGCAATGAGCGGCTGCTCACCGCCGGCTGGAACAGCGTCTGGATTGCGCTCGTGTCTTCGGCGATCGCCACATCGATCGGGACCGTCGCGGCGCTTGGCCTCGCGCGCAATGAATTCACCGGAAAGCGGTTCCTCCAGCTCATGCTGTTCCCGCCCATCACCATTCCCTGGCTGATCATCGGCACGGCCATGCTGATCTTCTTCTTCTGGACCGGTGTCGGCCGCGGGCTTCATGCCATCCTCCTCGGCCATGTGGCGCTGTCGCTGCCCTATGTCATCGTCGTGGTCGGCGCCCGGCTTGCCACCCATGGGCCGGAGCTGGAAGAAGCGGCCGCCAGCCTTGGGGCGAGACCGGCCCAGGCCTTCTTCCGGGTCACGGTTCCTCTGCTGGCGCCGGGGATCGTCGCGGCCGGCATGTTTGCCTTCGCGGTGTCCTTCGACCAGTTCATCATTTCCTATTTCCTCGCCGCCCCCGGCACATCGACCCTTCCGGTCGAGATCTTCACCGCCATCCGCAAGGGCTTCACGCCTGAAATCAACGCCATATCATCCATCGTCATCATCATCTCCATGAGTCTCGTGCTTGTTGTATCGCGCTTCTACAGATTTGGCGGAGAACGCTAGATGACCACCATCAGCGTAACCTCCGTCTCCAAGAGCTACGGCGCCTTCCGGGCGCTCGATGATGTGTCGATCGAATTCCGCGACGGCGAGTTCTTCGGCCTCCTCGGGCCCTCGGGGTCCGGCAAGACCACGCTTCTCAGGGCCATCGCCGGCTTCGTGACGCCCGACCGGGGCCGCATCGCCTTCGACGGCGAGGAGGTTGACAGGACGCCCGTTCACAAGCGGCGCATCGGCATGGTGTTCCAGTCCTATGCGCTGTTTCCGCATCTGAGCGTGGCGCGCAACCTGGCCTTCGGCCTCGAGGTGCGCGGCGATCCGAAGGCTGAAACCGAGCGCCGCATCGAGGAATATCTCGCGCTCGTCCGGCTTGCAGGCCTCGGTGGCCGCAAGCCGCGCGAACTCTCCGGCGGCCAGCAGCAGCGCGTGGCGCTGGCGCGCGCGCTCATCACCGGCCCGCGCGTCCTGCTTCTCGACGAGCCACTGGGCGCGCTCGACCGCAAGCTCCGCCAGGAAATGCAGGTTGAACTGCGCGACATCCAGCGGCGAACCGGCATCACCACCATCTTCGTCACCCATGACCAGGAAGAGGCGCTCACGCTCTCCGATCGCATCGCCATCATCAACGAGGGACGCATCGTTCAGGTGGGATCGCCACAGGAGGTCTATGAGCGGCCTGTCAGTGTGTTTGCCGCGCAGTTCCTCGGCGATGCCAATCTGTTCAGCGGCAAGGCCACCACGGGTGGCCTGGTCCTGGCCGATGGAACCATGATCCGTGTGTCCGGGCAGTCCGCGGGGCTTGCCGTTGTCCGGCCCGAGAAGGTCAGGATCGGTCGCAGCGCCGGAGCGGAGCTGAACACACTCAAGGGGGTCGTGATGCAGAGTGTCTATTCCGGCGCCAGCGTCATTTACCGCGTCGCTGTGCCGGTGCTGGGCGAAACCCCGTTTCTGGCCTTTGTGCAGAACAGCTCCGGAGAACTTCACGCACCGGGCAGCGAGGTCACGCTCGCCTGGGATGCCGCGCACACCATGGCGGTGGCCCCATGAGCGATGGTCTCCGCTATGGTCCCCTGGGCCGCGAGGCCTGCCTCGTAGCCATCGACATGCAGGTCTATTTCGCGCAGGACAGCGAATGGGCTACCACCGAGACCCTGCGCATCCTGCCGGTTGTCGAGCGCCTCGCCGCTCTCGCGCCTGACCGGACCATCTTCACGCGCTTCATGCCGCCGCACACCGCGGCGGAAGCCCTGGGCGTCTGGCAGGCCTATTACCGGCGCTGGTCAAGCGTGTTGCGGCAGAACAATGACATGGAGGTCTATGGGCTGCTTCCGCCCCTCCAGGCGCTGGTTCCGCCGGCCCATGTCACCGACAAGTCGACCTATTCGGCCTTTGAATCGGCAGGATTCACCGATCTGCTGGGCAGCCTTGGCTGCACGACGCTCATTCTGGCTGGCGTTGAGACCGAAGCCTGTGTGTTCGCCACGGTGCTTGCGGCGGTCGATCGTGGATTGCGCACCGTCATGGTGCGTGACGCCATTGCCAGCAGCAGTCCAGCAAGCCACACCGGCATTCTTGACACTCTCGTCCCGCGCTACGGAGATCAGATCGAACTCGTCTCCAGCAGCACCATTCTCGAAAGGTGGAAACCGTGACCGTTCCCAGCTATCTGCGCACCCCGGCCGTACCGCTCCATCGCGCCTGGAACACCTGGGCCGCGCACCGCTACCTCGACATGATCTTCAAGCCGCTGGGTATTCACCTCTCGCCCCTGTTCTTTGCAGCAAGTGCTGGCAAGGCCATCCAGCCGGGACCGGGAAGCACGATCCGGCTCGGCGCCCATCACACTGACGGCTCACGCGTGGGGGCGCGGATTGATCACGCCGGAACCGTGCTTGACTGGTCATGGGCCAAGCATTCGGCCTTCGACCTCGAAGCCAGCTGGTCAACGGTACAAAACGGCGAGTGGGGACTGCGTTTCTGGGTATGCCTCGTGCTGCGTCAGGAAAACGGCGCCATGTGGCATTACGACGAGGCAAGCGGTGTCGCCACCTGTACGGTGGGCCCGCGCACCATCGCTGTGGCGCCACGCCGCCGTCCGCTTCTCGTGACGGGGCATGCCGGCGAGGCCGATGTCGGTCAAGAATTCGAAACCCGCGGCTACTGGTATCTGGAGTCGCGCACGACTGCGGCGCCGGTTCTGGCGCTGCGCTTCAATCTCGAGGAAGCGGCGTCCAATTCGATCCGCGTTGCCATCGCCGACCGCCGTGATCTAGCGATTGCCCGGGCGCTCGCCATGGGTGAGGCGAAGCCTGCTCCGGCGGTTGATGATGCCAGCGCCGCGGTGCGCGACATCATGGGCTGGAACACCATCTGGGATGACGTCAACCATCGCCCCTACATCACCTGCTCGCGCAACTGGGATCTCAAGAAGTTTGGCGGTTTCGGCTTCTGGCTGAACGACACGGCGGTCAACGCGCTGCTGGTCTCCCTGTTCGATGCCGATCAGGCGCGCGAGACGCTCTCGGTCATTCTCTCGGCTGCGACGCCCGAGGGCAATCTCCCCTGCATCATGACGGGCAACGACGCCTGGGTGGACCGCACC
>Ga0129333_10006408_pt1 | contig 11132 bp, 15 predicted proteins | sample CPB6_08_DNA_FD_94474 | JGI IMG/M metagenome (GOLD analysis project Ga0129333, IMG submission 94474) | Freshwater to marine salinity gradient microbial communities from Chesapeake Bay, USA - CPBay_Sum_0.6_0.8_DNA | ecosystem: Environmental > Aquatic > Marine > Coastal | place: USA: Chesapeake...
ATCGTGGCCCCGTTACCAAAACTGTATTAGACATTTTAGGTGGACTGCGTTCAACCTGCACCTATGTCGGCGCCGAATGCCTTAAACAACTACCCAAATGCACTACATTTATTCGTGTGAATAGACAAATCAACGACGTGTTCTTATGATTATACATATCCTATTGGTCCTGAACATTGTAGCAGTAGAGCCAAGATTCCCAGGCAAGGCCATAGTGCATAAAGAATGGCAGTATGCTGGAGACTATGCCAGCAAAGAACTTTGTGAAATCGCAGCACAGAAAATTCGAAAAGAACGAGATCATTATGTCTGTGTGCAGGCAGAATAGCCAATTTCGTTGCATTCAGACCTATTAGGCAGTATAATTTTAAAACTGCGAAAGCAGATTATATCTGTTTAGACTAAAAGGAGAATGACAGATGCTCGTAACAATTAATCCCGAAACTAAAACCCATAGGCTTTTAACTGCTCTACAAAAAGGCCAAACCTTTACCAAGAGCCAGGCTGAATCACGCTTTGGTATTAAAAATCTTAGCGCAGAAGTAAGTCGCGTTCGTCAGGCTGGCTTTGCTGTATATGCTAACCCAACTAAGACCAGCAAAGGCGATATGGTCACCGTATATCGTATGGGTAAGCCCAGCAGAGAAATCGTTGCTGCTGGTTATCGCGCTCTAGCACAGGGCATTTAATTAACCCTTAACCAGGATAAGGCTCTAGTAATAGAGCCTTTTTTTACGATGAAAAAGTTGATTGCATCTTTTATCTTTGCACCTATTCTCGCAGCGTGTGGCGGAGGTGAAACTAATATATCTACTAATCAATCGTTTCCGATGTTAGAAAAAAATATTAGTTTCCAACCAGTTTTATCTGCAAAATTTTCGTTTGATGAGTTTTTTAAACTATCACCAGATCAAACAGCTGGATTTTTTCCGCCGTGGGTAGGCGATTTAAATAACGATAATTATGATGATTTAATTATACCTGTTATGGTATGGAAAAATAATTCTAGCATTAAATTCCAAAGTGGTGGAATGGTCAAACCCCTAGTCTTTATCTATAATAAGGACAAAAAACAATTTGAATCATCACAAGAATTTAGGAATCTCATTGGGCCTTTACAATTTCCCAGGCAGGCACAAGTTTTAGATATTAATCAAGATGGCAGAAATGATTTATTCATTGCAGATCATGGCTACGACGAAGCGGCCTACGGCGCTCCCAATCAATTAATTCTAACGTCTGGAAACATAATTAAGAATGTAAGCAGATCCGGTGAACTCAATAGTTATAGAGATTTCAGCCACGGATTGGTGAAAGCTGATTTTAATAACGATGGAGTGATGGATCTTTTAGTGTTAAACAATTTTCAAGGATATAACGATTCCAGCAGGTGTAAAGATGATCCTACTCTAGATATTTCTTTCTGTCCATACCAAAATTTACCTATGAATTCGGCCAGCTATTTCCTTATAGGAAAACAAAATTCTATTCCGTCTATAGTTTACGCGACGACCAAAGATGACACTACAAGACTTTTACAAGGCATAGTAGGAAATAATTTAAGGTTAACAGAAGGAAGTAGTGGGCGGTTTAACACTGATGCCTACCCAGACTTGGTATTAGGCACATTAAGTGAAATAAGAATTCTAGAAAGTTCTGGTTCACTCGAGTATTCAACTGTGGCCAAATTTTCCGTTCCTGCCAAACTTAATTGTTCTCCTGGATTTGAAACTCCTTATGGAATGATAAGAACTATAGACCTTGACAACGATGGCATTGATGAAATCATTACACAAGTTAGATGCACAAGTAATGAACAATATCTTTTTCAGGTCATAGGAAAGAAAAATAATTCATGGACAGATCTAACAGAAACCTACTTTCCAAATCAAATACCTAGCAAACAATGGGCCCATACTTGGTATCTAATTGACCTTAACAAAGATGGAAAATTAGATATTTTGAAATCCTGGGACCTAAATAATGTTTATCTTTTTGAAAATAATGTTTTTGTTAGCAGACGTTATGAATCATTAGGTATAGAAAAATCATTTCCCGCAGGTGTTGCTCCGATTAAGATAGGTTCAGAACAACAATTTGTTGGCATTATTACTAGAGATAATTCTCTTTCAATATATACTTGGCATTAAACATAGTAGAGCTCAGGGTATTCAACAAGAATATGAATACCTGGCTCATTTTTGGCAATTGCATAACTTTGTTTAATTTTTTCAACTGTTGTGAGATCATAAAACCGACAATTAGGACACATAGAGGAAAATTGTTTAAAATAATTTCCTTTATGTTGGTGCCCAGGGTCTAAGGGTTTATCACTTCCTTTACCAAGTCTTATGATTAGATGAATGGTTTGTCCTGTCATAAGTTTAAACTTATCTACATGGTTAACGAGTTGATTAGTAGCTAGTAGAATAAAATCCCATCTAGGATAAAAGGTGATAACTTTCAGTCCTGTCATGGCTAATCCTAGACTCATACCCAGTTGGCTCTCTTCCATAACAGGAACTTCAACCATTTTATCGGCATTAACATGTGTTAATGTCGTGCTCATTGGATTGCCTGGGTAGATTATCTGCTGTCCGATAAAGATAATATTATCTTCATTCCCTAACTCTGTCATTATAGAGGTTAGTGCATCTTTGTAAGGTGTAAGTTTAATTTGATCCATATTAGCTCTTAGATAAATCAATTCCTTTGTCTGCTTGCCAGCTAATTTCCCAATCTTTGAATTCTGCTGCCAAACAATCAACTTTATAATCTTTCCTACCACCCACAGATTCTTGAATTATGTTTTTAGCAGTATTTCTAATTCCATTTAATCCATGAGTCAATTCTAAATTACCTCCTTTAAGTCCTCTCCTATAATTACTTTCGTTATGCCAAATATGAAGATTCATTTGACTTAACACAACAACCGCTCTAAGAACTTCTGCTGTTATGACCACTTGTTCTTCTTCTAAAGTTAATTGTATATCGTGTAGAATATCATCAATTTCTTTGGCATATTCATGTTTATATTCAGGGATGAAAACTTCTTTCAGTTGCACTATACTTAACCTATCTAAAAGATCCCCTAATGAATGTAAATATCTTCGCTGTTTCATAAATTTGTAAAATTCCTATTATTATGTGATATAACTAAAGGGTAGATTTGTATTAATTGTTTAATACCCTGATCTAATGTATAAATTGGACACCATCCTTGTTTCTCTAATTTTGCATTAGATACAATATAATTTCTTTTATCAAAGTCCTCTTTAAAATTATTTTGTTCAATAACAAGATTGGGGAGAAACTCTTTAATTTTTAAAGCAAGTTCCAGTTTGCTGAGATTAGCATTACTAAGTCCTACATTAAATACTTGACCTTTACAAGCTGTCACATTATCTATCATAAATTCAAACGTTCTTGCTATATCTTGAATATGAATGTAGTTTCTTTTGAAATGACTTTCAAACAAGACCAAATATTGATCAACTAATGCTTTATAGACAAAATCGTTAACTAAAAGATCTTGGCGCATACGAGGACTAGGCCCAAAAACAGTAGCCAGTCTAAGAACAATACCGTTTGATTTTTCAAGAACTACTGCTTCTGCCATACATTTAGTTTCAGCATATAAACTTAACGGATTGAAAGGACTTTGCTCTGTTATGATCGAATCACTGCTACCATATTGGCTATTGGTATTTGGGATAATTAAGATTTGATCCAAAGATAAATTTTCTACAATAAATTTTATCTGTTCGTAGTTAATTTCTTTAGCTGCTTGTTTATTTTCTAAACAAGCAGGCATACCCACTATAGCTGCTAAAGGAATGATACAATCATGATTAGCCAATAATTCTAGTAGTAATGGTCTATCTCTTACATCACCTTTTATAAAATTAAAATTTGGAAAGATTGATAAATGAAGTAAACTTAACTGCTTATAAATTAAGTTATCTAGGATAGTTACAGTCATACCCCGTTGTAGGAGATGTCCTGCTAAGGTAGATCCTAAATAACCTGCTCCTCCGGTTATTAAAACTTTCATTTAAATTCACTTTGATGATCTAAATACCAATTATAAGTTTTCAAAAGACCCTGCTCTAAGTTAGTTTTTGGGCTCCATCCTAATTGGTTCATTATTTTGTCACTTTTAATTTTTCTAACTGGTATCATACTAGGTTTTCCCTTAATAAATTCTACAGGATTATTATTATTAACCAAAGACTTCATAGTGTTTAAAACATCCATTACGCTATAAACTTTATTAGATCCAATATTAAAACAATCATGATTATGCTGTTTTTCTATGATCAATTCTAAGGCAGAAACAAAATCATCAATATATAGAAGATCCCTAAGCTCTGACCCATCTCCCCAGATTGGAATAGGATTAAGATTATCAGCTACTTTTCTTATGGTGGCTGGAGTTACATGACATCTAGCAAAATCATATTTGTCGTGAGGACCATATAGATTAGACGGTCTTACCACAATAGTTAGCATAGGATTTGGGAGATATTTACTATAAAGCTCACATTGAATTTCTGCGTATCTTTTCATCCAGCCTACAGGAAAATAAACAGGATAAGGAGGATCATATAAAAAGTCTGTTTCTTCTACAGCAATATCTCCTTTAGGAGGATATACTGTATTACTACTGATAAAGATATATTTCTTAATTTTATTTCTATAGGCAGCATCAATTAAAAAATTATTCATAGCCACATTAGGTGTCACATGCGCTAATGGATCCATAACTGTATCTACTGCATTACTAGTTGATGCTGCTGCATGAATAACGCAATCTACGCCCTGTGTGATTTTTAGACAGTTATCATAGTTCGTCAAATCACCGGAAACATATTCGACATTATCATACACCTGCCTAGGACTTCGTCGATTAACATGCACACGAAGATCTGAACCTAGCTCTATTAGTCTGTTGGTTAAATTCTGCCCGACTAGACCTGCACCTCCTGTTATAAGAATTTTCATCTTGTTTCCTTAATTTTTTTGTAACTTTCTATAGTTAATCTCAGCGCCTGTCGTAAATCTGTGTGCTGATAGATTTGGTATTTTTTTTGTAATTCAGTTCCCAATTTTCTAATTCGATCACCATTAGGTTTGGTATGATCCCAAATAATATTTTTATCTATATTAGTGATTTTTTTATATTCGTCTATTAAAATTTCAATTATTTCTAAAATTGAATAGACATCTCCTCTTCCAAAATTAACTGCACCTACTATTTCATTCTTGACAGCCTGTAAACTGGCCCAAGCTACATCTCTTGCAAAAACGAAATCTCGTCTAGCACTTCCGTCGCCCCAGCAGACAAGATCCCCTTCGGTATTAAATAATTTATAAACATTACTGGCAATCACTGTTGCGTCAGGGTTGAACTGATCATGTTCACCAAAAATATTAGCTGGCCTTAATATAGTATATCTATGCCAGTCATATTGAATTGACAGACTTTGTATGGCTAGTTCCCCACACCTTTTTGCCCAACCAGGATACCAATCATTTTCACTGGGCATGGTATTCCAAACATCCTCTTCGTTCATTTCTTCTGAAGGACTATAGACGCCTACGCTACTCATATAAACTAGCCAACAATTATTTGCCTGTGATAATCTAGCTATATTTGTATTAAAACTAACCATAGGAATAAAATAATCAGCTGGTTTAAATCTAGCACGAATCGGACTACCCTTTATACCTGCTAAATGTAGCACAACATCAACATCATGATCAAATAGCTCCCGGCATTGATCATATTCGGTTAGATCAGCCTTTATAAGCCTGAGATTATGATATCTTGATGCCAAATCAATTAGTTCAGGTCCGATAACTATGTCGGTAGCGCAGACCTGAGCTGCTTGCTCTAAGGCCAAACTCACTGTTGGAATGCCAACAAGACCATTTGCTCCTGTAATAAGAATGTTTTTATCTTTTAAATCCACAATGTTTTCCTAAAATGCAATCCATTTTCCTGTTCCATAATGAGGAAACTTACTCTTATATTGATAATATATTACATCATCGGGAATATCACGCTTACCTCCCCACGTAGGACTGGTAGGTGTATAAGTTGAAATTCCGTTGTCCTCTACAACAAAATATAATGGAAGATCAAAATTTCGTGCATATTTATGAACTTCATAAAACTGCCCGGTTTCAAAACACATGTCTCCTATGAAACACCATACCTTAGATCTCGAGTCCTGTCGCTTAAGACTAAGGGCAGTGCCCAGCGCAATACTAAGACAACCTCCTACTATAGCACTGCTATAAAATTTATTTTTCATACTGCATATAGTAATACTTTTTCCTTCTAAGATCAGCTGTTCTAGTTCATTAGGATTTATACCTTTTAGCAAGGCATGGTAGTGGCTACGCCAAGTTGAAAAAACCCAATCGTTAGTTTTTATCCTGGAAAATACATCAATTAGCTGTTCTTCGTTACCATGACTTAAATGCACTGGTCCGCGTATTTTAGCATTTTCCCAATGTTCAACTATTTTTTGCTCAAAACAAATTAGATCATCAACTGTAATGTCTAAGTTCCTAATCTTTTGATATTTCTCTAAGTTAAAAATCATCGATCTCTTTCCTGTAGTATTGGATTGTTCGTAGGCCATTCTATGTTAAATCTCTTATCATTCCATTTCACAACCTTTTGCTGGGACTCATCTACATAGTCTCCAGGATAAAACAACTGATAGTGAAAACAACAATCAGTTAAGGCATAATGCCCATTGGCATAGCCCGGCGGAACCAAAACCTGATCTCTAGTTTTTTCACTCAAAATATAACTTTCCCAAAGGCCATAGGTTTTTCTTGCAGGATCCATATCTAATACAATCAAATAGATATCTCCTACAAGAGCCTGAACTAACTTATAGGTCTGCATATCCCAATGCAGACCTCTCAAAACTCCTTGATAGCTTCGACTAAATCTAACATGACTATTTTTCATCTCAGCCAGCTCTGTTGCAGCAGGATGGTATAAATTATGATAAGTGGTCCAAATTTCACCTCTATATTCTCTATATACACTGGGCTGATAAACTTTAACAGATCCGTTAAAAGTTTTAAGGCTAGCTGTTTGCCAAGTTCGCCACGACTGAGTTTTATACATTAAAGTCCCCATTCCTTTAATTGATTGATAGCACGTATTGCATCGGGACTGGGCCTGTCTACCCTCATAATATCTTGAGTCCACATCTGTTCTTCATTATGGCATAATATAGGCCATACCTGTTGTTTAAAGTCCTTGATCTTGGCAGAGTCCCAGCTGGCAATATAGTCTATGACAGAGAGTATTCGTTGAAATCTTTCAGCAGGATCTCGACATTCATCATAGCTTTCATCCCAAAAATCATGGAAGGTCTTAAATCCCATAGATCTAAGACTGCGTAGATGATGTCGAACACTGACTACAACAAAAGGGCTAAAATTGCTCAAGGCTCTATATGTTTTTTCTGTTATATGTATAGTCTGCTCAGTAAACATGCTTTCAGTTATAACACTAACTAGGCTACGCCTGAAACTATCTATAAGTTGGGGGCTGGCATGATCATGTCTGGTAAAATCTAAACCAAAACGGTCAATCTCCAGTGGTAGACGCTGACGAAGGCTATCTACTAACTTACTGTCATAATGCCTATTAGGATCTATTTCTAATCTAGCCTTATTGAGATATTCATCAAAGACCTGGTCAGGGTTAGGGTTAGGTCTTGTAGGCGGCCCACTAGGGAAACTGTAAAGGCTAGAATCAAGCAGATTACGACTGGCAAACTCCATGAGCAACAGCATACGATGGCTCTTCCAAATAAAGTTAGCAGAAAGAAATCTATATTCAGCTGACCAGGTCTCTAGACTAGACTGACTTCTAGGTCGTTCATGATGAATAAAATTTTCTCTGTTGAAAAAATAACCCTTTAAAAAGGGAAAGAACATAGTCTTTATTTCCTGTCCACAGAGCTGACCTATATTATAACAGTTATTGACAAGAATTAACTGTGATCTTGGAATTTGTTGTTGATCACAAAACTGCTCCAACAAATGGTAGTGCTTGTTTTCAAATTCAGTGTCTATACAGTTGCTTTCTTGCGGATCAATATGCATGAGATAAGCTTGTCCACTACGTAGACACTCTAGCACAGGCTCTTCAATGATAGTAAGATCTAGATCTAATCCACTACTTAATTGCCCCATGATCAAATATACAAAAGAGTCTTTGGGCAGACTGCTGCTGTGTATGACCAAGAGCTGATCACCGACCAGCTGCCTTACACTGCGACTTAATACTCTTATATTATGAATATCATCCCGAGCATCGGAGTTGTCATAATGCCAGAAACCTTCTTGATAACTACAATTGTGAAAAACAAATTTAATCATGAGGTATTTACAAGAATACTACAGGTAAGACAGCAGAATATGAATCGCAGGGGCCGCATCTTGGTCTTGGGCGATGACTGCGTGGATATCTATCAATGGGGACAAGTCCAGCGTCTCTGTCCAGAGGCTCCAGTTCCGGTATTCGAACCTTTGCATAAAGAACGTAGGCAAGGTATGGCCAGTAACTTGGCTCAAAATCTACAAAGTCTCGGCCTAGATGTGACTCTAAAAACTGGTCTTAAACAGGTTAAAACTAGACTGATAGACCAAGCCAGTGAACAGATCCTACTTAGAATAGATCAAGATAGACCCTGTGAACAGATTATACTACCTCAAGATCTTGATCAATATGATAGTGTGGTGGTCAGTGACTACGCCAAAGGCAGTGTAGATACTGAACTGGTCCGTAGACTTGAACTAGAATATAAAGGCCCTATTTACTTAGACAGCAAACGAACTGATCTAGCTATCTTGACTAGAACCTTGGTTAAAATAAATGATAGGGAACGCTCTAGACAGACTGCTTGGCCCAAGTTCCTTATTACTACCTTGGGCAGACAAGGGGCTGAATATTTAGGCGATATCTATCCGGCGAGATCAATTGAATTAGTAGATGCCTGTGGCGCAGGAGATAGCTTTTTGGCTGCTTTGGTCTGGGCTGAATATCTAGGCTATACTAGAATAGAAAGCATAACTTGGGCTAATACTGCGGCAAGCATCTGTTGTAGACATAGAGGTGTATATGTGGTTGGTCTGGATGAACTTATAGAGGCTAACAATGAACTATAGTAAATATCTCTACGCTAAAGGCACAGTTATAAAGTTTACAGATACAGATCAACTAGATAGATTAGAACAAAATATTAAACTTTACCCCGAACTTGAAACTAGAACTGTAAACTATACCATAAACAGTCTGGGGTTTAGAGGCAAAGAATGGCAGAAGTCGGGCGGTGTAATGAGCTTGGGATGTAGTATGACCTTTGGTGTTGGAGTGGATGACAGGGAAGTTTGGCCCTATATAATCAGTGAAAAACTAGGGCTAGAAAATTATAATCTAGGACAAGGAGGTGCAGGACCAGATACAGCATTTAGACTTGCCTCCTTTTATATTAGTCGTTTACTACCTAGCTATGTCATATATCTAGAACCACCAAGTAGTAGAATAGAACTGTTAGATTATGAAGGAAAAAGCATAGTCCTGAGCAGTCAAATTCATGCAGACTATAAAGACTATTACACAACCTATGCGTCTAATAGACTTAATCAATATCTAAATCAACTAAGGAATAGACACGCCCTTAGGCAATTATGTCAAGAACATGGATCTAAATTTTATCACTTTACTTGGAAAGATATAGACTATAAGAACCAAGAAGCGCAAAGCTTGGGTAGAGATTTAATGCATCCAGGACGCGGACATCATTTAAACTTCGCTAAACAAGTCTTAAAGGTGCTAGACCCCGCTGCACAACTCTAGCCCATATACCCAACTAAACCTATCCTCTATACAGGCCCCGCTGCGCTGTTCTATATCGAGTATAAACTGCACAGGCCCCGCTGCGCAATCTGCAATAAATACAATGAGCAGGAGAAACTAATGACCAAAGACATCTTAGAAAGCACAGTATTCGCAGTAATTACCGCTTTGTTCTTAGGACTGATATGGGCTGCACTAGTTTTCACTGCTTGGTTCTTAGTGTGTAAAATACTACGCACAAAAGAACTAGACTCAGACTACGAACACGTTAACCACCCAAGACATCGTGGTCTATATCACTGACAACCCTATACATACACCACTTTGGTTGACACTACAACTAGGTAGTTTTACACTATTGATAACGGGTTTAATACTTTGGCCTGCGCCTACTTATATACTAGTGAGCATGATAGCTACATTTGGATTGATGACTCACTAGGGATTTACTAGGGGTTTTTACGGTCGGGAATATACTACGGTCAGGGAGCCGTGGAAATGGGAAAATTATTACACTATAGCCTACCATCCATCCTCACAACCATTCCGCCTACCATATGCCTACGGTTTCCTGACCGTCTATATACCATAAAGAACGGTAGTGTCACACTTTTTCACACTTTTAGACACAAAAAGACACTTTTCTACACTGTTATATCTAGACTAGTCTCTACACTATATACTATTATAAGGAGAACAGTATGCACACTATAGCTCGACTACGCTTTCCTACACATCTTGCTAATGTAGCACAAAATTCTAGGACCGGAACCATTATAGTATTCAAATCGACTAATACACGCTGTGACTTTGATGTATTCGACAATGGTGATGCAGCTGGGGAATATCTCCTTGCACCATTCCCAGACCATTACTACGCTGTTGAACTTGATGACGAAGAATAATGTGAATAACCTGTGGATAACTTTACCGGTGTTGTAAGAATACCACAGTTGTAAAAAAACAACAAAAACCCACCGGACCGCAGGGTTGAACTTGACTGTTGTATAGACACGACTGTGGCACTAAAACAACGGTCGAGTGCGAGGTGTCGTTTTTTTGCCACACAGTGTTGTTTGAACGCAACAAAGTCAAGACACTGCCCAAAGTCCAAAAAAGACCCTTCATTTGACTCGGATATGTCTTTTTGCTATACTTATGAAATGCTAAAGACAAAGACACGCAAAACAGCTCGCAAAGACAGCTCATTCATAATATATGAAGCAGTCTCTGC
>Ga0129333_10006409_pt1 | contig 11130 bp, 13 predicted proteins | sample CPB6_08_DNA_FD_94474 | JGI IMG/M metagenome (GOLD analysis project Ga0129333, IMG submission 94474) | Freshwater to marine salinity gradient microbial communities from Chesapeake Bay, USA - CPBay_Sum_0.6_0.8_DNA | ecosystem: Environmental > Aquatic > Marine > Coastal | place: USA: Chesapeake...
GGTAATTTCGAACCCCCCTTCTCCTCTAGCGCCAGGGACGGATGTGTCTCATCAGAACCAAGTGAGACGCAAAATGAGACGCGAAATTCAAAAGTTGACCATTATATGCCACAAAAACACTGCATGGGGCAATTCCGTCTAATTTGCCGCTATTGGCGCTAAATTCGTCTTATGCCGATATGCGACACGAAAGAACTGGCCGAAACCCTGGGTATCACCACGGGTCGTGTCAGTCAAATGAAGACCCAAGGTCGATTTGATGGTTGCTTCACGGTCAACCGAAACAAGATCGAGTGGGACAAGGAAGCTGCCATCCAGGCGTATAAGGAAGGCAATCCTTTGATGAGCACGAGTCCCACTCGTCGCAAATCAGAAGACCTTGAGATTCCAACATTCAATGAAAGTCGTGCGAAGTCAGAGCACTTCCGCGCCGAGCTGGCGCGGTTGGATTTGGAGGTAAAGGAAGATCAACTGGTGGAGGTAGCACGTGTGCAACGTGAAGCTTTTACCGCCGCTCGCGCTGTACGTGATGCCTTGAGTAATATCCCGGACCGAGTGAGCAATCAATTGGCTGCCGAGTCAGATCCCGTGGTCATCCATCAGACGTTGACGGAAGAGATCCGTAAAGCACTGGAGACTTTGACTGATGCGTGACGGCGCCCTGATATACCGCTCAGCTTTTCGGGATGGCTTGAAGCCTGATCCTGACTTGACGGTCAGTCAATGGGCTGATCTTTACAGGATGCTGTCAAACAAGGCTTCCGCTGAGCCTGGCCCTTGGCGTACGGATCGAACTCCCTACTTGCGGGAAATCATGGATTGCATGTCCGCAAGCTCACCCGTGCAGAAAGTGGTCTTCATGGCTGGTGCACAGCTTGGGAAGACAGAAGGAATCAACAACGTGGTGGGCTACATGATCGCTCATGCTCCGGGACCAGCACTTTTCGTGCAGCCAACAATTGAGATGGCTAAAAGGTTGTCGAAGCAACGGTTGGATTCATTGATTCATGAGACACCCTGTCTTGCGGAGAAGATCGCTCCTGCTCGAAGCAGGGATTCAGGCAACACGATGTTCAGCAAAGAGTTCCCTGGTGGGATTCTTTTGCTCACGGGTGCCAACTCTGCTACGGGGTTGCGCTCTGCTCCTTGTCGTTGGGTATTGCTTGATGAGGTTGATGCCTTCCCAAGTGATGTGGATGGCGAAGGCGATCCATGTGCATTGGCGGAAAGGCGTGCATCGACTTTTAGCCGGCGGAAGATCATTTTGACTTCAACGCCAACTGTGAAGGATACGAGTCGAATTGAAACTGAGTATTTGGCATCAGATCAACGCCGATATTTTGTGCCATGTCCGCATTGTGATCACATGCAATGGTTGCAATGGAAGAATCTGCAATGGCGTGATGGTGATCCCAAGACTGCTGCTTATGTCTGCGAAAAATGTGGGGCGCACATCCCCGAGTATTACAAGAGTGAAATGCTGAGAAAGGGTGAGTGGCGTGCAACTGCAGTCAGTCAAGACAAAAGAACTGTTGGATTTCACCTGTCATCGTTGTATTCACCGTTGGGATGGAAAAGTTGGGAAGAGATCGTGAGTGAATTTTTACGTGCGAAAAACGACGCGCCACTCCTGAAAACCTTTGTCAATACTGTGTTGGGTGAAACTTGGGAAGAGGAGACAGGAGCAAAACTTGGTGCAGATAGCTTGGCTGAACGTGCTGAGTTCTACCCTTCAGGTGAAATCCCAGATGGGGCTTCGATATTGACTGCTGGTGTCGATGTTCAAGACAATCGTGTTGCCATCGGACTGTATGCATGGGGCGATGGTGAGGAGTGTTGGTTGATCAGCCATACCGAGATTTATGGCGATCCAGCAGGTGAGAAGTTGTGGAATCAAGTTGATGACCTCGTTTTAAGGGATTATCCCCATGCCAATGGCGGACGGATCAAGGTTTCAGCTATTGGCGTGGACTCTGGGGGGCATTACACCTCAGAAGTCTATGCATATGCCAGAAGTCGAAAAGGGAAGGGAATTTTTGCGTTGAAGGGTCAATCGGTAAGAAACAAACCACCGATTGGTAAAGCTTCAAAGGTTGACCTTAATTACAAGGGACAGGTATTAAAAGGTTCGGCCGAGGTTTTCCCAGTTGGCACCGACACAATCAAGAGCACGTTGTTTGGTCGGATGAAACACAACGAGGTTGGCGTTGGCTTCATTCATTTTCATGCTGAAGCAGGTCAGGAGTATTTCAAGCAATTGACATCAGAACGCCAGGTGGTGCGATATGTAAAAGGATTTGCAATTCGGGAATGGAAAAAGAAAGCAGGTGATCGAAACGAAGCCCTGGATTGCTTTGTTTACAGCTATGCAGCTTTGCACTTCCTGTATATGCGATTCAATCGGAATACGATTTTCGAGCAATTCAAGCGTGCGATGAACGCGAAACCAATAAAGCAGCAGGAAGAGGTGAAGCCAGTAGAATCCCCATATAGGCCACGGCAGCGTAGGCCGCAACGACAGAATCCTTCATTCGTAACGAGCTGGTGAGCATCCTTGTCCCCCAATTGATTTATGCGGGCGATACGGTCGTTTTCGATGTCCCTGCGTTCACGGATGCAATTGGCACCCGGATTGATAGCAGCACTTATACGCTGACTTGGTATGCCCGTACCAATACGGCATCTGAAGGCTCAACTATTGTCGGTGCGGTAGAGGGCGATGGCTGGCGTGTGACGGTCAGTGCCGCTACGACTAACGGTTTCGATGCTGGCCTCTGGACCTGGCAAGCAATTGCGACGTATAGCACGTTGCAATACACAGCAGGTCGTGGACAGTTCACGGTGAAGGCAAGTGCCAAATATGCGGGCACGCCAGGAGCATTCGATGATCGTTCTCGTGCTGAGATTGATCTGTCTTACGTTGAGACTGCTATCCGCACCTTGGCTCAAGGTGGGATGGTGCAAGAATATGTCATCGGGAACCGCAGCCTAAAGCGTTACAAAATGGTCGAATTGTTGCAATTGCGCGATGATTTGAAAAACGAGATTGCAATGGAACGCAAGGCCGAAAAAATCCGTCAAGGCTTGGGTAATCCCGGTCTTGCCAAAGTGAGGTTCGTCTAATGGCCATCTGGGGTTTCGGTCGCACTGCAGCGCTACAACAAAAACTGGAAGATTCAGAGAAAAAGACCAAGCGCCTGCAACGTGCCTATGCAGCAGCTCAGAACAATCGTCTTACATCTGATTGGATCAGCCAGGCGACTTCTGCTGATAGTGAAATTCGAGGCAGTATCAGGATGCTTCGTAATCGCGCCCGCCAGTTGGTGCGTGATTCGGACTTTGCCAAGGCTGCATTGCGTGCAGTGCGAAATAACGTGGTTGGCACTGGCATCAAGATGCAAGCCCAGGTTCGGATGCAGCGAGGCGGCAAGCTCGCTGATGACATTAACCGTCGTATTGAAGAGGAATGGGATCGTTGGACATCGGCCAAACGCTGCCATGCCGGCGGCAAACTGAGTTGGTACGACATCCAACGGCTTTGCATCACCTCGATGATGGAATCGGGTGAAGTATTCATTCGTTTTGTCAAGCAGCCGTTTGGAGGCAGTCGTGTCCCCCTGGGTCTGGAAGTAATTGAGTCAGACCTTTTAGACGACGACTACAACACGATTGCCAAAAATGGCAATGAAGTACGGATGGGTGTGGAGATTGATAAGTGGGGCCGCCCAGTGGCTTACCACTTCTTCGACTACCACCCCGGCGATTATCAGTTTTCTTATGCAAGAAATGCATCTAAAAAGCGTATCCGCATTCCAGCCGAGGATGTTATTCATCTGTTTTTGACCGAGAGGCCAGGCCAGACTCGCGGTATCACTGCTTTTGCATCGGCCATCATGCGTCTTCGTAATCTCAGTGGTTACGAAGAATCTGAAATCGTGGCAGCACGCGCCAGTTCTTCAATGATGGCTTTTGTCAAAACACCTGATCAAGAACTGTTTGAGGACGGCACGTTTGATCAAGAATCAGTTTTGGATTTTTCTCCTGGCAGCATTCGCCGTTTGGCACCAGGCGAAGAGATGCAATTCTTTACGCCAAATCGTCCTGATGATTCCTTCACGCCATTTGTACAGCAAATGCTGAGGGCAGTTGCTGCTGGTGTGGGCTGTAGCTACACGCAGGTTTCAAGTGATTTTTCGCAATCCAACTACAGCTCTTCAAGACTTGAATTGCTTGAGACCAGAACTCACTACAAAACCCTTCAGCAGTATTTGATCGAATCTCTTTGTGAAGAGGTATATGAAAAATGGATTGAAATGGCAGTTATGGCAGGTGTTTTGGACCTGCCTGCTTATGACAGCAATCCTGAGCGGTACGAAGAGGCCAAATGGATTGCACCTGCTGCTCAATTCGTCGATCCCCAGAAAGAAGCTGCTGCTTACAAGGAATTGATCCGTAGCGGCATCATGACTCTTTCTCAGGTCATTGCCTTACATGGAGGTGATTTTGAGGATCAAATGCGTCAACGCCAGCATGAACTGGCAGTTGCTGATGAACTTGGAATCATCCTTGATACTGATCCATCACAGGTTTCCAACAATGGTGTCTCGCAACCAATGCCAATACCAGCCACGGAAGAACCGATGGAACAAAGTGAAGAACCCGAACTGGAGGACATTGACTGATGGCAAACATTGATCTCACTCCTACTGAAGGCATGAAGGCTGAGGCCCGTCGTTATCGGCAATGGAAAAAAGAAGGCCGGGATGGTGGCACAAAGGTTGCAGCTACCCGTGCATCTCAAATTTTGTCGGGTTCTGAGTTGAGTGAAGATACCGTTATTGAAATGGCTGCATGGTTTGCCAGGCATGAAGTAGACAAGCAGGGCAAAGGCTTCAGGCCAGATGAGGATACTTATCCGTCACCCGGTCGCGTAGCATGGGCAGCATGGGGTGGTGATTCTGGCCAAACTTGGAGCACCACAAAATCCAACGCCATCAAAAAAGCAAAGGAAAGATCAATGGAACCAATTATTGACGAACGGCCTTATCCCAACGAACATGCAGCCCGTCTGCATGATCCTGGCCAGTACGACAGTATTCGGCGAGTTAACGATGAAGGTGGGGCTGGCATTGATTTCATCTATGGAATTAAAGACGGTAAGTCTGAGATTCAAGCAATTCGTTTTGACGCAAAGCGATTTACTCCTGATGAGGCTCGTCAATGGCTGAAAGACCATGATTTCAGCCCAATTTCTTTTGAGGAAGCAACTGGCGAACGGACAGAAGAAGAGTTTGAGCAACGTGCCTATGACAATTCACTGAAAGTTGGTGATTTTGTTGAATGGGACAGCAGCGGTGGAATGGTGCGTGGAAAAATTACTAAGGTCGTCAAGGAGGGAGTCGTTGAAGTTCCCGACTCATCTTTCACTTTGAATGGCAGTGAGAAAAATCCTGCTGCATTGATCCAGGTTTACAAAAAGGGTGCAGAAGGCTACGAAGCAAGCGATGTTGTTGTTGGTCATTATTTTTCTACATTGACCAAAATTGCTGCCCTTCGCTTCCAAGAGGGTGAAACGCTAAAGCGTTCAATCAACACTGAGTTCCGCGCTGAATCTACTGATCGGATTCTGGAGTTTCCTTTTGCCAGCGAAGCTCCTGTTGAGCGCTACTACGGCATGGAAGTATTGAGCATGTCCGAGAAGGCGATGGACATGCGTCGTTTGAACGATGGCGCCCCCTTGCTCTTCCAACATGATCCAGACAAGATCATTGGTGTGGTGCAAAAGGCATATATCAAAAACAAACGTGCTTATGCACGAGTCAAACTGGCAAATAATGAATTGGGTCGCGAAATGCAGGACTTGATTCGAGATGGAATCATCCGCAATGTCAGCTTTGGCTACAGGATCAACGCCATGGAAACCGACGAATCTACAAATCCAGTGACTTATCGTGCTACCAGCTTTGAGCCATTTGAGCTCTCGCTGGTAACAATCCCAGCCGACGCATCAGTAGGTCTGGGGCGCTCCTTCTATCATAATGAAGGAGTATCAACGGCCTCAGCCGTTTCACAAACCACTAACGGAGTTACAACCGTGGATCAAACCCTCAACATTGAGGCTATCCGCGCTGAGGCCGCTCAGGCCAAAGCCAAGGAAATGGCCGACATGATCGCTCTTGGTCAACGTACCAAGAACCTCGAAATGGCACAAGAGTTCATTGCAAATTCTCGTGGCCTTGACGAGCTTCGTTCTGCTCTCCTCGAAAAGATGGGTGCTGAAGAAAAGCCCGTGAATGTCAAAGAAGCTGACATTGGTTTGACCAAGGAAGAAAGCCGCAACTTCTCCTTCCTGCGTGCTATCAACCACCTGGCCAACCCTAACGATCGTGCTGCTCGCGAAGCTGCTGCGTTCGAGATTGAAGCTTCTGATGCAGCTGCCGCCAAACTCGGCCGTCAATCTCGTGGTATCACCATCCCTCAGGATGTACTGCGCCGCGACCTGAACGTTGGCACCGCTTCTGCTGGTGGCAACCTTGTGGCTACCGAACTGGATGCTGGCAGCTTCATTAGCCTGCTGCGTAATGCCTCCGCCCTAGATCAAGCCGGCGCCACCGTGCTGACTGGCCTGTCTGGCAACGTGGCAATTCCGCGGCAATCTGGCTCTGGGACCGGCTATTGGGTAGCTGAATCTGGTGCTCCTACTGAGTCCCAGCAATCTGTGGATCAAGTGAGCTTGACCCCCAAAACGGTTGCAGCCTTCACTGATTACAGCCGTCGCCTGATGCTGCAATCCAGCATTGACGTTGAGAACATGGTGCGTGCCGATCTGGCAACCGTGCTTGCTCTCAAGATTGACCTTGCTGGTCTTTATGGCACCGGCTCTGACAGCCAACCCCTTGGCCTGAAGAACACCACCGGTATTGGTACTGAAGACTTCGCTGCTGATGCTCCCACTTTTGCGGAAGTGGTGAACATGGAAAGCGATGTTGCTACTGCTAACGCACTGCTTGGCAGCCCTGTTTACCTGATGAATGCCACCATGCGTGGTTATCTGAAAACCACCAAGAAAGATGCTGGTTCTGGCATTTTCCTGATGGAAAACGGTGAGGTGAACGGTTATCGCGGTGTGCTGTCTAACCAAGTCGCCGCTGGCGATCTGTGGTTTGGCAACTTTGCAGACCTGATCATCGGTTACTTCTCCGGCCTTGATCTGATGGTTGACCCCTATAGCAACAGCACCTCTGGTACTGTCCGCGTGGTGGCCATGCAGGATTGCGACATTGCTGTTCGCCATCCTGAATCCTTCAGCCGTGGTAACAACACCCTCTGATCATGTTGATTGAAGTCCTGCGGCAAACAATGCTGGCGGGGCAAGTGGCTCGGATTGGGGATGTCCTAGAGGCATCTCCTTCCGACGCCAAGCTCCTGATCGGTATTGGGAAAGCAATTAAAGTCACTACAGCAGTGACTGATCTAGTCCAAACCGTTAAACCCACTACTCCAAAACGGAGAACTAAATCATGACCATCCACAACCTTGGCTCAAAGACCACGGTCCTGGGTCTGCTCCGCAACGATGTTGTGTCTGCTACCACGACTGGCTCTGCAGTTGACCTGCAGGGTTATGAGGGCGACATTGCTGTGTTGCTGGACGCCGAAGCCGGCGGTGCTGGCATTACCTATGCCGTCAAACTGACCAACTCCGACACATCCGGTGGTTCCTACACCGATGTGACTGGTGGCGCCTTCACCACCACCACTGCCAATACCGCTTCCCTGCAGAAGCTGTATGTGAACGTCACCGACATCAAGCGCTTCGTCAAGGTTTCCGTGACCGTGGCAGGCGGCTCTGGCACTGGTGCTGTAGCTGTGATTGGCTTGGCTTCTGCGAAGTACAGCTAAACCATGGCGATCCAAGACACGCTGGCATTTTTAAGTTTGAATGAATTTGGTGTTTCTTGCCAAATTGGTTCAGGTGAAATTTTTGTTGGCATCTTGGATTCACCGATGGAGGTGCTTGCGGGCGGCATGGCTTTAAGTCGGGAGTATATGCTTTACGCAAAGACTTCTGATGTCAGCACTGCCGCCCGCGGCACTGCCATAACAGTTGATTCTCAGTCATATACAGTTCGTGAAAATCGGCCTGTTGATGATGGCTTATTTTCTGAGTTAATCCTGAGTAAGGTTTGACAATGAGCAACATCAAGGTCAATAGCCGAACTCAATGGTCAGCCCTAAACCCAGTGCTGAACGCTGGTGAGCCTGGCATTGAAGAGCATACGGCTTACATGAAAATTGGTGATGGCAAGACGCGATGGAATGCCTTGCCTTATTACGGTTGTCCTGGATATTGGGCATCTTTTTTTGATACAACTTCTCAGACTGCTGTAGCCGATACTCCAACATCAATCTTGCTGCGGTCAGCCGATCCCAGTAATCATGGCATCAGGATGGCATCCAATAGCAGGATGACCATTGATCATCCCGGAATTTATAGTTTTACATTCTCAATTCAATTCACCAATACAGACACCGCCATTCATGATGTCAATGTTTGGCTCCGCAAAAATGACAGCGGTTCTTCAGGAGATGTTGAAAATAGCGATAGCCGCTTCAGCATCACAAGCAGTCATGGTGGTACGCCTGGCAATGTAATTGGCGCTGTAAATTTTGTTTTGCCATTAACAACTGATGACTATATCGAATTGATCTGGACTACCAGTAACATTGCTGCCTATATCCATGCAGAACCATCAGCCACAAGTCCTTTTAGTCATCCAGGCATTCCTGGCGTAATCTGCACTGTAGTTCAAGTTGCTGCCGCTTAATCATGGCCGATACTCGTCGCGAATTGATTCTTTCTCGGATCAAGAGCAATTTAGACAGTATCACTGGTGCCACTGTTTATCGCAGCAGAGTGGAACCGCTTAGCAGGGGAGAATGTCCTGCAGTGATCGTTGAACCAGTCAACGATCAGCCGAGCGAAGAATTTTTCAGCACTTTACAGTGGACGCTTAGGGTTCGAGTCACTGTACTTGTTCGGGCTGGTATCCCTGATGATGATTCGGATACCTACAGCCAACAGGTGCATTTGAAGATCATGTCTGATCCTACTTGTAATGGTTATGCATTGGACATTGATCCTGATCGAGTTGATTTCAGCCTTTATGAAGCCGATGTGCCCCTAGGAGTGATTAGTATGGACTACAGGGTCAAGTACCGTTCAAGTCGCACTGACCTTACATCTGCTGGTTGATTCCATGGCAAAAGAGAAATCACCTCTTCCAATCCCTAATCCCGGGGTTGGCGGAACCTATCTTTTTGATTCTGCAACTGGCTCGCTTACACTGGTAAAAGAATCCGACTCTTTTGGAGACCTGACCGATGGCTGCGAAGTTTTACCGGAAGCGGACGCTTCTAGCCAAGATTGAAACCACCTATGGCACTGATCCTACTCCTTCTGGATCGGATGCTGTAAAGGTACGCAATCTTGCTATCACTCCTGTTGAGTCCGAGGTAATCAATCGTGACTTGGTGCGGAGTTACCTTGGTAATTCTCCTCAGCTGATCGCGAACACTCGTGTCAGTGTGACGTTTGAGGTTGAGTATTGCGGGTCCGGCGCCGCAGGAACTGCTCCTCGTTATGGCTCCATTTTGAAGGCTTGTGGTTTCAGCGAAACGATCAGCGCTGGCACTAGCGTTACTTATGCACCTGTCAGCAGCAGCTTCAGCTCTGTAACACTTTATTACTCAGCTGATGGTCTTCGCCACAAGGTTACTGGCTGCCGTGGCACCTTCTCCCTGAATCTGACTGCCAATCAGATTCCTGTCATCAACTTCACGATGACTGGTCTGTACAATGCCCCGACTGACACTGCTGATCCGACTCCTACCTTCACCAATCAGGCTGATCCTCAAATTTTCAACGATACGAACACCACTACCTTCTCGCTGTTCTCTTCTTCAGCCTTGCCTTTGCAGAGCTGCCAGGTCGATGTGGGCAATGACATTGCTTACCGCGAACTGGTCAACAGTGACAAAGAAGTGGTGTTGACCAACCGTGCTGCATCTGGTTCGTTTGTCATCGAGGCTCCAACCTTGGCAACCAAGGACTTTTTTGCTACTGCCGTAGCAGGAACCACCGGAGCCTTGAATTTGGTTCACGGCACCAATGCTGGTAACATCATCACCCTGGCAGCTCCAGTTGTCAGTCTTGGCAATCCGGCGTACTCTGAGGATCAAGGTGTGATCATGCTCAATCTGCCTGTCACCTTTGCTCCTTCTTCTGGGAACGACGAACTCACCCTGACTCTGACCTAAACCCAATGGCATTTGTTCTTAAGAAAAACGCATCGTACAAATGGCCTGTCAAGGTGGAAACACCTATTGATGGCGGCAAATTTGAAAAACAAACGTTTGATGCGATTTTCAAAAAGATCAGCCGCTCTGCCTTCAATGATCTTGTTGAAAAAGGCGATGATGCCTTGATTGATGGGATCCTTGAAGGCTGGGATGGGATTAAAGATGAGGAAGGTAAGGACATTGCCTTTACCGAGAAAAACAAAAAAGAGCTTTGCGATGATCCATACATCGTCAAGGCTTTGATCAGCGCTTACGCCGACAGCATCACTGGCGCACCAGCAAAAAACTAAAAGACGCCGCACTACATTGGCTTGGTGTAGGCGGTGAGGATGACGAAAGCGAAGAGGACTTGATTGCTTTAGGTTTGACACCTGAGGCAATCAAAGATTTGCGCTGCAAAAAGCGTGAACGTGATTTTGAGGTATGGGAAGAGAACTGGGATATTGTTTTGATGTTTTTCAAAATGCAAACCCAGTGGATCGTTGGCTTTTCGGGCCCTACTGGCTTGCACTACCCTAGTCTTGAGTGGCTCTGTAGACTGTACACAGTGAAAGACCCTGTAACCATGTTTGAGGGGATTCAAATCATGGAAGCAGCAGCCTTGGCGGAAATGGGCAAAAGAACGTCATGACTACTCTCACTGAACTGACTTTTAGAGTCAAAACCGAAGGCGTTGGTCAGCTTACGCAGCTGCAAAACCAACTGCAAAATCTTGCCAAGCAAGCAACTGCTACAAATGTAAATTTCAATGAAGTCAGTGCTGAATTAA
>Ga0129333_10006410_pt1 | contig 11130 bp, 9 predicted proteins | sample CPB6_08_DNA_FD_94474 | JGI IMG/M metagenome (GOLD analysis project Ga0129333, IMG submission 94474) | Freshwater to marine salinity gradient microbial communities from Chesapeake Bay, USA - CPBay_Sum_0.6_0.8_DNA | ecosystem: Environmental > Aquatic > Marine > Coastal | place: USA: Chesapeake Bay...
GAGGCGCCCTCGAGGCGGCGCGCGTAGTGGCCGGTCGCGAAGCGGTGGCCGCCGAGTCGACGCACGTGCTCGAGACACACACCGAATTTGATTTCGCGATTGCAGAGCACGTCGGGGTTCGGCGTGCGGCCCGCACGATACTCGGTCAAAAAATAGTCGAGTACCCGTTGTCGATATTCGTTGGAGAAGTCGACGCGGTGCAGGGGGATGCCGAGTTCGCGGCATACCGCACGGGCGTCCTGATAATCAGCTGCGATCGTGCAGTAGCTGTCATCTTCGCTCCAATTGGCCATGAAGAGACCCTGCACCTCATGCCCTTGCTCGCGCAGCAGCAGCGCGGCGACGGCCGAATCGACGCCACCCGAGAGACCCACGATGATCACGAGGCGATCACTCCGTCGTCACCTTGAAGTCGAGCGGCGCGCGCCGCAGTCACGACTCCGAGGCGGGCGTCGCCGTGGCGCTGCGAGCGAGGGTGGGCGCGACACCGACGTAGCGGTCCGGACGCAATGCGGCAAGCCGCGCCTTGTCCGCCGCGGTGATCGGCAGCCCGGCGACGAAATCGGCATAGGACTTGGCGTCGATCCTGCGACCCCGCGTGAAATCTTTGAGCAGCTCGTAGCCATTCGGCACTCCGGCGGCGCGCAGCACGGTCTGCACGGCCTCGCCGAGTACCTCCCATGCGCTTTCGAGATCGCTGGCGAGGCGCAACGGCTCGGGCTCGATTTTGCCGAGGCCACGTTGCAAGGCGCGCGCCGCGATCAGCACGTGTCCGAGAGCGACGCCGAGATTGCGCAGCACCGTCGAGTCGGTGAGGTCGCGCTGCCAGCGCGACACCGGCAGTTTTTCGGCGAAATGCCGCAGCAGCGCGTTGGCGACGCCGAGATTGCCTTCGGCATTTTCGAAATCGATCGGGTTTACCTTGTGGGGCATGGTCGATGAGCCGACTTCGCCCGCCACGGCGCGCTGCTTGAGATAGCCGAGGCTGATGTACCCCCAGACATCTCGCGAAAAATCGATCAGTACCACGTCTATGGCTGCGAGCGCATCGCAGTACTCACCGATCCAGTCGTGCGGCTCGATCTGCGTGGTGAGCGAGTTGGCTTGCAACCCGAGCGATTCGACGAACGCCGCACCGATCGCCGGCCAGTCGTTGTCCGGCAGGGCGACGACATGCGCGTTGTAATTGCCCACGGCGCCGTTCCATTTGCCGAGGATCGGTACTTGCTGCCAGCGCGACAGAGCGCGCTCGAGACGTGCCAGTACGTTCGCGAATTCTTTGCCGAGCGTCGTCGGGCTCGCCGTCTGGCCATGCGTCCGTGCGAGCATCGGCAGATCGGCATGCTGATCTGCGAACTGCCGCAGCGCAGCGCCGATTGCGGCAAGCTCGGCGAGCAGGGCAACTCTGGCGCCCTGCAGCATGCGGGCATAGGCCAGATTGTTGATGTCCTCGGAAGTGCAGCCGAAATGCACGAGTTCGAGCACGGCGTCGCTCGCTCCAGCACTCGAGAGCTGCTCGCGCACGTAGTACTCGACCGCCTTGACGTCGTGATTGGTGCGTTGCTCGATCGCCTTCACGGCTGCGGCGGCCGTGGCGGGCGGCGCGGCCGACAACTGTCGCGCGACGTCGAGCACGGATGCCGGAACGTTCGCAGCGGCGGCGAGGCCCATCGGTCGTCGTTTGGCGAGAGCCAGCAGCCACTCGGCCTCGATCCGAATGCGTTGGCGGATCAGCGCCGCTTCGGAAAGGTGCTCTCGCAGCGGCAGCGTGCTGCGCGCGTAGCGGCCGTCGATGGGAGAGAGGGCGTCGAGACTGTCGAGAGCCATGGCGGGCCCGTCACGCTGGAAGTGTTAGGATGCGAATCATACCCCATGCCCGATGCTGCCCTCGTGTTCGGCCACCCGCCCGATTTGCGGGAGTCTCTGCGTACTTGCCTGCTGCGCGAGCCCTGTCACGCCCCGATCAATGATTGGCGGCACGGCGAGGTCACACCCGAGCGTCGTGCGCGCCTGCGGCGGTTTTTCCCGGACGAACCGATCCCTGCCGCGGTACTGGTGCCGTTCGTCGAGCGTCGCGAGGGCGCGACCATTCTGCTTACGCAGCGGGCTGCGCACCTCAAAACCCACGCCGGACAGATCAGTTTTCCGGGCGGCCGAATCGAGCCGCAGGACGAGGGTCCCGTGGAGGCTGCGCTGCGCGAAACCGAAGAGGAGATCGGTCTCGCGCGCACGCACGTCGAGGTGCTCGGGTTTCTACCCGATCATCTGGTGATCTCGGGCTATCGTGTCACACCGGTGGTGGGCATCTTGCAGCCCGATCTGCCGCTGCGTCTCGATGCCACCGAGGTCGAGGGGGTGTTCGAGGTGCCGCTCGCCCACGTGCTCGACGCCAACAATCACGTGCGTCGAGTGCGCGAGTTCGAGGGCGAGCGCATCGAGTTCACCGATTTTCCCTACGGTCCGCACAACATCTGGGGTGCGACGGCCGGCATGCTCATGACGCTCTATCGCAGTATGCGCGGCGAATTGTCCTGAGCGCATCGATGAGCGACGCGCTGCAACGTCTGCTCGAGATCATGCGGCAGCTGCGCGATCCGCAGACGGGTTGCGCCTGGGATCGGGAGCAGACTTTCGACAGCATCGTGCCGCACACGCTGGAAGAGGCCTACGAGGTGGCCGAGGCCGTAAAGCGCGCCGACCCCGCGCGCATCCGTGACGAACTCGGCGACCTGCTGTTTCAAGTGGTTTTTCTCGCGCGCATCGCCGAGGAGCGCGGGTTGTTCGATTTCGATGCCGTGGCGCGCAGCATCGGCGACAAGCTAGTGCGTCGTCATCCGCACGTTTTCGATGTACGGACGACCATCACCGCCCTTGAGCAGACGAAGGTCTGGGAATCTTTGAAAGCGGGCGAGCGAGCGGTGGCGGGCGAGCGCGGTGCGCTCGATGGGGTGGCGCTCGCGCTGCCGGCCTTGACTCGCGCGGTGAAGCTCGGCAAACGGGCGGCCGCCGTGAATTTCGATTGGCCCGATGCGTCTGGGCTGCGTCGCAAGCTCGACGAGGAGCTCGGCGAATTCGAGGCGACGCTCGCCGAGGCCGAAGGTCCGGCGCGTCAGCACGACGAGCTCGGCGACTTGCTGTTCGTGATCGCCAATTGGGCGCGACATTTGAAGCTCGATCCGGAGGCCGCCCTGCGTGGCACCAACGAAAAATTCGAGCGCCGCTTCGCGCACATGGAGCGGCTTGCTGCCGCGGCCGGCACCGAACTTGCGAGCCTCGATGCCGAGGCCTGGGAGCGGCTCTGGCAAGAGGCCAAGCGTGCCGAGCGGCCCGTCAGGCTAGAATGAGGGCCCCGAAAGCTCTGGCGCGCCATGAAAACTCCCGAACATCAGGCTTGGAATCCGACCAGTTGGCAGACCCGTCCGGCGCAGCAGCAGCCGAGCTATCGGGATGCCGCCGCGTTGGCCGATGCGGTTGCCAAGCTCTCGCGTTTGCCGCCGATCGTGGTGTCCTGGGAGGTCGAACGGCTACGTGAGGAACTGGCGGCGGCACAGCGCGGCGAGCGTTTCTTGCTGCAGGGCGGCGATTGCGCCGAGAGTTTCGAGGATTGCGAATCCGACAAGATCGCGAAGCGACTCAAAATTTTGTTGCAGATGAGTCTGGTGCTGACTCACGGCCTCAAGAAACCGATCATCCGCCTCGGCCGCATGGCCGGTCAGTACGCGAAGACGCGCTCGGCCGACACCGAGACCCGTGACGGGTTGACCTTGCCTTCGTATCGGGGGGATATCGTCAACCATGCCGAGTTCACGCCCGAAGCGCGTGAGCCCGATCCGCAACTCCTGTTGCGCGGTTACGAGCGCGCCGCGCTGACCATCAATTTCATTCGTGCGCTGATCGACGGCGGTTTCGCCGATCTGCATCACCCCGAGTATTGGGATCTGGGCTTCGTCGGGCACTCGCCTTTCAAGGCGGAATACGAACGCATCGTCGCCTCGGTGGCCGATGGGCTCGAATTCTTCGAGACCATCAGTTCGAAGGAGGTGCACACGGCGCTGCGTGCCGAGTTCTACGCCAGCCACGAGGCCTTGGTGCTGCACTACGAGCAAGCGCAGACTCGTTTCATCGCCCGCAATAATCGCTGGTACAACTTGTCGACGCACATGCCGTGGATCGGCATGCGCACGGCGCAGATCGACGGCGCGCACGTCGAATACTGCCGCGGCATCGCCAATCCGGTGGGCGTGAAGATAGGCACGGCGATGGACGCGGCGTGGTTGCAGCGTCTCGTCACCATGCTCAATCCGCAGAACACGCCGGGCAAGCTCACCCTCATTCATCGATTCGGCGCCAAAGACGTCGAGTCGGCGCTGCCGAAGGCCATCCAGGCGGTGCGGGCCACGGGCCACTCGGTGCTCTGGATCTGCGATCCGATGCACGGCAACACCGAGAGCAGCCAAAGCGGGCTGAAGACGCGGCGTTTCGAGAACATTCTGCGCGAACTCGAACTCGCGACGCGCATTCACCAGGACCTCGGCTCGCAACTCGGCGGCGTGCACGTCGAGCTCACGGGCGAGGACGTGACCGAATGCACGGGCGGTGCGCGCGGACTCGGCGATCTCGATCTGCAGCGGGCCTACAAGTCGACGGTCGACCCGCGTCTCAACTACGAGCAGTCACTGGAACTCGCCCTGCTGATCGCCGAGCGCAATCGTGCGCCGCGCCGCGGCAGCTGACCACGGTCAGCGTCAAAGTTCAGTCTCCGCAGGGGCTGCGCCGCGGGCAAGAGCTGCTGCGTGGACAAATGACGCTGGCGCGCTGCGCGAGCGCGTGGCTCACCCAGGCAATGTTGAGGACGTGACTCACGGTGCGGATCGCGCTCGCTGCGGCCGTCGGTATGTCGCCGGCGCCACCGCGTCGACAGCCGTCATCGATCAGGCCAATGATTTCTCGGGCGTCGAGGCCCTGCGCCTCCAAGGCGGGAGCGAGGTCTACGCCCACCGACAGCACGTGCGAGACGCCGGCCGCATCGCGCGTGCGCAGCGAATGGCAGCAGTAGAGTCGCGGCGTTTCGCCGTCGCGCATCACCGAAATTTGTGACACCGGTTGCGAGCTCGCAGCGCGCGGGTTTTGCGTCTCGCGCAACAGGCGGAACACCGCCCAGTTGGGGCAGGGGTCGGGTACCAGACTCATGTTGCCCCAAGGTAACGGGATGCCGTTGCCGCGGTACACGGCGCGCAGGTATCCGGGCTCGTAACCGTCAAAGAAATGCCAGTGGCGGTACGGCGAGACGCTGGTCATGCGTCGCATCATCACGGCCTCGGTGACACCGAGTTTGGCGACTGCCGACAACTCGTGCCGCTCGCGCACCAGAAACTGCCTGAACGGTTGCTTGGGGCAGAGCAGGGCGCCGGCGAAGGCACTGCATTCGAAGTCGCGCCAGGCGAGCAGCACGTCGCGCGGCGCCATGCCGCCGGTACTGCCGGTCGAAGGGTCGGCGGTACCGTGTTCCTCGAAGCCGGGGCCCGCGGCGCTGTGCGGTGGCACCACGCCGTCGCCGTTGTGCAAGATCTTGTGTCCGATGAAAAAAGCGAGGGTGTATTTGAGGCGCGCCTCGTGTTCGCGCAGCTTGCGGTTGATGACGATCGTCGCCGGGGCCTCGAATCGGGCGCGCAACACGGGATCGGCGCGACCGCGTCGTTCTTCGTCTACCCAGCGCACCGCAAGGCCCGTGTCTTTGACGATCCGCAAAACCTCCTCGAGCGACAGCGGCATGCGACGTTGACCGACCGATTCCGCGGCACGCTCGATGTCGGGAAACTCGTTCTGCCGCGTCTCCTGCCATACCCGCACCAGCAAGCGGGCGAATTGGCGTCCACTAGTGCCGGTCTGCGCCAGCAACTCCGGCAATGCGAGTTGCAATAAATCTTTGGAGAAAAGAAAAGCGGGCTCGAGCGGCATGGGCTCGGCCGCGCTCAGGCGAGGGCCGCGGGTCTCGGCGGCCAGGGTCTCGGTGCGATCGAGAAACCAGCTCGCTTCCTTGCCGAACACCGTGGCCAGCACGCCGAGCATGGCGGCCGACGGGATGCGTTTGCCGGTCTCGACCATGCTGAGATAAGACACCGACGGCGCATTGCTCGCATCGAGTTGCACGCATCGGCTCGAGAGTTCCTCGAGCGTCAGGCCGTTGCGCTTGCGCAGCGTGCGCAGCTTGGAGCCGAGAAAGTGGCCTTGTCGCAGCAGTCCACTCATGGGTGAAATTCCTTTTGTGAAATTTCGACTGTATAAATTCTTTCACTAGTAGGGCGAAAGTTCAAACCGCCGCGTCGCGAGGCAGCGCTCGACCGCGGAGCCGTAGTGCGCCGTCGGGTAGAATTCCGAGCCATGCCGTCCGCTGCCGCATTGTTCGACGCAGGCTGCCGCAAATGCCCGCGGCTGGCCGAATTCCGCGAGGACTCCGGAAAGCGCCACCCCGGTTATCACGCGGCCCCGGTACCGGCTTTCGGCGATGCAGACCCACGCTGGCTGATCGTCGGTCTCGCGCCCGGCATGCACGGCGCCAACCGCACGGGGCGTCCGTTCACGGGCGACCACGCGGGCATCGTGCTCTATCAGACGCTGCACGCGATCGGTGCAGCGTCGCGACCCGAATCGCTCGCGCGTGACGACGGGCTGCAGCTCGCGGGCGTGCGCATCACCAATGCGGTGAAGTGTCTGCCGCCCGAGAACAAGCCGACGCCCGCCGAAGCGCGCGCCTGCAACGGTTTTTTGCGCGCAGAGCTTGCGGCACATCGTCGACTGCGCGTGCTGGTCGCCTTGGGGCGAATCGCCCACGATGCCATCCTCGATGCCACTCTCACGGCGCGCAGCGCGCTGCGCTTTGCGCACGGCGCCGAGCATCGGCTTGCGGACGGGCGTTGGCTGGTCGATTCCTATCATTGCAGTCGTTACAACACGCAGACCCGCCGCTTAACGGCCGAGATGTTCCACGCTGTGCTGGCGCGAGCCCAGCAGCTTGCGGCCTGATGGGCGCCGGCTTCGATGCCAAAGAATTCGTCGGCAGCTTGCCGCGTCGACCTGGCGTATATCGCATGTTCGCCGCCGATGGCTCGTTGCTCTACGTAGGCAAGGCGAAGAGCCTGCGCGACCGCGTCGGCAGTTATTTTTTGCCTTCGAACGTCATCCCGAAAGTGCAGGCGCTCGTTGCGCAGATCACCGCGATGGAGGTGACGGTGACGCGCTCCGAGACCGAGGCGTTGCTGCTCGAGCACAATCTGATCAAGGCGCTGCACCCGAAGTACAACGTGGTGCTGCGCGACGACAAGAGCTTTCCGTATCTTTGGTTGTCGGGTGGTCACGACTTCCCGCGTTTGGCGGTGTATCGCGGCAGTCGGAATTTGCCCGGGCGCTTCTTTGGCCCCTATCCGAACGCCGGTGCGGTAAGCGAGTCGCTGCACTATCTGCAAAAGATTTTCCGCCTGCGCAATTGTCGCGACACCTATTTCGCCAATCGCAGCCGACCCTGTCTGCAGCACCAGATCGGACGTTGTTCGGCGCCTTGTGTGGGGCTGGTCTCGCAAGCCGAGTACGCGCGCGACGTCGAGTCGGCCGTGCAGGTGCTCGAGGGTCGCAACGACGAGGTGCAGCAGCGACTTGCGCAACGCATGGAAGAGGCCTCGACTCGACTCGAATTCGAGCGCGCCGCGGCCTTGCGCGATCAGATCGGCGCACTCAAGGAATTGCAGGCGCAGCAGGTGGTGGCGGCCGATGACGAGCGCGACGCCGACGTGTTCGCCATTGCGGGCGATGCGCTCGGCTACGCCGTCAGCGTCATGCCGGTGCGTGGCGGACGGAGTCTCGGCACCAGTGGCTTTTATCCCAAGGCGGCTTTCGCCGAGCCGGCCGAGGCTTTGACCTCGTTCATCATGCAGTATTACTCGGAGCAATTGCCGCCGCCCGAGATCTACACCAACCTCGCGCTCGAGGATGCGGACGCGCTCGCCGAAGCGTTGGCACCGCAGGCGGGGTACGTGGTGCGCGTGCGTCGTGCACAGCGCGGGCTCGCCGCGCGCTGGGTGGAGATGACCAGCGAGAACGCGGCGAATGCGCTGCGCATGCGTCGTGCGCGTCGGCAGAACCACGACCAGGCCTTGGCGGCGCTCGCCACCGATCTCGGGCTCGCGGCACCGCCGCAGCGCCTCGAGTGTTTCGACATCAGTCACATGCAGGGCGAGGGCACGGTGGCCTCTTGCGTGGTGTTCGGGCCCGAGGGTCCGCTCAAAAAAGACTACCGGCGGTTCAACATCGAAGGCGTCACGCCGGGCGATGATTACGCGGCGCTGCGCGTGGCCATCGCGCGCCGCTACGCGCGGATCGCAGCGGGCGAAATTCCCGCTCCCGATCTGCTCGTCATCGACGGCGGCCCGGCGCAACTCGCCGGCGTGGTCGCGGTGCTGCACGAGGCGGGGTTCGCCGCGCAAGCGGTCATCGGCGTCTCCAAGGGCGCCGATCGCAGGGCGGGTCAGGAGCGCATCCATTTTCCGCAACTCGACGCCACCCAAACTGAGCGACCACCTTGGATTCCCGGCGCGCAATCCGTCGGTCTGAAGCTGATCCAGCAATTGCGGGACGAGGCGCATCGATTCGCGATCACCGGTCATCGTCGGCGGCGTGCGCGGCGATTCAACGAGTCCATACTCGAGACGGTTCCCGGCCTCGGACCCGCCAAACGTCGTGCTTTGCTGCAACACTTCGGGGGCTTGCAGGGTGTGCTCAAAGCCGGACGGATGGATCTCGAGCGCGCGCCCGGTATCGGTCCGGCCTTGGCGCAAAACCTTTATGATGCGTTGCATCCCGGCGAGTGACCGCCGATACCCCGCGCTGCCCCTCCCATGCTCTTCACGGTGCCGAACACGCTGACCTGGTTGCGAATCCTCGCGATTCCGATCGTGGTCGTGCTTTTCTACCTGCCGTATCCGTGGTCGGATCCGGCGGCGGGGACGATGTTCGCCATTGCGGCCATCACCGACACCCTCGATGGCTATTACGCGCGCAAGCTCGGTCAGACCTCACGCCTCGGAGCGTTTCTCGATCCGGTGGCGGACAAACTGATCGTCGCGGTGGCGCTGGTGCTCCTCGTCAGTCGTGATCCGACGCTGGTCGTGGTGTTGCCGGCGATGGTCATCATCGGTCGCGAGATCGCGATCTCGGCGCTGCGCGAATGGATGGCGGAGATCGGCAAGCGCACCAAGGTGGCGGTGTCGCCGCTCGGCAAGATCAAGACCATCGTGCAGATGGTCGGACTCTCGATGATGCTGATCCGATGGGACGTGTGGATCCTGCCGACCTATCAGCTTGGTCTCGTCCTCACGGCGATCGCGGCCGTGCTGACCCTGGTTTCGGCCATCGACTATCTGCGCGCGGCATGGCCTGACCTGCGCGGTCATGCCTGAGTCCGGCGCGGCGGTCGACTTTGTAAAACTTGACTTGTGAGGGGTCGCCACTACAATCTCGCCCCTCTGTCCCGGGCGGGAATAGCTCAGTTGGTAGAGCACGACCTTGCCAAGGTCGGGGTCGCGAGTTCGAGTCTCGTTTCCCGCTCCAATTTCTCTTCGTTCCATCGGCGCGGCTAGGTGGCAGAGTGGTCATGCAGCGGCCTGCAAAGCCGTCTACGCCGGTTCGATTCCGACCCTAGCCTCCAATCATCGGCGTCTCCGACGCCCGGGAATCCGTGAGCGACCTGCCACACAGCCTGCGCCTCTATCGCCAAGAGAGTCTCGCTCCTGGCCCGCGGCTGCTGGTGCTCGGTGCCGTGCACGGCAACGAAACCTGCGGCACCCGTGCCATCGAGCGTGCGATCCGCTCGTTCGAACGAGGCGAGCGCGACTTGCTTCGCGGCAGCGTCACCTTCGTGCCGGTCACCAATCCGCTCGCCTATCGACGCGGCACCCGCATCGGCGACCGAAACCTGAACCGCAATCTGCGGCCGAAAGAAATCACGGCGGATTTCGAGGACAGAGTGGGCAACGTGCTGTGCCGGCTCTTGGGCGAGCACGACGTGCTGCTCGACCTGCATTCCTTTACCGCCCCCGCGGTGCCGTTCGTGATGGTGGGAGGTACCGATCCGCAAAGCATCGAGTGGCGCTTTGCGCGCACGCTCGGCCCGCAGCGTTTCGTGACGGGCTGGATGGAGGTCTACGAGGCGGGCGTCGCGCGACGACGGCGCGAGGGCAAGCAACTCGACGATCCCGGTCTGCTCGATGCGGGTTACGGGGTCGGTACGACCGAGTACATGCGCAGTCGTGGCGGCTACGGCGTGACGCTCGAGTGTGGCCAACACGACGATCCCGAGGCTATCGAGGTGGCAACTCGCGCCATCGACAACGCACTCGATTTCTTGGGACTGAGCGATCGGCGCAAGCGTGCGAAGGTCGAGGCTGCAGAAGCAGAAACGGTCGTAGCCACTGCGCCCGCAGCGGAAGTGTTGCGGCTGACCGAAGTCGTCGATCGCGAGCACGCCGCAGACAGTTTCGTCGGCGAGTGGTCGAGTTTCTCGCCCGTGACGGCGGGACGAGTGGTCGCACGCCGCCACGACGGTCGCGAGATTCGCGCCGCGTCCGCGGGCTGCATCCTCTTTCCGAGCCGCCTGGCGATGCCCGGTCACGAGTGGTTTTATTTCGCGCGACGCGAGTCCTGAGGCGCAGGCGCAGGCGCAGGCGCAGCCGACGGTCGCCAGTCGAACTCCGCGCTCGGCGCGGTTTTGCGGAGCTGCAGCACCACGAAGGGCTTTTCGAATTCCAGACTGACGTTGTTCACCTGATCGTCGAACACGTCATGCAGGAAGTTCGACTCAACGCGGATCTTCGTAGGCTTCGGCGGCGGCTGCAGTTCCTGATAGACGAGCACGTTGTCGCCTTCGAGTTCGGCGCCGACCGTGAAGAGCTGCAGAGAGCTGCCGTCCCCGGCGCGCCAAAGAAAACCGCGTTCCACTTCCAATGCCACCCGCGCCCGACCGGCGACCGAAGCGGGTTGAGTGTCATCGCTCACGCCGCGCGCGGCGAGCAGCTTCAGGGCGTCGTGGTAGTGAACGGCATGGATGATTTCCCAGCGCCCGCTCCGCGGGTTGGGCGTCAC
>Ga0129333_10006411_pt1 | contig 11129 bp, 11 predicted proteins | sample CPB6_08_DNA_FD_94474 | JGI IMG/M metagenome (GOLD analysis project Ga0129333, IMG submission 94474) | Freshwater to marine salinity gradient microbial communities from Chesapeake Bay, USA - CPBay_Sum_0.6_0.8_DNA | ecosystem: Environmental > Aquatic > Marine > Coastal | place: USA: Chesapeake...
GATGGCAGGCCGCCGTCCGGCGGCAACCAGCAGATGCGAGCCGGTCACCCGGCGTCCGTCCGCGAGGTCGAGTGCGATCTTGCTCTCCACCCGGCTTGCCCGTGTCACACCGGTGCCTGCGAGGATCTCGACGCCTTCCGCCGCCAGCGTGTCGAGAACGACGCCCGCAAGCTCAGGATCATCCTGCGACAGGGGCCGGCCTGCTTCGATGACGCTGACGCGGGCGCCGAGCCGCCGGTGAGCCTGCGCCATCTCGAGCCCCACCGGCCCGCCGCCGATGATCAGGAGATGCGCCGGCAGAACGGCGTTGGCGAAGATCGTCTCGTTGGTGAAGAACGGAACTTCGGCAAGCCCGGGAATATCCGGAACGGCGGGGCGCGAACCGGTGGCAATCACCATGCGACGCGCCGTGTACATGCTGCCGCCCGCTGTCAGCGTGTGCCTGTCGATGAACCGGGCTTCGGCCTGAACCACCCTGACACCCAGCGACTCGAAGCGCGCCACGCTGTCATGGGGCGCAATGCTTGCAATGACCGACCGCACATGACCCATCACCGCCGCGAAGTCGACCTGCGGTTCGACCGGCGTGATGCCGAAGCGTGCCGCGCCGCGCATGGCATGGGCCTGTTTCGCGGCCGCCAGCAGGGCCTTCGAAGGCACACAGCCGACATTCAGGCAGTCGCCACCCATTGCGGCTCTCTCGAACAGCACCACCCTCTGGCCGAACTGCGCGGCGGCGGCGGCAACCGAAAGTCCGCCCGACCCGCCACCGATGACGGCGATGTCGTATGCCTCGGGTTTCATGCGGGCTTGCCTTTCCAGCGCCGCAGCAGCAGCGGCAACAGGGCCACAAGGCCAAGCCCGGTGAAACCCCAGAGCAGTTCTGGCGAAATCAGGGCCGAGGCATCAAGCGAGAGGCCGCAGGACTGGGCGCCGCTTGCCGCAACGCAAGCGTGATAGGCCGCGAGTTCGCTGTCGATGGTGCGGTCGAGGCCCGCCCCGATCAGCGCGAAGGCGATGGAGCCTGGAATGATGCCCAGTGCCGTGGCCGACACGAAGGTGCGGAATGGCATGCGGCTCAGTCCGGCCACCGCATTGACCGCCCAGAATGGAAACACCGGAGTCAGCCGCAGGAACAGCAGAAGGCTGAAGCCGTTCTCGGCGAAGCCCCGCGCGAGGCGCTGCATGAAAGGCCCGGCGCGGGTGGCCAGTGCCGCGCCCAGCGATGTCTTGACGATGGCGAACACGATGCTCGCGCCGCAGACAGCCGCGATGACCGTTGCCGGCACGCTCAGCCCCCAGCCGAACAGCATGCCGCCCGCAATGCTCATGATGCTGGCGCCAGGAAGTGACAGGGCCACCACGGCCACATAGATCACCATGAAGACGACCAGAGCCAGCACCGGCCGGTCTGCCACCCAATGATGGAGTTGATCACGGTGCTCGGCCAAGGCGGTGAGCGACAGATACCGGTGGAGGCCCAGGGCATAGCCTGCCGCCGCCAGCATGAGCAGGGCGAGCATCGGGAGCCAGCGGCGCAGGACTGGCGGGGCGGGAACTGGGTGAACGTCCGGCATGGGTGGTCAGCCTCTTCCTTGAACCATCGCTGCGGCCAGCGATAGGGGGCGTCACGGCTTCGTGAGCAAAGTTCACTCCGGGTGTAGGGCGCGCCGCGCGTTGACTTCCGGGCGCTTTTCCCGCATAAGCCCCCTCGAAATTTCAGCCAGTCTGCCCCGACGGCCTCGGGCGTTGCCCAAGCAGGCAGGCTATCTGATTGAAATAAATGGCTGAAAAGCCAGGAACGGAGTGACGAACGTGAAGCGCACCTACCAGCCCTCGAAGCTTGTCCGCAAGCGCCGCCACGGTTTTCGCGCGCGCATGGCAACGGTGGGTGGCCGCAAGGTTCTCGCCCGCCGTCGCGCCAAGGGCCGCAAGCGCCTTTCGGCCTGAGCGCCGGATTTCCCGTGACATGGAGCGTCTGAAGCGACGGCAGGATTTCGTTGCCGCCGCCCGGGCGCGCTACGCCGCCACGCCCGGAATGGTGGTGCAGATGCGCGCGCGCGGCGATGATGAGCCAGCGCGGGTCGGCTTCACCGCCACCAAGCGGATCGGGAATGCGGTTGTCCGCAACCGGGTCAAGCGGCGCCTGCGCGAACTGGCCCGGCTGCGGCTGGAATCCCAGGCATGGCGCGGGCATGATTACGTCCTGATCGGCCGGGACAAGAGTTTCGGGCGGTCGTTTCCCGATCTGGAGAGCGACCTCGCCGCCGCCTTGAAGAAGCTGCACCGCACCGCCCCCGCGCGAGGGGACAGGGGAACACCATGAAATACGACAACAAGAATTTCATTCTTGCCATCGTTCTCTCCATGCTGATCATTTTCGGCTGGCAGTATTTCTATGCCGCACCCCTCCAGCAGCAGCTGACCGCGCAGACGGAGGTCGCGCAGAACCAGTCCGCGCAACCCGGTCAGACCGCACCATCGGCGGGCGGCGCAGTGCCTGGCGCTGAGGCGGGTGCCGTCGTCGCCAGCCGGGAGGAGGCTCTCGCTGCCTCGCCGCGCCTCAAGATCGAAACCGATTATGTCTCTGGCTCGATCAATCTCAGGGGTGCGATGATCGATGATCTGCATCTGCTCAGGTACCGTGAAACGATTGACCCCAAGAGCCCCACCATCACGTTCCTGTCGCCCAGCGGCACGCCAAATGCCTTGTTTGCCGAGCAGGGTGTGGTTCCCGCGACCGGCACCACCGCAAAGCTACCCGGTCCCACAACCGAGTGGAGTGCGCCTGCCGGAGCGGTGCTGAATGAGGGCAACCCCGTCACCCTCACCTGGGACAATGGCGAGGGTCTCGTCTTTACCCGCAAGATCGAGATCACGGACCAGTATCTCTTCACCGTGACACAGACGGTTGCCAACAATTCGCAGGCGCCGGTGGCGCTCATTCCCTATGCCCGCATCCAGCGTCAGGACACGCCGCTGGTATCCGGATACTGGGTGTTCTTCGAGGGCATGCTGGGCTGGCTCGATGGCAGCCTGCGCGAGATCCACTATTCGGACGTGGCCGAGCAGCAGGAACCTGAGAAGGCAGACACGACCGGCGGCTGGCTGGGCTTTACAGACAAATACTGGGCGGCGGCCGTCATCCCGGACCAGAAACTGCCAGTTACAGCCAGCTTCCTGCATGCCAAGCTCGGAAACCGCGATCTCTATCAGACGGACTATCTGGCGCGCGATGCTCTGATCGTGCAGCCCGGGGCCTCGCTGTCCCATACCGACAGGCTGTTTGCCGGCGCCAAGGTGGTGAATACCATCAATGCAATTGAGCAACTCTACCAGATCGATGGCTTCAACTACATGATCGACTGGGGCTGGTTCTATTTCCTGACCAAGCCCTTCTTCTATCTTCTCGACTGGCTCAACGGCATCGTCGGCAATTTCGGCGTGGCCATTCTCCTTGCCACGGTGCTGGTCAAGCTTGCGGTGTTTCCGCTGGCCAACAAGTCCTATGCCTCGATGAGCAAGATGAAGAAGCTCCAGCCCGAGATGGAGCGCCTGAAAAAGGAATATCCCGACGACCGCATGAAGCAGCAGCAGTCAATGATGGAACTCTACAAGCGCGAGAAGGTCTCGCCGCTGTCGGGCTGTCTGCCGGTCGTCGTCCAGATCCCGATCTTCTTCGCACTCTACAAGGTCATCCTGACCTCGATCGAGCTGCGCCATGCCCCGTTCTTCGGCTGGATTCAAGATCTCTCGGCGCCTGATCCGACGAGCCTCTTCAATCTGTTCGGCCTCATTCCCTGGTCACCTCCCCAGATGCTGCTGATCGGTATCTGGCCGATCATCATGGGCATCACCATGTGGCTGCAGATGCGGTTGAACCCGACGCCGCCCGATCCCGTGCAGGCCAGCCTGTTCAACTGGATGCCGGTGATATTCACTTTCATGCTGGGAACCTTCCCGGTCGGTCTTGTCATCTACTGGGCGTGGAGCAACACGCTCTCGATCGCCCAGCAGTCGCTGATCATGAAGCGGCATGGCGTCGAGATCGACTTTCTTGGCAACATCCGGAACAGCCTGCCTTTCCTGAAGAAAAAGACCACCGGGTGAGCGAGCCTTTCACCCCGGACCAGATCGACGCGGGCCGCCGCCTGTTTGGCGGCCCGTCCCGCTTTTTGCTGGGTGTGGCGCGGCTCGAGCAGCTGCCGCCGGTCCGCGGTGTCGAGATCGCCTTTGCCGGACGTTCAAACGCCGGCAAGTCCTCGCTCATCAACGCGCTCACGGGTGTCAATGGCCTGGCGCGCGCCTCCAACACGCCGGGCCGGACGCGCGAACTGAATTTCTTCGATGTGAACGGCAGGCTGACGCTCGTCGACATGCCGGGCTATGGCTTCGCCAAGGCGCCCAAATCCGAGGTCAAGGCCTGGCAGTCGGTGCTCAGGGCCTATCTGCGCGGTCGGCCCGGTCTCACCCGCGCCTTCGTGCTGGTCGATGCCCGCCACGGCATTCTCAAGGCCGACGAGGAGATGTTCGAACTGCTCGATGAGAGCGCCGTCACCTATCAGGTGGTGCTCACGAAGATCGACAAGATCAAGCCCGCCGAGCAGACGGCGGTCCATCTCAAGGTCACGTCGGCACTGGCGAAGCACCCGGCCGCCTTCCCGGGTGTCCATTCGACTTCCAGCGAGACGGGCGCGGGCATTCCCGAGCTGCGCGCTGAAATCGCAGGCCTCGTCGAGACCCTTTGAAACCGGCCGAATTGTCCTGTATGGCGCTGGTCCTGATGTTTCGGGGATGATTGCCATGGACGACCTCAGCACCACAGCCAGAATCCTGTCCGAGGCGCTGCCTTTCCTGCAGCGCTACGACGATGAGATCATCGTCGTGAAATATGGCGGCCACGCCATGGTCGACCCGGTCCTGGCCCAGCGCTTCGCGCGCGACATCGTCATGCTCAAGGTCTGCGGGCTCAACCCCATCGTGGTGCATGGGGGCGGTCCGCAGATCAACCGCATGCTCGACAAGCTCGAGGTCAAGCCCGAGTTCCGCGAGGGTCTGCGCGTCACCGATCAGGCCACCATGGAGGTGGTCGAGATGGTGCTCTCGGGCGCCATCAACAAGTCGATCGTCGCGTCGATCCAGCAGGCAGGCGGCCGCGCCGTGGGCATTTCCGGCAAGGATGGCAATCTGATGATCGCCGAGAAGCTCACCAAGAAAACCACCGACGCTGCAACCGGCAGGGTGACGGAGGTCGACTTCGGCTTCGTCGGCGAGCCTGTCAGGGTCAACACGGATATCCTGCATACCATCATGCGCAGCGATGCCATTCCCGTCATCGCCCCAATCGGCGTGGGCTGGGAAGGCGAGACCTTCAATGTCAACGCCGACACGGCGGCGGGTGCCATTGCCACGGCGACGGGCGCCAAGCGGCTCCTGCTGCTGACGGACGTCGCGGGCGTGCTCGACAAGGACAAGAACCTGATTGGCGAACTGGCGGTCGAGGACCTGCCCGGGCTCATCGCAAACGGGACAATCACCGGCGGCATGATACCCAAGGTCGAGAGTGCCGCCGCCGTGGTGGAGTCCGGTGTCGAGGGCGTCATCATCCTCGATGGGCGCGTGCCGCATTCGGTGCTGCTCGAGCTACTGACGCCGCATGGCGTGGGCACGCGCATCTCGCGGGCCGGGGCATGAGAGGTTTCGCGCACGTCGACAGCTGGGTCTTCGATCTCGACAACACGCTCTACCCCGCCTCCTGCCGGCTGTTCGATCAGATCGACGTCCGGATGGGCGATTTCGTGTCGCGGCTGCTTGGCGTCGATCACGCCGAGGCCAAGCGCCGCCAGAAGGACATGTTCTACAAATACGGCACGACACTGCGCGGACTGATGACCGAACATGGCATAGCGCCTGATGCCTTCCTGGACTACGTGCATGACATCGACCATTCGCCAGTGCCACCCAACCGCGAGCTTGATGCGGCGCTGCACGCGCTGCCCGGTCGCAAGCTGATCTTCACCAATGGCACGGTGGCCCATGCCGAGAAGGTTCTGAACCGGATCGGCATCACCCACCATTTCGGTGACATCTTCGACATCGTGCATTCGGACTTCATCCCCAAGCCCGGGGCCGAACCCTACCGCGCCTTCATCCGTCAGACGGGAATTCGGCCCGAAACTTCTGCCATGTTCGAGGACATCGCCCGCAATCTGGAAGTGCCGCATGCCCTGGGCATGACCACGGTTCTGGTGGTGAGCCCCGACAACAGCGACGCCCAGCACCTCAACCTGGCCTCGGGCGGCGAGGACCAGACCCACATTCACCACGTCACGGGAGATCTTCCGGGTTTTCTCACAGACCTTGCACGGGATCTCAAAGGCCGGGCTTGACCGGCTGCGCCATTTCGGGCGAAAGCCAGCGGATTGCCACGCGGAGACATGCCATGACTGATCTTCAGAGCACCATCGAACAGGCCTGGGAGGCCAGGGACAAGGTCAATCTAGATACCAGGGGCCCGGTACGGGATGCCGTGGTGGCGGCCCTGGACCTGCTCGACAGCGGCAAGGCACGCGTCGCCGAGAAGCGGGATGGCGACTGGCACGTCAACCAGTGGCTCAAGAAGGCAGTGCTGCTGTCCTTCCGTCTCAATGACATGTCGATGATTTCTGGCGGGCCGGGCGGATCAAGCTGGTGGGACAAGGTGCCATCGAAATTCGAAGGCTGGGCCGAGAAGGATTTTCGCGCTGCCGGGTTCCGCGCTGTGCCCAATTGCGTGGTGCGCAAGTCGGCCTACGTGGCGCCGGGCGCCATCCTCATGCCGTCCTTCGTCAATCTGGGCGCCTATGTCGATACCGGCACCATGGTCGATACCTGGGTCACGGTCGGGTCCTGCGCCCAGATCGGCAAGAATGTGCATCTCTCGGGCGGCGTCGGGATCGGCGGCGTTCTGGAACCGATGCAGGCGGGCCCCACAATCATTGAGGACAATTGCTTCATCGGCGCGCGCTCCGAAGTGGTCGAGGGCGTGGTGGTGGGCGAGGGTTCGGTGATCTCGATGGGCGTGTTCATCGGCCAGTCGACCAAGATCATCGAGCGCGAGACCGGCAAGGTGCACATGGGCAAGGTGCCGCCCTATTCTGTCGTCGTGTCGGGTTCCCTGCCGCAGAAGCCCTATGCGGACGGATCGCCCGCCCCGTCGCTCTATTGCGCGGTGATCGTCAAGCGGGTTGATGAGAAGACCCGCTCCAAGACCTCGATTAATGAACTCCTAAGGGATTGATCATAAATCTTGCATCTGTTCCCCGGGGTCCGGGGTTGGAGTATCGCCATGGTGCAGCATGTCAGGTGATTGGGGAGACGGACAATGGATTGGATATATCTGTTCACCAGCACGGAGGGGCGCATCGGCCGCCTGAGCTACTGGATGGGCGTTCTGGCGATAGCCGTTATCACTCTTGTTTCGTTGTTCATCGACGTATTCCTCGGGACCATCAGTGACCAGGGCTATGGGCTGGTGAGCGGTATCGTCACCCTGATCATGATCTTTCCGTGGATCATGCTGTATGCCAAGCGCTGGCATGACCGTGACAAGTCCGGCTGGTGGACACTCATCCTTCTCGTGCCTGTGATAGGCAGTCTGTGGATGCTCATCGAATGCGGCTTCCTGAAGGGTACGGACGGACCCAACCGCTTCGGCCCGGATCCGTTGTCGGCGTGACCGCGCCCGCCGTCCCGTTGATCGGCCCGGCCGGGAGTGGCCGGGCTTTTCTTTTGCGGCTAGACTGTCTGGCATGAAAAACGCACCCACCGATCCCGTTCCGATCCTTCAGGATCTGATCCGCTGCAAATCCGTCACGCCGGCCGAGGGCGGAGCCCTCGGCTATCTGGAAGGGCTCCTGTCGGCACGCGGCTTCATCTGCCACCGCCTCACCTTCCGCGAGGAGGGTACGCCGGATGTCGACAATCTCTTCGCGCGTTTCGGTACCGGAGCCCCGCATCTCTGCTTCGCGGGCCATACGGACGTCGTGCCGGAGGGGCTGGTGGAGGGCTGGACGCATCCCCCCTTTGCTGCCGAGATTTCCAGTGGTTTCATCTATGGCCGCGGCGCCTGCGACATGAAGGGCTCGGTCGCCGCCTTTGCGGCCGCAGCTCTCGATTATCTTCGAGGGGCTGGCAGTTTCACGGGCTCGATCTCGTTCCTCATCACCGGCGACGAGGAGGGGCCTGCCATCAACGGCACGGTGAAGGTTCTGGAGTGGATGCGTGCCAACGGCCACATCCCGGATCATTGCATCGTCGGCGAACCGAGCTCGATGGACAGCCTGGGCGACATGATCAAGATCGGGCGGCGGGGCTCGCTCAGCTTCGCCGTTGCGGTTGAAGGACGTCAGGGCCACGCCGCCTATCCGCACAAGGCAGACAATCCGATCCCCAAGCTCGCGCGCTTCATCGACCGCATCGCGGCGGCAAAGCTCGATGGCGGCAATGTACATTTTGACCCCTCGACGCTGGCGGTCACAAGTTTCGACGTTGGCAATCCGGCGGGCAATGTGATTCCGTCGCGGGCTGTGGCGAAGTTCAACATCCGCTTCTCGACGGAGCACAGCTTTGCCTCGTTGCGCAGCTGGGTCGATACCGAGATTGCGGCTGTTCGCGCCGAGATGGGTGGCGCATGGTCGGTCTCGGCGACCGAGGGTGCCGATGCCTTCATCACTGCCCCTGGCGCCTTCGTGGCGCTCGTGCAGGGTGCGGTGACGGCCGCGACGGGCAAAGTGCCCCGGCTCTCCACCAGCGGTGGCACGTCGGATGCGCGCTTCGTGAAGGACTACTGCCCGGTTGTGGAATTTGGCCCCACCAATGCCACCATCCACCAGACCGATGAACGCATCAGCATCGACGAGTTGCGCGCCACGCAGAGCGCCTACGGCCGCATCATTTCCGACTACTTCTCGGCGTCGCTGTAGCCCACCCGCAGAAGGTAGAGTCCCTCGGGCGGTGCAACCGGCCCGCAGGCGGCGCGGTCCTTCGCGGCCAGCGCCCGCCTGACATCGGCGGGCCGCCATTTGCCCTCGCCCACCATCCGCAGCGTCCCCACCATCGAGCGAACCTGATTGTGCAGGAAGGAACGGGCGTCGGCGCGGATCTCGATCAGCTCTCCGTAGCGTGCGACGTCAAGCCGGTCGAGTGTCTTGACCGGCGACTGCGCCTGGCACTGCGCGGCCCGGAAGGTGGTGAAATCGTGCTTTCCGACCAGATGCTGCGCTGCCTCGTGCATCATGTTGGTGTCGAGATCAGCGGGAAGCCACCAGACCTTGCCGCGGTCGAGCGCGGGCGGCGCGCGGCGGTTCAGGATGCGGTAGAGATAGTAGCGGCGGGTTGCCGAGAAGCGGGCATGGAAATCCGCAGACACGGCCTCTGCCTCAAGGACACTGACCGGGTGGCCGCGCATGTTGCCGTTGAGCGCATTGCGCAGCTTGAACACGTCCCAGTCCTTTGCGAGGTCGACATGCGCGACCTGCGCGAGGGCATGAACGCCCGCATCGGTGCGTCCTGCGCCATGGATGGTTGCAGCCTCGCCGTTGATCACCGCCACGGCGCGCTCGAGCACATCCTGCACCGAACTGCCGCCGGCCTGTGACTGCCATCCTGTGAAGGGGCCGCCGTCATATTCGATGGTGAGCCGGTAGCGCGCCATCAGCGGGCTTCCGTTCCCGCAGCAATGGGAAATCCGCGCAGGAAGTCGTCTGCCGTTATCGCGGCCTTGCCCTCGCGCTGGAGCTTGATGAGCCGGATGGCGCCGCTGCCGCACGCGATGGTGAGACGGTCGTCGCAGAAGACGCCCGGCTGTCCCCCCGCCTCGACCACCTCGCACAGCAGAACCTTGACCCGCGTGCCCGCCAGCTCAAACCATGCGCCGGGAAAGGGTGAAAGTCCGTGGATATGATTGCGCACCTCGAGGGCCGGTCGGGAGAACGAGATCCGGGCCTCCGCCTTGCCGATCTTCCTGGCATAGGTCACGCCCTGATCCGGCTGGGGCTGGCAGGTGAGGTCAGGATCGGCGAGGGCCTCCACCATGAGGCGCGCGCCAAGGGCTGCCAGTTCGTCGTGGAGGGTCTGTGCCGTGCTGACCGGCGTTATGGAGATTGTGGCTCTCCGGCAGACCGGGCCGGTGTCGAGGCCTTCCTCCATGCGCATGATGCTGATGCCCGTCTCGCGGTCACCCTCCATGATGGCGCGCTGGATGGGTGCCGCGCCACGCCAGCGCGGCAGCAGTGAGGCATGGACGTTGAAGCAGCCGCGCCGGGGTGCATCGAGCACCGGCTTCGGCAGCAGCAGCCCGTAGGCCACGACCACGGCGGCATCGGCATCAAGGTCGGCAAAGCGGGCCTGTTCCCCCGGATCGCGGAAGGACAGGGGTGTCCGCACCTCGATCCCGTGCGACGCCGCACAGGCATGAACCGGTGAGGGCCGTTCCGCCATGCCGCGGCCCGCTGGCCGTGGCGGCTGGGAATAGACGCACGCAATGTCGTGGCCGGCGTCGATCAGCGCCTTCAGCGTCATGACCGCGAAGTCGGGCGTGCCCATGAACACAAGGCGCATGGCTCAGAGCTTTCCGAGCTTCTGGGCCTTCTGGAACTTCTTGATCACCCGCTCACGCTTGAGCCGCGAGATATGGTCGATGAACAGCACGCCGTTCAGATGGTCGATCTCATGCTGCAGGCAGGTGGCCATCAGGCCTGCGGCATGCATTTCCTGGGCCTCGCCCTGACGGTCGAGGTAGCGCAGCCGGATCTCGGCGGGCCGCGTCACCATCTCGTAGAACTCCGGAATCGAGAGGCAGCCCTCTTCATAGTCATTCTGGGCTTCGCTGGCCCAGATCACCTCGGGATTGGCGACGAACAGCGGCTTCTTCTCCTCGCCGTCCTTGGCGAGGTCGATGACCAGCATCCGCCGCGGCACCCCGATCTGGATGGCGGCCAGCCCGATGCCCGGGGCGCGGTACATGGTGTCCAGCATGTCGTCCCAGAGCTTCCTGACGCCCGCATCGATGGAGGCGACGGGGCTCGAGACCTGGCGAAGGGTCTTTTCGTCGGGAAGCGTGATGATGGGCACAACCGGCATGGCCGTCA
>Ga0129333_10006413_pt1 | contig 11127 bp, 7 predicted proteins | sample CPB6_08_DNA_FD_94474 | JGI IMG/M metagenome (GOLD analysis project Ga0129333, IMG submission 94474) | Freshwater to marine salinity gradient microbial communities from Chesapeake Bay, USA - CPBay_Sum_0.6_0.8_DNA | ecosystem: Environmental > Aquatic > Marine > Coastal | place: USA: Chesapeake Bay...
CCGCTCCTGGCCGCCCGCCGGATCGCCGACCGCTTCGACCACTATCACTTCCGCCGGCCGGGCATGATCCTCGAGTGGGAACAGGGCAGGAAGGTCTTGAGCCCGGAGGCGGACGCCTCTGGCAACCTCGGAGAGCGGAAACTGTCTTCCCGCGACCACTGGCAGTTCGACCTCTGGCGGAAGGTCAGAGCCACGATCGGTGAGCCAAGCCCTCCCGCTCGTGAGCGGACTGCCGAAGGCCCTGCCCCCGAGGCCGTGCTCGTGGCAGGCCTCCAGGGGCTGTCGCTGCATCAGATCGCGCTGCTCGAGCGGTTGGCCACGATGCCGACGAAGCAGGAATCGACCTGCAAGGTCGATGTGCTGCTGGTCCATCCATCACCCCCGCTCCGCGAAGACTGGGCGAAGAAGACTCCGCCGGTCTCGAAAGACACGGTGCCAGCCCGCGGGGAGCCGGAGCCGGCGAGCGACGCCGATCCGCTCGTCGATGCCTGGCTGCGGGGTACGCGGGAGGCCCAATGGCTTCTGGCGTCACAGGGTCACGACGCGGCGCATGATTCCGAGGCCGCAGAGCCGACGCTGGCCGCCGACGCCTCGCTCCTGGCCAGGCTCAAGCACACGGTGGCGACCGGGAGCCGGCCCGACGTGGCTGCGGGCTTGGCGGCGTTCAAGCCATCCGATCACTCGGTACGGATCCACCGTTGCCACGATCTCGGCCGTCAGGCGGAGGTGCTTCACGACGCCATCCTCCATGCCTTCCGGGAGATTCCAGGCCTCGCGCCCCACGAGGTCGTCATCCTCAGTCCGCAGATCGCCAACCTCGCGCCGCACCTCGAGGCGGTGTTCAATCGCGACGTGACCGGTGACATGACCGGCGGTGATGCGGGCGACAAGCCCGCCAGTCTGCATCTGCCCCTGCTGGTCGCCGACCGTGGCATCCGCGAAGTGAGCCGCGGGGCCGAACTGCTCTCGAATCTGATCGATCTGGTCGGTTCCCGCTGCTCGGTCGATGGCATGCTCGCGGTCGCCACGCATCCGCTCGTGCTTTCCCACTTCGGCCTCGAAGACAAAGACGTCGCAATCTGGCAGCGGTGCATCGAGCGGACGAAGATCCGGTGGGGCCTCGACGCCGCCCGCCGCGGCCGCGAGGGTCTCGCTCGAAATGACATCCCGGCCCACACCTGGCGGCTCGGCCTCGAGCGCACGCTCCTCGGGGCGATCGTGCCCGACGGCGCGCCTGAGGCCGTGCTCGGCGGCGTCGTGCCGCTGCAACATGTCGCTGCGGCCGACGTCTCGTCGCTCGCGCCTCTCGTGACGATTTTCGGGATCATCGACGACCTCGACCGAGGGATTGTCGAGGCCAGGTCGGTCGGAGCGTGGTGCGACCTGCTCGAGGAGGCTCTCGGCGAGCTGGCCGGCGCCGAGAGTGACGAGTTGGCCGTTCCGCTACGGGAGCTCGACAAACTCCGGCGATCGGCCTCTGCCGCGAAGGGAAACTCGCCTGCTGAGGTGGCCGTGCCTTGGCACGACCTCAAGACGATCCTCGCCGCCACGCTCACCGCCCCCGTCGGCCGCCAGCCGCTGCGGACCGGCGTGATCACGGCGACGTCGCTGATCCCGCTGCGGGGCGTGCCGTTTCGAGTGGTCTGCCTGGCCGGTTACGACGACGAGGCTGTCTCCCCGCGGGATGGTGACAACGAGGATCTCGCGGAACGCCAGCAGCTGCTCGGCGACCGGGATCGAAGCCTCGAGGTTCGCCGTGAGCTGCTCGACTGCCTCTTGGCGGCCGGGGATCGACTCGTGATCACCTGCACGGGCAGGGACATCAAGAACAACAAGACGCTTCCGCTGGTGACGCCGCTGGCGGAGTTCACGGACTTCGTCGCGCGGCACGGCGTGCCGAGGTACGAGCTCGATGGGGAAGAGTTCAGCGGCATCGAGATCGTCCACCCCCGCCACGCCTGCAGTCGCGACAACTTCATGGCCGGGGAAAACGGCCTGCTCAAGACCGACGTCCCGTGGAGCCACGACGCGGCCGCTTTGGCTGCGGCCAAGGCGCTTCGCCAGAAGCCAGAACGGCAGGCGGGCGCTGCCGTCTCAGCCGAGCCCAAACCCCAGGCAGTGCCAGAGGTGATCCAACTCGAGTGGCTCGCCGAGTTCATGCACGACCCGCTTTGGCCCTACGTCCGCAAGACGCTCGGGATCAACACCTGGCGGGACGACGACCTCTCCATCCCGGCCACGCTGCCGCTGGAGCTGGAGTATCTCGAGAGGCGAAACCTTCGGGACGAGTACATCGAGAAACTGATCGCTGCGGCCGATCTCGACGCGTTTGCCAAAGCCTGGGCCGCGGATGTCACGACCAACGGCGATGTTCCGGTCCTCGGCTTCGGGGAGGATGCGATCGCGGAGATCACGCAGTTCTCTGCAGATCTGCTCCGCCTCGCGATTGAGAATGAAACACCCCTGAAAGACAAGCACGCGAAACCGATCACGTTACACCTTGATGGCGTCACGCTCGCCGGCGAGATCGAGCGCTGCTATCCGGATGCCCAACACGCAAAGACGATTGTTCTTGTGCGACCGGATGCCATGAAGTCTTCCTCGGGGCCCTTCCTGCGCACCAAGATGCTCGCCGTGGTCCAGCTCCTCGCAGCCTGCGCCATGGGTGACCCCGTCGAACACGCCTTGATTTTCAACCAGCATGAGGACTGGTTTCCAGGCGCCATCACGCCAGCCCGAGCAGCGCAGAAGCGACGAGTAAGGCTCGCGCCCGAGATCGGGTCGAAACAGGCCGAGGACGTGCTGACCGAACTATGCGGTCTCTATCGCACGGCGAGTTCCACACCACTCGGCTGCTTTGGAAAAACGGCCGCCATTCTCCCGACGGACCGGGAACAGGCGCAGGAGGCTTTCATCGGCTTCACGAATGGGCGCGACTACGCGATGAGTTCCGAAGGTGTCGTACACGGTGGCCAACCCGAGTTCGCCCAGGTCTTCCCGGACGATCCTGCAATCACGCTGTTTTTCCGCTGCTTTGGCCAACTCACCAACATCAATCGTCAATACATCTACACGCCACATGCACTTTGACCCCCGCAACGATGACTTCCCCCACGGTCTCGTCATCGAGGCGAGCGCCGGCACGGGCAAGACCTATTCGGTGGCGGCGATCGTCACGATCGAACTCGCCGAGCAGGAGGATCTCCGGATCGGGAAGATCCTGATCACCACGTTCACGCGAAATGCCGCGGCCGAGCTCCGCGATCGGGTGCGGAGGCGGCTCGCCGAGACAGCCGACGCCTTGCGGCGGAGGGCCGCCCCCAGCGGCGACCAGGTGGTCGCCCGACTGCTCAGCGGCCCTTGTACCGAGAGTCCTGCGTCGGATGCCGAGATCGCCGCCCGGATCCGCCGGCTCGAGCGGGCGCTCGTGGAGTTCGATACCGCCACGATCACGACGATCCACGGAGTCTGTAGCCGCGTCCTGCGGCTGGCGGGCATGGAGGCGGGCTCGCTCACCGACGCCGACGAGACGGCCCGAATCGTCGATGAGGCGGTGAATGATCTCGTGGTTGCCCACTCCACCGCAGACCATCGCTGGCAAGAGAAGAAGATCCGGCCGATCATCGAGGCGATGCGGCAGAATCCGGGGATCAAGCCAACGATCGGCGGCGAGCTCTCCGACCACGAACGCGGTCTCCTCACGCAGTTCCTGCCGCACCTCGAAAAGGCCGTTGAGCGGATCCAGGCGACAATGACGGCCGCCCCGAGCTACAACGACCTGCTCCGCATCGCCGGCCAGCTGATCCGCGAGCGGGCCGACCTGCTGGCGGCCCTCAAGGATCGTTTCACGCTCGCGATCGTGGACGAGGCCCAGGACACCGACCGGCAGCAGTGGGGGTTTTTTGACAGGCTCTTTCCCGGCAGTGACGACCGGCGACTGATCAGCGTCGGCGATCCCAAGCAGGCGATCTACGGCTTTCGCGGGGCCGATGTGCGGGCCTATGTGAAGCATGTTCAGCAGGAAGGCAAGACCCACCGCTCCCTCGTCGTCAACTACCGTTCCGACCAGTCCGTGCTCGATCGCCTGAATGACGCGTTCGCGGGCAAAGAGTTTGGGGCAGGGATCACGTATCACGGCGTCGATGCACCGGAGTCGCATACGTCGGCCCGGATTCAAGAGATCGCGGACAGCGTCGAGTTCGTCGATCTCGGCATCGCTCCCAATCAAAGCGCCCTCGCCAAACCGGTTCTCGGCAAGGTGATCGAGCTGCTCGACGACGGTCGGCTGGCCGACAAGGCAAGCCCGGAGGCCCCAGGCAAACCGCTCGCCCCGAGAGACATCTGCATCCTCGTCCGCTCCGGTGGCGTCGGTCAGCTCATCCAGCAGGCTCTCGGTCGGGCTGGGATTCGGTCCGTCACTGCCGGCACGGCGAGCGTCATGGCGAGCAGCATGGCCTTTGACATCCGCTCGCTGCTCGAGGCGATGGAACGGCCGTCGGATGTGGGCCGGGTGCGGCGGGCTGCCGCCACCGTCTTCTTTGGCCACTCGCTCGCCGAGGTGGGCGGGCTCTCCGACGAGAACAGCCGTGAGATCGAACGCGTCCAGGACACGCTGCTCGCGTTCTCGGCGATCCTGTCGAAAAAGGGCATCGCCACCCTCGGGGCGACGATCGAGGCCGACGGGGCCGTGATGACGCGGATCGCGCAGGGCCAGCATGGGGAGCGAAACGTCACCGACTTCTTGCACGTGATCGAGCTGATGGACTCGGCCGGCCCCGGCAAGGGCTGCTCCGCCGACCACGCCCAGTCGATCTTCAGCCGACTGGCCGCCATGGACCCGAAGCACGAACTTGTCGCCCGGCGGGTGGAGAGCGACGCCGACGCCATCAGGATCTACACGATCCACGCTGCGAAGGGGCTCGAGTTTCCCTGTGTGATCGTGGCCGATCTTTGGAAGGATCCCGAAGCAGGTGGCGACAAGAAGCCGGCCTTGTTCTACGACGATGACGGCACGCGAAAACTTGACCTCGGTTTCGCTCTCGAGAAGGAGTGGGCTCACGCGAAGCAGCGGCAAAAGGAGGCCGAGATAGAGGAATCGAAGCGTCTGATCTATGTCGCAGCCACGCGGGCGCAGCACTACCTGGCTGTCCTCGTCGGCCGCATCAGGCCCACCGACACGAAGCCCAATCCTCTCAGCATCCTCCAGCAAACGCTGACACTCCCTGAGATGTCCGGCCCCAATGGCCTTACGCAGCTGCAGCGAGAGCTCAAGGATGGCACCGAAGACGCCACACCCCTCACCCTCGCGCCGCCACCGAAGGTCGAGCGGACCTTCCGGCGGATGTCGTTCACAGGCATCACCGCCGGCCGCGGCCACGGTCGCGACCGCGCCTTCGATCCCGAGGGCGGCGGCTACGACGAGGTGGAATCGACCGGCGGCCCTTCGCTGCCCGCGCTGCCGGAGCCGGCTGCCGTGAGCCGTGACGTGATCGACCTGCCCGCCGGAGTGGCCGTAGGTCGTGTGGTGCACGAGATCTTCGAGTACGTCGATACGGCCAAGCGGCCGTTGGAAGCCGAGGTGCGACGGGTGGTCGAAGAGCGGGCCACTTCGGGCCGGCTTAAGGAGCGGCATTCCGACCTCATCAAGGTCGTGACCGAAACGCTCGAGACGCCCCTGGGCGGCCCATTCGGCGAGCTCACGTTCGGATCGATCAAGCCCGAGGATCGCCTCTCGGAACTCACCTTCGACATGGGCCTCGTCTCGCTGATCGACGGCGTCAGGGCCAACGCGATCGGCAAGTTGCTCGAGGCCGAGCTGCCGGAGTCCGACATCCTCCATCACTACGCCACGTTGCTCGCCGGGAAGGCCTTCGACGTACCTGTGGGGGGCTTGCTGACGGGCTCGATCGACGCGCTGCTGCGACTGCCGGGCAGTACACCGGACAAGCCTCGGCTCCTGATCGCCGACTACAAGAGCAACAAGCTCCACAAGAACGACATGCTCGATCCACTGCGGGCCTATGCCCCGGATCGGCTCGTTGTGGCAATGGCCGAGCACCACTATCCGCTTCAGGCTCTGCTCTATGGCACCGCCGTCCACCGGATGCTCCGCTGGCGGCTGCCCAAGGCGGATCCCGACGAGTGCATCGCCGGTATGGCTTATGCCTTCATCCGCGGGATGAAGGGTGAATCGACTCCGGTCGACCACAAGGGCCACCGCTACGGCGTCTTCGCCTGGCAGGCCCCGCCGGGACTGTGGAAGAAGCTCAGCGACCTCCTCGTCACCCCGCAACTGGCAGGAGCGGGCCGATGAAGCACCCTGCGTTTCTGCACGCCTACCGCGAGGCGGGCGTCATCGGCCGCGACGACATCACCGCGGCGGCGCTGCTCGTCGAGATGGCCTCCCGCGACGGGGCCTCCGAGCCGGAGCCGCTCGTCTGGCTGGGCATCTGTCTGGCCCTGCGGACGGTCCGCGACGGCCACACCTGCGTGGATTTCGACCGAATTGAGTCGTGGGCCGGGGAAATCGATCTGACGGCCGACAAGCATCTCGACTGGCCAATCGATGCCAAGCCGTGGATCGCTGCCCTCGAGGCCACCGCAACCCTCGTCGGCAAGCCCGGAGACCGCAGGCCGTTCATCCTCGATGGCCACCGGCTCTACCTCGCGAGGTCGCACGCCGAGGAGGAGGCGATCGCCGCGGCGATCCTCACTCGAGCAGCAGCGGGCACGATCTGCATCCTGCTCGGTGGGCCGGGCACGGGGAAGACCACCAAGGTCGCCCAGGATCTGATGAAGCTTTTTCAAGGCGACGAAGCGAGCGGCACGGCAAAGGCGGTGGCCCTGGCCGCACCCACGGGCAAGGCGGCGGCCCGGATGGCCGAGGCTCTCCGTGACGCCTGCACCAACGGTCGTGTCGAATCCTCCGCCGCGGCCAAGGAGCGTATCCCTCAACTCAAGCCCACCACCGTCCACAAACTGCTCGGCGCCAACCCCAGCCGCGGCACTCGCTACGAATACGACGCGCACAATCGGCTGCCCTACGACCTCGTGGTCGTGGACGAGGCCTCGATGCTCTCGAGCAGCCTGATGCACCATCTGCTCGCAGCGGTGAGGGACGACGCCACGATCATGCTCGTGGGCGACCCGGACCAGCTCGCAAGCGTCGATGCCGGCACGGCCCTCGGCGACATCGCGGTCTTCGGAGGAGATGCCCACGAGGGCACGCACCTCTACGACTGCATCGAGACGCTCACGGAGAGCCATCGCACCGACTCCATGGAAATCCTTGCTTTGGCTCAAGCCATCCGCAGCAACGATGTGGAGAAAGCCAAAGAACTTTTGACCTCGTCTGGCGACCCGGTTGCCTGGGTCGATCCGGCCGACAAGAAGAAGCTCGAGGAGTTGACGAAGACCGTCGTCACGCACGCCGAAAACCTGCGTACGGCAGCCTACGGCACCTCCGCCCGCGCAGTGATCGAAGCGCACCGCGAGCTCCAGGTGCTCTGTGCCCATCGCGAAGGCCCGATGAGCGTGGCGACCTGGAACACGCGGGTCGAGAAGCAGCTCGACATCCGCCCCGGGTTCGCCTGGTACACCGGCCGGCCGGTGATGGTGACCCGCAACAGCCCGTCGCTGCGTTTGGCCAACGGCGACGTGGGCGTGGTGATGTCAAACGGCGACACCCACACGGCCGTGTTCGAAATACTCGATGCCGACGGGCGGCCCATCACACTTCCCGTCTCCCGCCTCGAAGGCATCAACACCGTCCACGCCCTCACGATCCACAAGAGCCAGGGCTCGGAGTATGGGCACGCGGTGGTGGTGCTGCCGGAACGGTCGAGCCGGATCGTGACCCGCGAACTGCTCTACACCGGTGTCACACGCGCGCGGAAGCAAGTCACCGTTGTCGGCCCCTGGGACGTGATCGAAGCGGCCATCACGACGCCGATCCGCCGGGCGACCGGCCTCGCGAGCCGGCTGCAGGCGTTACCCCACCGCTGACGTGGCCGGGTGCTCACCGCTGGGGCGGTTTGGATTCCCCACCCTTCTCGACGCGGTGGTCCTCCCAGAGCCCATCGGCACCGCGAAACGTTCGCAGCCCGCTATCGGTATTGATCCCGGCTCGGGACAGGACGACGACGCGTTTCATGATTCAGCGGTCCTGCGCTCTTCCAGCCACCGAAACCGCGGCACGCGTCGCCCATCGACCTCGACGGTCTCGGCGAACATCGCCGCCGGCCGCACCCAGAGCCCGTGGTCGCCGTACTCCTGCCGGTAGACGACGAGTTCCTCGAGCGTCTCGCTGTGCCGGGCGACGCCGAGCACCGTGTAGTCGTGGCCCTTGTAGTGCCGGTAGCGTCCCGGCGTGATCTCGGCCATGCATGGCTCCTGTTTCCCGTCAGCCCCGATTCATCCACGTGATCGACAACTGCAACACCGTGGCGATCGAGACCCAGATGAAGTAAGGGACCTGGGCCACGGCCACCCAGCGATGGTGTGGCCAGACGGCCACCATCATCCAGAGGATCGTGACCCAGACGGTGAGAATGTCGACCGCCGCGAGCGGGAGGTTGCGCAGGCCGAACTGGATCGCGGTGAAGAGCAGATTGGCCACGAGGTTGATCGCGAACGGCAGTGCCACCAGCAGGGGCAGCCGATCCCGCGCGGCCTGCACGAAGACGTAGCCGAAGGTCGCGAGGATCACGGGATAGAGCACCTGCCAGATGAGGCCGATCGTGCGCGGTGCGGGGGTCCACGACGGCTTGGCGAGGCTCTGGTACCAGTCCATCCAGGGAACGTCTGTCATGCGATGATCCCGGCGCGAGGGGTGGGCTGCAGACGGCGTCTGGCTGGTAGGATGCCGATCGGATCATAGACCCAGTCCTCGGGATCCCGCATGGGCCGCAGCGTCGTTCTCGCCGGAGCGGCTCGTTGCCCCGGCTGCAGCCTGCCACCGCGGTGGTGCACGTGCCATGCCCTGCCGCCGGTCGAAACACGGCTCTCGGTCCACGTGCTCATCCATCGCGGCGAGACCAGAAAACCGTCGAGCACCGGTGCCCTCGTCATGCGGACGGTGACCGGTGCTGTATCCCACGTGTACCAGCGGCCGACGCGCTTCCATGCCGCCCGGGGTGTTTCCGCGGAGCTCGCGCAGTCCAAGGGGGACCTCTGGATCCTCCACCCGGGTGGCGAACCGCTTGACGTCGCACATGGCGAGAGTGGCGACCCGCCGGCCGACCGCCCGCGCGTACTGCTCCTCGATGGCACGTGGCGGCAGGCCCGCGAGATGCTGCGCACCGTCGAGGGCCTCGGCAGATGCGTGCGTCTGCCGGACGCCGGTGACGCGCCGGGGCGCTACTGGCTCCGCGACCAGCCGGCGGCCATGCACCTTTCCACCGCGGAGGCGCTCGCAGGCGTGCTGCGGAGTGTCGGTGAACGCGAGGCGGAGCGACGGCTTCGACTCCACTTTGAACTGCACGTCTACGCCACGCTGCTCTCCCGCGGCCGTCGCGAGATGGCGGAGCGATACCTCGGCCTGTCACCCCTGCTCACCGACGCACCACAGGTCGTCGACCGGCTGCACGCGCAGGCCCGCACCGCTTCGGACGCGCCGGCAGCCTGACCGGCACAACGGGAGCGGCGTGCGGACATGACCACCGCGACCACCATGATCGAGGCGCTCGTCGTCATCGATCTGCAGAACGATTTTTGTCCCGGCGGCGCCCTGCCCGTTCCCGACGGTGATGCGATCGTGCCGCTCGTCAATCGACTGCTCGACCGGGCCGCGATTCGCATCCTCACCCAGGACTGGCATCCCGCGGCCCATGCGTCGTTCGCCACGAGTCACGTCGACAGGATGCCCGGCGACCGGGCGATCGTCGGCGGCGTCGAGCAGACGCTCTGGCCCGTGCACTGCGTCCAGGGCACGTCCGGTGCCTCGTTCCATGCAGACCTGCACACCGATCGCGCGGATCTCCTGCTCCGCAAGGGCTCCCGACCGGACGTCGACAGCTACTCCGCGTTCTTCGAGAATGACCGCATCACGCCCAGCGGCCTCGACGGGTATCTGCGTGCCCGCGGCGTCCGTGGCCTCGCCATCGTCGGCCTCGCGCTCGACGTCTGCGTCGCCGCTTCGGCCATCGATGCCGCTCGGCTCGGCTACACGACCCGCGTCGTGCTTCCTGCGTGTCGCGGCATCGACCTGAACGGTTCGCTCGCGGCGGCAACCGGTGCGATGCGATCGGCCGGCGTGCTGCTCGACGCCGGCGACGTTCTGTCGTGACGCCGTGTGTGGGCGCGTCGCGTCGGACTGCGGTCGAGGATCGGAGCGAGCGACTCCCCGATTCGCCGAGATGATCGCGTTTCGGTGGCCGATCGTGCGGGGTATACTCCCGTCGGAACAGGGGCCTGTGACTGTAGAGGTCGTTGCGACCGCCCCTGTGACGCGGCACCCTGCCCTCGTGTGCGGAGGAGCGTCATGCCTCGCGAGCCGCTGTCGTCCCGCCGGGATCCGACCAGGCTTCTGAGCCGGCGGGATGCCGTGCGTGCCGGATCGATCGGCATGCTCGGCCTCGCGGAACTTGCCCGGGTGCGCTCCGCGGCGGGAGCGTCGGGTCAGCCGTCCCGCGCGGTCATCTTCATCTTTCTCTCCGGTGGCCTCGCCCAGCACGAGAGCTTCGATCCCAAGCCGGATGGCCCGCTCGACATCCGGGGCGACTTCGCGGCGATCTCCACGCGGTCCGCCGGAGTGCGGGTCTGCGAGCACCTGCCGATGCTCGCGGCACGAAGCGAGCGCTGGGCGCTCTGCCGCTCGCTCACGCACGGCTCCAACGAGCACAGTGCAGGCCACCACATCATGCTCACGGGACGTTCCGACCTGCCGACGGGGTTCGACCCGAGCAGGCCGAAGCCCACGGACTGGCCGTCGATCCCCGCCCTGGTGTCGTCCATCCTGCCGGCCCACGACATCCTTCCCCCGGCGATCGTGCTGCCCGAGAAGATCGTGCACCGCACCGGCCGCACCGTTCCCGGGCAGTTCGCCGGCATGCTCGGTCGAACCCGTGAACCGTGGTTCCTGGAGTGCTCTCCGTACAACCCCGTCACCTACGGCGCCTATCCCGAGTA
>Ga0129333_10006414_pt1 | contig 11126 bp, 6 predicted proteins | sample CPB6_08_DNA_FD_94474 | JGI IMG/M metagenome (GOLD analysis project Ga0129333, IMG submission 94474) | Freshwater to marine salinity gradient microbial communities from Chesapeake Bay, USA - CPBay_Sum_0.6_0.8_DNA | ecosystem: Environmental > Aquatic > Marine > Coastal | place: USA: Chesapeake Bay...
AACATTAGCCCCTGTGGCTTTCTTAAACCAAAAACCCGATATGGAGCAATCTAATTGGACAAGGCTTGGCAGAGGGGTATGGAATACTATGCTTGGAGAAGGTTCGGGTGTTACATTCCCTAAAAAAGAAGATATAGCTGATAAGACAACGTCTTTGATGGCGACTTCACAAACGCTTGACAATATTTCCATTGCGGGCAAAAAGGCGTTAAAGGAAACAGTACCTACACTTACGGATAAGGCTATTGATATGGCTGCTTATATGACAGCTATTGGTGTAACGTATGCTCCTGTTGGTGGAATTGTTAAAGCCTATCGGTTGCCGGGATTGGCTCGTATGGCATTTGGCAATATAGGGAAATACTCTCCGCTAATGGGCAGAATAGCACCAAGCCTAACCAATATGTTTGTAGAGGGTGTTACATCGGAAGCGACAGGTAGATTATTGGGTGGAGACGCACAGCAAGACTTAACTTTCCTATCTAAGTTTGGGGCGCAGGGTGCAACGGAATTGTTTAACAAAAGCCCGTTTGGCAAATTAGTAACTAAGGCTGTTAGTAGCTTAGGAATTAAAGAAGTGCCTAAGTTTGTTAATATATTAGCTAATATTAATAGTGCAGGTACAGGTTCTTTGATAGAGGAGGGTGTAGAGGAGGGTATAGTCTTATACCAAAATTCAGATAGCTTTGCTGACTTTAAAAAGCAGTTAAAGCAGTTTGTAGATAGCCCAAGCGATTTATTTTTATTTGTAGCAAGTAGCTATGCTTTAGGTGGTTTTACAAGCGGTTTATCACCTAATGTAAGTAAGAAATTCTACCAAGCAGCTGATAAGGCTTACAATGATTTACCACCCGATGAAAAAACAGCTTTTGACAATGTTGTAAAGGACGTTAATCAAGGTCAAGAAGATGCTGTAATGGAAGTGGTATTAAAGACCGTAGACAAAGTACCCAATAAGGTAGTTGACGGGCTTGTAACAGACTTAAACACAGCCGTAGAAGAATTAGGTAAAACAGAGGTAGGCGAAGATGGTTATGAGGTTAAGATTGGCGATACTGTTTATCAGGGCAACACCCCACAAGATTTACAAAATGATATTGACGACGCACAAAGTTTATTAGCAATTTACAAAGGTGAGCAAGACCACAGAACACAGAATGGAATTACCATTGAAGAAACCCAAACGCCCCCGATTGAAGCAGGTAAAACTGACACCGAAGCAGCAGACGTTGGAGGTGTTGGTGTTGAGGTAGAAAAGCCTACCCCTACTAAAATTAACGTTTTAGGTCAAGAGGTAAATAATTATAACAACTATATTCCAACAAGAGCGGAAGATGTAGAGCCGTCTGCCCTTTATTCGTTTAGTGCCAATTCAAAAGACGGAATACCGCCTCTATTGCAAGATAAAGCCTATGCCAACAAAGGTGAAACAAACGGAGTTAAAACTGAAAATTGGCACGCTGCTATTAGCGGAGAGGATTTAATTAAATTATTCCCTGCCGAAAAAAAACCAACTAACACAACCGAGCCGACTACCAAAGCGGCAGAAGCAGGTGTTGGTGTTGAGGGAGAATATACCCCAACGGGTATAGAAGAAGTAAAAACAGAGGAAATTATACCCGAACGGGTACAAACAGAAACCACCGAATTTTTGCCGCAAGAGGGCGAAGTTAAGGAAACCAAAGCGCCTGTAATTAAAGCACAGGTTGTAGGTACAACAGCAGGGTTTAATACTATTATAGATGGCGGCTTGGGCAAACAGAAAGACCCAAGAACAGCTTTTACTTCAAGTGAAAGAAGCCCTGTATTTGAAACACAGCCTAACAATAACGAAAGTTCGTTCTTAGATATTTCATTGCCATCAACAGATGCGTTCGGCAGGCAGGGGGGTATTCAGATACGTTTTGAATTGCCTAATGGCGTAGATGCTAATACTGTTTTTGAGGAGGTTGTAGTAGGGGCGGCTTTAACAGGTAGATTAGATGCTAAAGACCCTAATTTCCAACAGAAAGTACAAGGCTTGGTAGATAGGGGTATAGCTAAGATACAAGGGCTTGCTACGGGCGGCGCAAAACAAACCGCACAAGTTAAGGAAACTGTTTCTGAAAAGCAAGGGGACGAGATTACAAATTTAGAGGAGGAAGATGTTTTTGATATTGACAATGGTTTTGATAACCAACGCAAGGCAGGTTTTGTTGTAGAGAAAGGTGTAAAAACGAGCCGCAAAGCCCCTGTAAAAAACAAGGCTGTTGGTAAAACAGTAGAGGTTGATTTTGGTCTAAGGGATAACCCAAAAGCTGAATATACCGTTATTGAAGTAGACGATATTGTGCCAAGCCATAAAAACGGGCAACGCAACCCCGAACATTTTATACCCGAAGCGCAGCCAAAAAACAGAAGTACAGCTTTTGATAAAGCAAGTGATAACGAAACAATAGAAATAGCCAATAACCTAAAACCTGAAAGGGTAGCAGAAAGCCCCAATGCTTTTAGCGGTGCGCCTGTGGTTAATGAAAGGGGAGAGGTTATTCAAGGAAACAACAGGGCAGAAAGCCTACGCAAACATTGGTTAGGGCAAGGTGCTGAATATAAGCAGTATCTTATAGATAATGCTGAAAGATTAGGGCTTAATCCTGATGATATAGCTAAGATGAAAGCCCCTGTTTTGGTGCGAATGGCTAAAGTTTCTGACGAGGGGGCTATTAAATTAGGGCAAGCCGATGTAACCGATTTAGAAACAGGCGGAGAAAAACGACTTGACCCGATTAAGACCGCTAACAAAATAGGTTTAAAAGACGCTAAGGGGCTTATAGATATACTTTCTGACGCACCACAAGACGAAACCCTTAACCAAACAATAAGGCGTAAGGCAGAGGTTTTAATAGACTATTTGTTTAGAAATGGACTTGTAACAAGGGCGCAACAGGCTTCAATGATAAAGAACGGTGTTATCGTTCCAAGAGCCTTAGAGGATATGCAGAACCTATTTACGCAGGTTCTTTTAAAGGGTAGCGACCCTAACCTTGCTTCAATATACGAGAACAACACGCCTAATATAGTTAAGCAAGCCATAGACAAAGCTACCCCTATATTACTTGGATTACCAAAAAGTGTAGGGATAACTACCAATATTCAAAATGCCTTGCTTGGTTTAGACGAGTTTATAAAATCAGGAATAGATAAAGTTAAGGAGTGGGCTAATCAGCCCGATATGTTTAATGACGGTTTAGCACCACAGGATATTTATAGCCCATTAGAATTGGTTATGATTGAGCAAATGGCTAAGGCTAAACGTATAATTGACGTTCTAAACCCTATTAAGGAATACGCAAAATTAGTAACAGAACAACCCGCTTCTCTTTTTGAAGAAGCTACACAACCAATATCAAAACAACAAGCATTAAAACAAGTTTATGGAACAGAAAAAAGCACGCTTGGCACTACCGAGCGGACACCCCGACTTCAAGAAAAAGATGGCGGAACACAACAGGAAACAAGTGGAACAGATGTTAAAGGACAAAAGGAAAGCCCAACCAATAGAGAAAAAGTAGATGAAGGACAAGCAAAGCCGATTGGAGAAAGCGAAAAAGACGTTACAGGAAACATTGGAACGGACAAAGATGCGGCAAAGAAAACCGAAGCAACCGACAAAGACGTTGACAAGGTAGCCGAAGCCACAGGGACTAAGGCTAAGAACATTCGTGATTTATACGATATTAACCGCAAGCTATTTGGACAAGACCGAGTGAAATCATTAGCTGCTGCTGTTGCAATGGACAGAATGATTGGGGTAATGGCTAAACGTGCGGGGACTACCAAAGCGGAAATGTATGCTCGTATAAGGTTTCAGAAAGCAAGTGAAACTGATTTGCCACAAGGCGTTAAAATGCAAGTTGATGCTTGGCACGGAAGCCCTTACGAGTTTGATAAGTTTACAACTGAAAAGATTGGCACGGGCGAAGGCGCACAGGCTTTTGGTTGGGGATTGTACTTTACTGATTTGAAGGGAATAGCGGAGGATTACGCTAAACAATTATCTGCATTAAATTCTAAAATCCTTATTGATGGGAAGGAGCAAATTATGATACCCGACCATGTTTTATATATTGTAAAAGATATTTTAGAAGCAAATGGTGGGGATATTGAAAAGACAATTGAAGCCGCAAAAGACAGAATGGAAGGATATTCTGATTATTTGGATTTTGCTCAAAGTAAAAACAGTTATAATAAGTTTGATAAAGCTATAAAATATCTTGAAAAAAATAAAGAAAGGGTAAAACTTATAGCTGATAGAAACCTTTACAAAGTATCCCTACACGAAGGTAAAGCACCAAGCGACTATACTTGGTTAGAGTGGGATAAGCCTGTGAGTGAAAAAATAAGAAATGCTGTAAAAGACTACATATTAGAACACTCAACTAAAGACAGAGCTACGCAACTTGCATTTATGTCGGCAGGGGTAGATTTTGATTATAGTGCTGACGGCAGAAAAATAACCAAAGTTCACATACCGTTAGACCTTAAGGGGATTGATTTGTATAATCTTTTTGTTAGAACAAATTATAATATTCAAAGTGTAGATAATACCCATAAGCAAGCAAGTTTAGATTTGCTTAATTTAGGAATTGACGGAGTAAAATACCCTGCCGAAAGCATATCTCGTGGGGCTACATCAGACACAGCAAGAGGCTTTAATTACGTTGTATTTGACGAAAACGCTGTTAGTGTTAAAGATGTTATTAAGTTCCAAAAAGACGCTAACAAAGCAAGAGGGGCTGTAATGGTAACAATGGACGGCAATGCTGTTATCTACGCCCTAACCGACCCTAACGTATCAACGCCTCTACACGAAGTAGCCCACGTATTTGAACATTACCTTACCGATAGCGAAAGGGCTACTGTAAACAATTGGGCTAAGACAGGGGCTTGGACTACCGAAACAAGCGAGAAGTTTGCAAGGGGCTTTGAGAAGTACCTATCAGAGGGTATCGCACCAACAGAGGGGCTTAAAAAAATATTTGATAAGTTTAAAACGTGGCTAACTGATATATACAATGGCATTAAGGGCAGCGATATAGATATTGAACTGAACGATGATATGCGTTCTATATATGCTAAAATGCTTGGTGAAGATGCTGTACCCCCTAAAAAGACAAAAACAGCCCCTAAGAAAGCCAAGAAAGCGGCTATCCAAAGCGATGTGATTGATAAACTTGTGGGTAAAGCAGCAGACCGCAGAGAAGCTTATAAAGAAATAACCGACGAGAACATTAAAGAGGTAGCTAAGATAATAACTGACACAAACGGAAAGTTTGACAAGGTTATGGACGCTATTGACAACAACGACCAATTACTTGCCGATTTAGAGAAAAAATTAGGAATAAAGAAAATATGCCGCATTTAGTATTTTTTTAATAACTTTGACCTATGGCAGAATACACACTTAACACCAAAATAACCAAACTTATAGACGATTTGGTTAATGAAGAACTGTTTGCAAGCTACCACTATAAGAGTGCCTTTGCTTGGTGCGCCCTTAATAATTACGATGGCGGTAAGGCTTTCTTTGATAAGGAGAGCCAAGACGAACAGGTACACGCCACAGGGTTGATAGACTATGCTGCCGATTGGGGACACCTTGTTAAGTTCAGCGATGTAGCTATGCCCGATAGGTTTACAAGCCTTGTTGATATTATAGACAAATCGCTTGATTTGGAGTTTGCATTATGCGCCAAATACAACGAAGCCTACAAAGTAGCGATAGAATTACAAGTTAACACAGCTATTGCGCTTTTTGCCGAGTATATTAAAATACAAGACAAAGCAGTTCGTGAGTACGATACGCTGCTAAAACAAATAACCTCATACGCTACGGGCGGGGAAATGGGGGTACGACTATTTGACGAGAATATACTATCTAAATAGAATATGAGCCAACCAAACAAAAAAGTTTGGCATTTACGAATACAAGAACACCCTAAAAAAGAGGGTGAAAAACCATTTGAATACGCACGTAGGCTATCAGAAATCTACAACACCTCTTTTGACAACACCCGCAACAAGATACGGGCGCACCTCAAAAATCAGGTAGAAGAACAAAACACAAAAGAAATTATTCCCATTATAGACAATGAGGGAATAGACTACCAACAAGTAAAGCATGGGTGGGTTAAGACCAAAGCAAATGATAAAGGTCGTTCCCACTCTTTGTTTTTTAAGGTAGGGCATGAGGGGGACTTTCTTGAAAATCTTATTGAGGGGTTAAAGGGGTATAAGTTTAAATCGGTAGAAGTTCCCAAATTGGTAACTTCAAACAAGATAGGGCTTATAAACATTTTTGACGCACATTTAAGCAAAATGTCAATAGCCGAAACGACAAACCACAATGCTTCAATAGAAAATAATGTAAGGGTATTTAGGGAGGCATTTGCTTACCTTTTTAATAAATGCTTTGATGATAAGGTAGAGAGGATAGTATTCCCAATAGGTAATGATTTCTATAACGACGATGTTCACGGTTTTACCACAAGCGGTACGCCACAAGATGTATTCCCCGATTGGTCTAATTCATTTACACTTGGGCTAAATACTATACGGTGGTGTGTTGATTACAGCCTATCTAAAGGGGTTAAAATAGACCTGATAACCGTTTACTCTAACCACGATAGAGATAAGCTGTGGTACTTATCTAAATGTCTTGAATTGATATATGAGGGAAATAAAAATGTTACTTTAGATTTTCAACGAATACATTTTAAGTTTTACGAGTACGGCAAGTGTATGTTGGCATTTAGTCATGGCGACAAAGCTAAGACAAACGATTTTCACAATATAATGGCTTCATTGCAGCCCGAAATGTGGGGCAGAACTAAGCACCGCAGTATGTGGCTTGGGCATTTTCATTCAAGCAAGCAATACAAATACCTTAACCATGAGGATAGGAGAGGAGTAGAGTTGCACTATATGAGGGCTATGAGCAACCCCGATACATGGCATTATTCTAATGGATATGTTGGCATACCAAAGAGTTGCACAGCGCATATTATAGACAAAGAAAAAGGTATTATAGGAAATTGGATAGAAACCTTTTAGTATATTTAACCCGTGAACACCACCCTAATAGACAACGTATTTCTCTCCGAGACAGAAGAGGAGTACTTTTATAGCGTTATAGAAAAGGACAACTTTTACTATGGTGGTTGTTACGAGGGCGGTGCATTGTCGGATATGCTAATGGCTTTGTATGATAACGAGCCACTAAGCCGCCCTGATTTGATACGTTTTGCGCAGACTATATTGCACAGTACGGATAGTTAGCCTATATACTTACTTTACACACTATTTTGTAATAATATATGCTAATTTATCATAAATCTTGACAAATTAGGATATTTTCTTTATCCCAAACAGCCAACGAACTATGCGGGGTAGTGAGTTGATTTTGTCCGATACGGAGTTCATTAATAGTCCTAACTGTTGCTCCTTTTTCAGTATAGCTGAGTATCTTTCAGACAATTCTTTTTGCTTGGTATCTATCTCGGAAATTTTTGTTTTAAAATCATAGAGATAATACTTAGCTTGCCGCTTGTTTAGTATCTTATCTTCTTCTTTTGCAGACCAAACTAAATCCCTTAAAACCCTTTCAAGTGTGTGTTCGTAGTCGGGGGACGTTATGAAGTCCCTATTCATGTCTAAGTACCCTATTTTTTGAGGGGTAGTAAAGTTTATAGCCTTTCCTATGTAGTAATTAGGTGCTTGCAAATGAAAAACAACATCTTTCTCTGCCAACTCTTGTTTTAGCCTATTAACCTCTTCCTCCATAGGCAGGTATTTATTATGCCAATCATTGTAAGGAATGATTACTGATTTTTCTTCGTGTGTCATAGTTCTAAATTTTAAATAAGCCGTCTTTCCGTGCTGTCAGTCTTTGCTCCTAATATCGCTATGATGTTTAAAGGCGACGATTTGTTCAAAATATATCCTACATACTACACAAAGTGCCGAGGCTATTAGATATATTCCCATTAGTAGCCATCAATCTCTCCGACAAGAGTGATATGCTTAATCGCCCTCCCTCGTTAATGTTTTATTTAGTTGTTGTTCTAATATTTCAAATGCTGCTACAAAAGCGGCTTCTTCGGCTTCGGTGCGATTTACATAGTCGGTATCTTCATTTATAATAATGCCGTACTCTAAATTCCAATTATCTCCAATAGCGTTATAAATACAACACCCCCAAGATGAGTACCCAGCATTAGGGCTTACGGATATATACAAGCCCTGTTCATCAAAAAAGTCGTAAAGCATACGGTCAACTATTCTAAGGTTCATAAAAACATCAAATGTTTCCCTTGTTTTTTCAATAACCGTAGCCCCTTTTGATTTCCTTAGAAAGTAATCGCATGCTTTTTTGTAAGCCTTTGGGTATTCGTTTTTTATTTGTCCGTAGTCCATATTGGCTGTTTTTATTGTTTATATACTATACTAAAGGTTACTTTTTCTTGTTTAACTCGCTTAAATACTCTTTTTGTATATCTTCGGCTATCCATGTAGCGGCCTCAACAAACTCATTAAAATCAAATGTTTTGCTGTTTGAGTAAGCGTCATCGCTAATTGATTGCATTGAGTATTTTCCTTTGTATATTCGTATGCTATCAGAGTTTCTGTGTTGGCAGATATAGTAAGCCTTGTTGTTTAGGAAACTTATTAGTTTTCCTTCTTTATTAGTAGCCCAAAAAGCCCACAGTATAAATCCATGTTCACGCCCATTTTGGTAACATTCTATTGAAGCGGTTATTGATTTGTCGCAAATGTTATCTATTTGCTCGCTGTTTTGTAATTCAGCTATTACCCTTTCTGCGGTCAATAGGCTGCTGCATTTTCTTAGTTTCATATTATTATTGGTTTTTAAAAAACAAAACCCACCGAGGTTAAGCTGTGCAGAGCCGCCCCTCAATGGGTTAAATATTTTTTGTTTAATTCCGACTGCACTCGGACTAACGGCACAAAGAAAACAACTATTTTAATACAAAGCAAGAAAATTCTTAAAAAAGTTTATATTATACCAATATCTTGATATTTGCTATATTTGTGCTATGGCTAAGAAATGCTTTTTATACACAGACGACCAAATTGACAAGAAAACAGGCGAACCCAAAGAGGGTGAGATTGGAATTGACACTTCCGATAGGGTTGCTGTTCAACGGTTCTTACTTGAAAATGCCGATAAGCTAACACCCGAAGATTTAGGGGTGAAGCCGAAAGAGAAGCCTAAATTAACACAAGACGAAACAATCGTTAAAAAGGTACGTTCCTTATATTCACGTTTTGCTAAAGACGAAACTAAGCCGAAAGCATTAAGAGAAGCCATAGCTAAGGCTGATAAATACTACGAGGAAAGTTCCAATAAGTTCACAAGCCAAATGGCAGACGCTATGATTGAGGTAGCGAAAGAGGCGGGAGAGGTTGACGCTTTGTGGGAAGAAGCCTCTCGTTTTGATATGGGGGCATTGGAAGCCCACGCAGTACCTGTTAAGGCTATGATGATGTCTAAGATAGCCAATTACTATGAAGCTACGGGGCAAATGGAGAAAGCCGCAGAAGCCTATGGTAAGATGTTTAGGACAGCCACTAATGCAGGTAAATTAACACAAGTTTGGGCAGCGCAGTCGCACCCCGAAGCAATATTAGCAAGGGCTAAGTACAATCTACATATCAAGAAACAACAAGCCCTAAAGAAAGAAAATCCCGCAACGGGCAAAACAAATCAAGAAACTATTGAGGAAATTCACGATATAGCACAAGAGGGGGCGGCAGAGGCAGCGACAAAACTTGGTGGAAATAAAAACATAGCCGAAGCGGCTAAAAAAACCGCAGAGAAAAAGACAAAAAGGGAAAGAAGTGAGGCGTATAGGGCTAAGGTTAAATCAGACCTAAAAGCAGCCGTTACAGCACTTAATGAGGCTTTGGGTATCAATATAAGCCTTGACGATGATGTGCAGGCACAGGGCTTAACAATGGGTAATTTAATAAACCTTATTGCCGAAGCTGCCGTTGCTGCAAAAACAGCTACCGAAACCATAGAAGAAGCCATTGATAGGGTTGTTGCTGTTCTTAAAAAGAAAGGGCTTATATCAAGTAAGTTTGATGAAGGGCAGTTGAAGAAATCCTCTTTAGACCGAATACAGAGAAACCAAACTAAGGCAGATAAAAACAAGGTAAAAGAAGCCCGTAAGTTTATAAAAGAACAGCTATCGGAACAATACGATGTAAACCTAAAACAGATTGTAGAGAAATACTACGATGATAGCAATGCTTTTAAGGGCAGCTTGGTAGATACCTTAATGTCAGAGGGCGGTTTAGATATTGACGAAGCTAAGGCATTTGCTAAGGTGGTAGAGGCTGAATACGATAAGCTATTAGAAGAAACCAAGAAAAGGATAGCCGATAGGATAAACAAAATCATTCCCCCCAACGCAAGTGAGTTAGCTGCGAGGGCAAACAAACGTCTTACCCAAAAAATTAACAAGGCTTTGTTGTTGGGTAGGGTTGATATGAAAGACTTTTCTGACCTTTTTGGGGACGCTTTAGGCTTTGTTGTTCTCACTCCTGAAATGGATAGGAAAATCAGCGACCTAAAGGACGGGTTAAAAATATTCCCCGAAGGCAGCAAAGAATACTACAAACGACTGCAACTGTTTAACACATACCTTGATAAAATAAGAATATCGCAGTTGCCGCCAACCCGACGTGCGCTTGCTCACATAGGCAAGTTACTTAGGGACTTGTTCTATAATAACTTACTGTCGGGTGCGGGTACATTTATTACCAACGTAAAAGGCATATTGCACGTAGCAGCCCCCACAACAGCCGTATCGGCTATGATAAAGGGCAGGGGGACAGACGGCTTTAAATTATACTTAGAGGGTATGAAAAGTTTTGCTAAGGGTATAGGACAAGGCATACCCGAATTTAAGCAGATTATAGCAGACGGATTTAACTCACAATATGCAAGCGAAGAAGCTAAACAGCCAATAGGCCCGCTAAGGGCAATAATGGCAAAGCCTATTAGTGAGGCTGCGTGGTATGAAATACCTATTAAGGCATTACAGTACCTGCCTGTAAAA
>Ga0129333_10006415_pt1 | contig 11126 bp, 11 predicted proteins | sample CPB6_08_DNA_FD_94474 | JGI IMG/M metagenome (GOLD analysis project Ga0129333, IMG submission 94474) | Freshwater to marine salinity gradient microbial communities from Chesapeake Bay, USA - CPBay_Sum_0.6_0.8_DNA | ecosystem: Environmental > Aquatic > Marine > Coastal | place: USA: Chesapeake...
GATGCGCCAGCCCTCCCCGTCAATTTCGCATGAAAGCGCGGCGACGGGCACTTTCCCTGCACCCCCCGGTAAATCGATCACATAAAGAGGCTGCGCCAGACCTGAAACCCGACCGCGCAAACCGTCAATCAAGGCCTTAGCTTCAGCGATTGTTGTTCTGAAATGCGCGGTGCCTGGTGCCAGATCTCCTTGATGGAGATAGTAAGGCTTCACACCCGCTTCGACAAAAGCGCGCATCAAATCGGTAAGCGTATCAACATTATCATTCACGCCCTTGAGCAGCACGCTTTGGCTGATGAGATGAATGCCTGCTTGTTTCAACCGCGCAATAGCCTGAAGGCACGCGCGCGACATCTCGCGCGGATGATTGACATGAAGCGCGAGCCACACTGACTTGCCTGAAGATGTAAGGGCGCGCGCAAGCTCGTCCGTTACGCGTGAGGGATCAACAGAGGGCACACGCGTATGCCAGCGCAACACACGCACATGATCGATGGCGGCGAGACGTGTTGTGAAGTCTTGCAGGCGACGCGGCGATAAAATCAACGGATCACCGCCTGTGACGATCACTTCCCAGATTTCAGGGTGAGCTTTGATATAAGAATAAATTGCGTCGAGATGATCTTCGGAAAGCGCTTCGCTTTTACCCGGCCCTACCATCTCGCGACGAAAGCAGAACCGGCAATAGACCGGACAAATATGTGTGAGCTTTACCAGAACGCGATCAGGATAGCGATGCACGAGACCTTCAAGGGGCGAATGCGCAAAATCACCAATCGGATCATCCACCTCACCTTTAGAGACGGTCAGCTCACGCGGGTCCGGAATGAATTGCAACCCAACCGGATCATGCGGATCAGAACGATTGATGAGATCATTCATCGCGGGCGTCACAGCTATCGCATAGCGCTCTGCAACCGGTTGAAGCGCAGCTTGCGCATCAGCCGCAACGAGACCAGCTGAAACAAGATCATCAAGCGTGCGTAATGTGTGGGTCACGGGATGATTGAACGAAAAGACCAATGAAAAGGAGAAAGATGCTTGATGGTGCGGACAGCGGGACTCGAACCCGCACAGCTTTTCAGCCGAGGGATTTTAAGTCCCTTGCGTCTACCAGTTTCGCCATGTCCGCAATCAAGAAAAATCGGCGCATCAAAGAATCACAACTAACGGGGAAGATCCCCCGACCCCTTTAAGTGAGCTTGCCGGTCCCCGCAAGCCAGATGTCACCCCTTATGGTCCTCGGAAATCGGTGCCTGATAGGCAAGGCCCATATCCCAGGGGAAATAGATCCACGTATCCTGCGACACCTCGGTAACGAATGTATCGACCAGCGGGCGGCCGAGAGGCTTTGCATAGACGGTAGCGACATGGGCGTTCGGGATGATGTCGCGGACAATTTTTGCGGTCTTGCCCGTATCAACAAGGTCATCAACAACAAGAATGCCTTTGCCGCCATCACCTCCCGTTGCCAACACGTCTTTGGCGATGGATTTGAGAACCTGCAATTCACCTTGTGTCGTGTAGTCATGATAAGACGCAATGCAGATTGTCTCGATAATGCGCAAACCCAATTCGCGCGCTACGATCGCTGCCGGCACGAGCCCGCCGCGCGTAATGCAGATTACGGATTCAAATGGCCCTGACGAGGCAAGCCGCCATGCCAAGGCGCGCGCATCGCGATGAAACTGATCCCATGAAACAGGAAATGCTTTTTGACTCGGTCCGCTCATTTTGTACTCTCAATCTTCAATCATAAGGGAATTGTTTTATCACTCTCGGCGAGTGTTTTAAGCATTGCGCTAACGGCGTCTTGCGCGCGTGTGAGCGCTTCAACATTGCGGCCGCGCAACACGATCTGATTGCGGAAGGTTTGCCCATCAAAATGGGGATAAGAGCCGATAATCACATCCGGATATTCTTTCTGAATCGCACCCAAGCCCGAAGCATAAATACCTTCAGGCAATCCACCGCTATCAACAGAGACAGATTGCAATTTCACGCCCGTCTTCAAACGTGGCGTTACATTCTCAAGCATCGCCTGCATGATAGAGGGCACGCCCGCCATCACAATCACATTCTGCACCATAAAGCCTGGCGCTTTTGAAATCGGATTTTCAATAAGATCAGCACCCGCGGGAATGCGCGCCATGCGCAAACGCGATTCATTCAAATCTTTTGGATCGGGATAACGCTCGCGCAAGAGTGCCACCGCGCGCGGATCATGATCAATCGACACGCCAAGCGCCTTAGCCACACAATCCGCCGTGATGTCATCATGCGTGGGGCCGATGCCGCCCGTAGTGAAGAGATAGGTATTGCGCGCACGCAACGCGTTGATTGCCTCAATGATCGCGCCCTCATCATCGGGCACAACCCGCACTTCTCTCAGATCAATACCGAGGGCCGTGAGATAATCGGCTAAAAAGCCGATATTTTTATCCTTGGTGCGGCCCGAGAGGATTTCATCCCCAATCACAAGCAGGGCCGCCGTCACGCGCGTCTGGCTCTCGCTGCTCATCGGGGCTCCTTTGATGGTGAAGACCGCGACCATAAGAGCCCCACGGGCCGCGCTCAAGCACCCGCGCTTGCCCTTCCCCACGAAATCACAGTCAGCCGCGTGATAAACCGAGGTAACCGGTCGGCTTTTCCTTGCATCCGGCGTCCATTTCCCCCATTTCTAGGATATCCGATCCCGACCGAAAAAAGCTTCCGCTCCTCATGACCTTTGTCGACGCCGCTACTGCCAATCGCCGCCAGCCCGGACAAATCAAATTGTTCGGCCCCGAGGCGTTTGAAGGCATGCGCAAAGCCGGAAAATTAACCGCTGAGGCGCTCGATCTTCTGATCGATCTCGTGAAGCCTGGCGTCACGACCGAATATCTTGATAAAGTGTCGTTTGAATTTGCGATGGATCATAATGCCTATCCGGCACCTCTCAATTATCGCGGGTTCAAAAAATCGATCTGCACCTCGATCAATCATGTCGTCTGCCACGGTATTCCGAATGACAAGCCGTTACGCGAAGGCGATATCGTCAATATCGATGTGACGCTTGTGGTTGATGGATGGCATGGCGATTCAAGCCGCATGTATGCCGTGGGTGAAATCCCGCGTCGTGCTGAGCGGCTGCTCGATGTCACCTATGAAAGCTTGATGCTCGGCATTGCAGCGATCAAGCCGGGCGCTACGACCGGCGATATCGGCTATGCGATCCAAACTTTTGCTGAAGGCGAACGCTGCTCGGTTGTGCGCGATTTCTGCGGTCATGGCCTCGGTCGTCTCTTCCATGACGAGCCGAATATTCTTCACTATGGCCGCCCGAAGGAGGGCGTTCCATTGAAGCCCGGCATGTTCTTCACCATCGAGCCGATGATCAATCTTGGCCGCCCCGAAGTGAAAGTTTTGGGTGATGGCTGGACGGCCGTTACACGCGACCGCTCGCTCTCCGCACAATATGAACACACGATTGGTGTCACCGAGACGGGCTGCGAGATCTTCACGCTCTCGCCAAAGGGCCTCGATAAAACTCATATTAGTCGGCCGAGCGATCAATGACCGAGCGCGTGAACTCCTCTCCTGAAGACAAACAGGAGGGGGATCACGCCAGCGGACACCGCCAGAGGTTGAAAGATCGCTTCATGCGCGCGGGACGTGAAGCGCTTCAAGATTATGAATTGCTCGAACTGATTTTATTCCGCTCGATTCCGCGACGCGATGTCAAACCACTCGCCAAAAAACTCATCGCCGAATTCGGCTCCGTTGCAGAAGTTCTCGGCGCGCCATTGTCTCGACTGCGCATTACAGACGGTATTGGAGAAGCCACAGCAATAGATTTGAAACTCGTTGAAGCTGCTGGGCGCGAGCTTGCCAAAGGCGCGGTTAAAAAACGGACCGTGCTCGGCTCGTGGACAGCGGTTATTGATTATTGCCGGGCGTCGATGGCGTTTGAAGCGCGCGAGGTGTTCCGCATACTATTTCTCGATAAACGCAACGCGTTGATTGCGGATGAAATACAACAAACGGGCACAGTGGATCACACACCGGTCTATCCGCGCGAAGTTGTCAAACGCGCGCTTGAAGTTTCAGCAACCGCCGTCATCCTTGTCCATAATCACCCCTCGGGTGATCCAACGCCCTCACAGGCCGATATCGCGATGACACGGCAAATTGTGGAGGCCGGAAAGCCCCTTGGCATTCTCGTGCATGATCACATAATCATCGGCAAAAATGGTCATACGAGTATGAAAGGGCAGGCTTTGATCTGATCTAGCGTTGTCGCATTAAGTGATCAGATCAGACGCGCGGCACCGGTTAATACGGCAACAAGAAAGCCGTATGAAAATGCAACGCCTACAATGCCGATGCCAAAACCAATAGCGACCAAAAGCCCATCACGTTCAACAAGACCAAGGCCGATAAGGCACAGTGCAATCCCCATCGGGATTTGACCAACCACAGGCAAGGCAAACACCAAGCCGAGCGATATGATCAGCAACCCAAATCCGACCACCCGTAATCCGACACTTGAGTCAAAAAACGTAAAACGCGGCTGCGCCAATTTCTCGATCCAACGCACCCAGGGCATGGCCCGTTCAACCGCGCGGCTGACATCTGCCCGCGCGAGCTCGCGTTTCAAAACAGATGACGGCAGCCAGGGCGATGCACGCCCGAGTAAAATTTGTAACGAGATAAAGACCATCAATATACCGCTGACCAAAGCAATGGGTGGCGGCATGGGCAAACTATTCGGCAAGCCCAAAATCACAATGAGAATGGAATAACCGCGCGCCCCCAAGGCCGATACGATCTCGGACACGGCCAAGCGATCTCCTGTGCCTTGTTCAGGCAAACGAAGGAGTATTGTTGAAATGCGGTCGGACGAAGTGGTCATCGCGAAAAAGAAAAATCCAAAGTGATTTCAACGCTACGAACACACGCCGCCGCGCTTTGGGTCCTCTTGTCGCGTCATTCAATCAGAGCGCGGCGAGTATCGCCTCGGCAGCGGCGAGGTGCCGCGCGCGCAGCCCTTCTGCCATGGAATCGAGGCTGCGGTAAGGGATAAAAAGACGCGGATTGCGCGAAAGGCGACCCCGATTGCGGTCGAGAAAGGCCCAGTATAGCGGGGTAAAGGGACAAAGACGTTCCGGCTCTTTGGCCTTTGGGCTAAAGCGGCATGAGGCGCAGTAATCACTCATGCGGTCGATATAGGCGCCCGACGCCGCATAAGGTTTTGAGGCCAAAAGCCCACCATCGGCATAAAGCGCCATGCCATGGACATTGGGCAACTCGACCCATTCATAAGCGTCAGCGTAGACGGCGAGAAACCAATCCTCGACCTCGCTCGGGCGAATGCCCGCAAGCAAAGCGAAATTGCCAAGCACCATCAGTCTTTGAATGTGATGAGCATAAGCATTGTCCATCGTGTCATTAACGCATTGACGAAGACAATTCATCTCCGTGTCGCCAGTCCAATAGAAATCTGGCAAAGGCCGCGTGGCTTCAAGCGCGTTGATTTGCGCAAAGCCCGGCATCACATGCCAATAAAGCCCGCGCACATATTCACGCCATCCGAGAATTTGCCGAATAAATCCTTCCACCGCATTCAAGGGAGCGTGGCCTTGATGATAGGCCCGCTCCGCTGCACGACAGATTTCAAGCGGAAGCAATAATCCGCAATTCAGTGCCGGCGCTAAAAGAGCATGAAACAAAAATGGCTCGCCCCCTTTCATCGCGTCCTGCACATCGCCGAAACGGGGAAGACAATCGTCAATAAAATGATCAAGCGCTTTTAAGGCCTGTTTACGCGTGACGGGCCACCCGAAAGACTCCAGTCGACCGGGATGATCCGCAAAGCGTCGTGCCACGAGATCGATAACATCTTTTGTTACGGTATCTGGTGTGAATCGTAACCGCTCCGGAATCTTTTCTTTTGATGAAAGCGCTTTGCGGTTCTCTGAATCATAATTCCATTGCCCGCCTTCAGGCTCTTTGCCCTGCATCAAGAGGCCGCTTTTCTTCCGCATCTCGCGATAGAAAAATTCCATCCGCAATTCTTTGCGCGGCGCGGCCCAAAGTTTGAATTCGGCAGGCGTCGCAAAAAAACGATCATCATCCCGAATCTCGATGGGCAAGTTGAATTGTGTTTGCCACTCATCCATCATCGCGCGCACGCGGTATTCGCCCGGCTCCGTCACAATGATTTTTTCAGGCTTTAAGGTTTTAATCGCGCGCGCAAGCTCAGCGGTGAAGGAGCCGGTGTTTCCTTTGTCTTCAAGCTTTACATAGGTAATGGATAGTCCCTCTTGCTTAAGCTCATCGGCAAAATGCCTCATGGCTGCAAGAATAAGAACGATCTTCTGCTTGTGATGTTTGACATAGGTCGTCTCGTCATGGACCTCGACCATCAAGACATGATCCATTTTCGGATCAATGTCTTTAAGACTTGAAAGCCCGCGCGATAATTGATCGCCGAGAACCAGACGTAATGCCCCTGCCATCATAAGCCTTTTGTGCGCAAACGCGCACGGCCGCCATCAACGCCGAAGCTTTGGCCTGTGATCCAATCAGCCTCAGAAGACAAGAGAAGCCCGGCAAGCGGACCAACATCATCAGGCTCACCGATACGCTGCATTGCATGCATACTGCCGATTGACTGAACCAGCGTGTCATTTGATGTGAGCGATGCGGCCAAAGGCGTTCGCGTCAATGAGGGCGCGATGCAATTGACGCGGATCTTTGGGGCGAGCTCGGCCGCAAGCGACAGGGTCAATCCTTCAACCGCGCCTTTCGCCATGCCGATTGAGGCATGCGCAGAAAATCCTTGATGCACGGCAATGGTCGAGAACAGCAAAACTGATGCTGTGCCTTGATAGGCCTTAAGCGCAGGCAGTGCGGTTTTGATAGCCGTGAATGCACCGAGCGCATTCAATTTGAAATCGGAAAGCGCTTCCTCTTCTTGCAAACGCGTGACAGGCTTTAACATGATTGAGCCAACGGCATAGCAAAGACCTGCTAAAGCGCCCTGCCCCTGTTGTGTGGCGGCATCGACAGCATCGGCAATATCATCATCATGCATCACATTCGCGACGCTGACCGTGGCGCCGCCTAAGACTGAAGCTGCGGCATCAAGCCGCGCCTTGTCACGCCCCACAAGATGCACCGAGAAACCGCGCGCTTTTACGGCTTTAGCAACCGATGACCCGATGCCGCCCGCGCCACCAAAAATCAGAATTGTACCCGTCATACCGCTTGTGTTCCTTATGCTGCTTGCCATTTTTGCATTTCTGATCGATTTACGTGTGATCAATGCAAACAGATCGAAACACGCCCCTCATGCCCCCTATGCGAAAAAAGAGCGATTTACCGCAGAAGACGTGCAAGACCTGCGGTCGACCATTCACATGGCGCAAAAAATGGGAACGCGTGTGGGATGAGGTGCTTTATTGCTCGGATCGATGCCGCATGGATCGACCGAAAACATAAGCCCCCGTTTCGATCAGCCTCGCGCTTTAGCGAGCGCCTCAGGCGTATCGAGATCCAGAAATATTGAATCGCTTTCGATCGGTACCTCGATGATGCTGTCGCGATGCGCCAATAAAAGTTTCCGCGCACCGGCATCACCTTCGAGTGATGCGACCTGATCAAACAGGCGCCGCGTCAACAAAACCGGGTTGCCCCACTCGCCCTTATGGGTCGGGACAAAAGCAAGCGCCGATGGCGAGACTTTAAATCGCTCAATCATGCGATCGATCAAAGATGAGTCGATCAAAGGCATATCGCCCAATAAAATCAAAACACCTTCGCAAGAGGACGGTAACGAAGCTACACCCGCTTTGAGTGATGTCGAAAGACCTTCAGCATAATGAGGATTGGATGTGTAGCCGACATCGCACGACGCGAGCGCCTTGTGGATTTCACTCTCTTGATGTCCGGTAACCACAACAACTGGCCGCGCGTGTGATGCCAAAGCAGCATCCACAACATGCCGCACAAGGGGCCGATCATTTAAGTGTTCTAAAAGCTTATTGCTGCCCATGCGCGTTGAGCGACCAGCGGCAAGAACAAGCGCCGCAATCGTCATTCCACATGCTCCGCACCGGGATCACGCGGATGACCGCGTTGCACGATTTCCATCAACAAGCCACCTACACCCAAGGCGGTGATATCAGCACGCGTCACAGGAATGTCGGCCATCACGCGATGAAGTACCCAATCAAATCCATTTTCTTTCGGTGACCGCGCGCAACCCGGCGCGCCAATCACTATTTTATCGCGAACGGAGCCGATCAATAAAAGATTACCCGGATCAACCGGCATGCCAAAATGTTCAATGCGACCGCCGGCGTGTTCAATGGCTGACGGGATAATATCGCGCCGATCCGTAATCGCCGAGGCGCCATAGATGATGACAAGATCCGCACCATCAACGAGCGCCGATGTGATGGCTTTCGTAACAGACGTCACATCATGGGCGACACGCAAATCGGACTCCACCACCGAGCCTGAGGGTGCAAGACGTCCTTCGAGCACAGCCAGTGTTTTGTTGATTACACTTGGCTTCAAGCCTGGAAGCAGCGTTGAAATTGTCGCAACCTTGCGGTGTTTGAAGGGATGAACCGTAACAAGCGGCGACGCCTCAATCACCGTTTGTGTTTGATCCATGATATTTTTTGACACGGCAAACGGAATGATTTTGACGGTGGCAACCATCTCGCCGCGCTCGACAGCGCGATAATCGGGAAGCGTGGCGAATGTGACCGATTCATCAATGGCATTCAGCGCCGCAATTCGTGACGCATCAACACGCAACACACCCGATGCCTTCGCAAAAAGATTGACCCGTCCCGTTGATGGCCGATCAAGTCGAATGCTTGATCCACATAGAGAGACCGCAAGAGTCTCCGCAGCATGATCCTCATCCAAATCACCGGCATCGAGCTGCGCGACAATAACACTATCGCGCCCTTCAGCACGTAAAGCCGCAAGATCGTCGCTTGTCAGGCGCGCGCCCTTCTTGATCGACCGCTCAGCAATTTTTATCGAATGCGCGGAGATCGCACTCAAAGCCTGATCAAGCGGGAAGGGACCGAATTTCATCAGATCAATTTCCGATCTTCGTACCGTCAGGCTTCAAACGAAGCTTTGCTGTGATCTCACCCAAAATTGATAACGCAATTTCAGCGGGACTAATGGCACCTATATTTAAACCAATCGGTGCTTGGATGCGCTTGATCGCATGCTCATCAAAACCCATAGCCTGCAAGCGCTCGACTCTTTTGCCATGAGTTTTACGTGAGCCAAGTGCGCCTATATAAAAGGCATCAGACTTCAACGCAAAATGCAAAGCCGGATCATCGATCTTCGGATCATGGGTGAGCAAAAGATAGGCGGTATAACGATCAGCACCTAATCGCGGCAAAGCAATATCCGGCCATTCGGCATGAACCGGCACATCCGGAAACCGCTCAGGCGAAGCAAAAGCCTCGCGCGGATCGACAATGATCACATCATGGCCGAGTTGCTTTGCCATCGGTACAAGCGCTTGCGAGATATGAACCGCCCCGATGGCAATGATGCGAAGCGCCGGCGCTTGAACGGTGAGAAAAACCTTATGGCCGTCGCTTTCAACAACGCCGCTTTTCCCCATACGGAGCGCATCAGAGAGAAGCGCCGACAAAGGATCAGCCATAATATCTTTTTCAAGCACAAGGCGTTGTGTATTCGACTGCAAATCGGTGACGAGCACCGCAGCCCGGCGCGCCGCGCGTTCCTCATTGAGCCGAGCGAGAAGCGCGAGATCCATCTAGATCACCTTCTCGACATAGACGCTGATGCGTCCGCCACAAGAGAGACCAACCTGCCAGGCCGTTTCATCCGCGACACCGAATTCCAAAAGCTTGGGCGCGCCGCTCTCAATCACATCGAGTGCTTCGGTCACAACAGCGCCCTCGACGCAACCGCCTGACACAGAGCCCATAAACGTGCCCTCAGCGTCGATCACGAGATGGCTACCCACAGGACGCGGGGCCGAGCCCCAAGTCTCGACGACGGTTGCCAAGGCCACGCCACGGCCTTCCCGCCGCCAGGCTTCCGCCTGCCTCAAAAGATCATCATCGGTGGCGAGCATCAGATGGTTCCTTCACTTCAAATCAAGCGACGCGCTTCAACCATAGCCGCGGATCGGCGGAGGCGGCGCTGTCTTTCGACAAGGCCTTCACCAGCGTCTCCATGCTCTTTAAATTATGAATGGGGCGGAATTCGTCAACATGCGGAAGTATAGCGCGAATGCCAGAGGCTTTTGCCTCAAAGCCGTCAAAGCGCAAAAGCGGATTGAGCCAGACCAGTTTCGAGCATGAGCGATGAAGGCGCGATATTTCCTTTTGAAGCTCGTCCGTATCGTCCCGCTCCAGCCCATCGGTAAAGAGAAGGACAATCGCGCCCTGCCCCAAAACACGACGCGCCCATTCACGATTGAACTTTGTGAGCGAAGGGCCAATACGCGTACCGCCGGACCAATCCGCCACTTGTTCAGAACATTTCGCGAGCGCCTCATCCGGATCGCGGCTTTTCAAAGAGCGTGTGACATTGGTCAAACGCGTGCCAAAAAGAAATGTATGCACGCGCTTGCGCTTATCCGTCAGCGCATGAATGAAGTGAAGAAAGAGCCGCGTATAATCCGCCATTGATCCTGATATATCACAAATCGCCACAACAGGCGGTTGCCGCTCGGCGTGATCACGAAACTGCAACGCGATATGGCCGCCACCCTGCCTTAAGCTTGAGCGAAAGGTGCGGCGCGGGTCAATTCTTTTGCCTGATGATGCCGCAATAAAGCGACGCGTCGGGCGTGCATCATCCGGCATAATCAAGCGATCAATCAAAATACGCGCTTGCACTATTTCTTGCGCGCTCATTTGCGCAAAATCTTTCGTCTGCAAAATCTCGCGTTCGGATATTGTCAGCCTTGCATTAAATTCGATCTTTTCTTCTTCAGGCGGCGTTTCGTCACGTTTGGCTTTGAGCAAGGATTCAGCCGCCCGCAAGGCACCCGCTTCCGGCTTCTTTTTCTTCTCGTCCTTGCCCGGTGAGTATGGCGACATGGTCTGAATGATTTTTTCAATCAA
>Ga0129333_10006416_pt1 | contig 11125 bp, 10 predicted proteins | sample CPB6_08_DNA_FD_94474 | JGI IMG/M metagenome (GOLD analysis project Ga0129333, IMG submission 94474) | Freshwater to marine salinity gradient microbial communities from Chesapeake Bay, USA - CPBay_Sum_0.6_0.8_DNA | ecosystem: Environmental > Aquatic > Marine > Coastal | place: USA: Chesapeake...
AACATGATCTTCTGCCTCGTGCGCACTTCCACCGAGGGGCGCAAACAAGAGGGCATTTCTTTTCTCCTCATAGATATGAAGACGCCCGGCATCGAGGTCCGGCCGATCATCCTGCTCGACGGCGTCCACGAAGTGAACGAAATCTTCTTCACGAACGTGAAAGTGCCGCTCGAAAATCTCGTCGGCACCGAAAACAAAGGCTGGACCTACGCCAAGTACCTCCTGACCTACGAGCGTACCGGGATTGCGGGGGTCAGCCGCTCGATCGCGGCTCTCAAAGATTTACGGCGTATGGCTCAAACTCAGCTGCGAAATGGCAAACCGCTTGCCGAGGACCCGCTTTTCGCAGCGCGCATGGCGCGCGTCGAGATCGACCTCGAGAACATGCGCACCACCAACCTGCGCGTACTGCTCGCCTCGGGTAGTGGCGCCGCCCCACTCGAGATGGGCGCCTTGCTCAAAATCCGCGGCACCGAAATACGCCAGGAGATCACGCGCCTCGCCCGTATCGCGCTCGGCCCGCAAGCACAGCCTTTCTTCGCCCCGGAGGGCATCACGGCGCAGTACCTCAACTACCGCAAACTCTCGATCTTCGGCGGCTCCAACGAAGTACAGCGAGAGATCATCGGCAAGTCGCTGCTGGAGATGGGACCATGAATTTCACTCACAGCGAAGACCGTCGAATGCTGGCCGACACGCTCGGTCGTCATCTCGATCAGCAATACACCCTCGACGTACGCCATCGCGTCAGTGGCTCAGCACAAGGCTGGTCACGCGAACGTTGGCTCGCCATGGCCGAACTCGGCGTGATCGGAGCACTCTTCGACGAGCAGGCAGGAGGATACGGCGGCAAGGGCTTCGATCTGGCCGTCGTCTTCGAGCAACTCGGTCGCTCGCTGGTCGTCGAGCCGTTTTTGGGCACCCTGATGGCGGGTCAGGCTCTCACCAAGACCGGTTGTCGCAGCGATCTCGTCACGCAAGTCATGGCCGGCGAAACCGTTCTGGCCGTCGCGAGCGAAGAGCCACAGAGTCGCTACGACTTTGCATCGATCACAACCCGCGCAGAGCAACACGACGGTGCCTGGATGCTCAGCGGTTGCAAGTCCGTGGTTCCGCAGCTCGAAGCGGCCGATCACGTCGTACTCAGCGCTCGGCTCGGCACCGGGTCCGTGGGACTCTTTCTGATGGAGAGCGGCAAACCGGGCGTTACGGTGAACGGCTACAAGATGGTCGATGGCGGTCGAGGAGGCGATCTCCTCCTCGAGCGTGCCAGCGCGACGCTGCTCACCGACGAGGCCCCACCCCTCCTCGAAGAAATCACGGCGGCGGGCATCGTCGCACTCTGCTGGGAGGCCGTGGGTGTGATGGATGTTCTCAAAAAATCGACGCTCGACTACCTGCGCACCCGAAAGCAATTCGGCGTACCGATCGCTAAATTCCAGGCACTGCAGCACCGCATCGTCAACGTTGTCATCGAGGTCGAGCAGGCTCGCTCGGCCGCCATCAATGCAGCCGCTGCACTCGAGGCTCCAAGAGACGCCAGAGAACGTGCCGTCTCGGCAGCCAAATACACCATCGGTCGTGCCGGCACCCTCGCCGCAGAGGAATCGATACAAATGCACGGCGGTATCGGCATGTCCTGGGATCTGCCGCTTTCCCACTATGCGAAGCGCGCGCTGATGATCGGCCATCAGTTGGGAGACGAAGATCATCATCTCTCGCGTTTCATTTCTTTGTCCGCTACCGCCTGAGTACGCGCATCATGAAAAATCTCTTCTCAGTATCCGGGAAAGTCGTGCTCGTCACGGGCGGCTCACGCGGCATCGGCGAGATGATTGCCGCTGGGTTTTTGGCCAACGGCGCCAAGGTCTACATCAGCTCGCGCAAAGCCGAGAGTTGTCAGGCCACGGCCGGCCGCCTCGCTCGCGAGTATGGTGGCGAGTGCGTGGCACTGCCGGCAGATCTCTCGAAGCTGGAGGGTATCGCCGCACTTGCTGCGGCGCTCGCAGCACGGGAGAAATCACTCGACGTGCTCGTCAACAACGCGGGCGCCTCTTGGGGGGCTCCGCTCGGAGATTTTCCGGAGGTCGGCTGGGACAAGGTCATGGATACGAATGTGAAGGGCGTGTTCTTTTTGACCCAAGCCTTGCTACCGATGTTGCGCGCCGCGGGCGACGCCGATACGCCCTCTCGCGTCATCAACATCGGTTCGGTCGACGGAATCGGCACGCCCGTCTTCGATACCTACTCTTACGGTCCCTCGAAGGCCGCCCTGCATCACCTCACGCGCATGCTCGCAGCGCGATTGGTACGTGACCACATCCTCGTGAACGCCATCGCTCCGGGGCCCTTTCCCACCTGGATGCTGAGCACGGGTGTCGGCTTCGGCGGCAAAGTCGAAGGCGACGGTGTCGACTGGTCGGTCGTGGGACGCAACAACCCGCGTGGCCGGGTGGGCACCCCCGAAGATATCGCGGGCGTCGCGCTCTTCCTCGCCTCGCGAGCCGGCGCCTACACCGTCGGCGAAGTCATCACCTGCGACGGGGGTCTTTTGGTGGCACGCTGAGCGTTGCTCAGGTCACAGCTTGCCGCGTGACCACAGCCGGCCCGTGTCGCCGCCAGTCGTCGAGTTCCTCACGCAGAATTCGTACCGCATCCCAGACATCGACGTAACGCAGGTAGAGCGGCGCAAAGCCGAAGCGCATCAGATTAGGCGCCCGAAAATCGCCGATGACACCTCGACCGACGAGTTGCTGAACGAGGGCATAGCCATCGGCATGGGCAAAAGAGACGTGACTGCCCCGGCGCTCGGGCTGCCGCGGTGAGGCGAGTTCAAGCGCCGTATCGGAACCGAGTCCCTCGATCAGCGCAATGAAAAGCTCGGACAGCGCGATCGATTTGTCTCTGACCACTTTCATGTCGATGTCATCAAAGACGCTCAAAGCACCATCGAGCGCCGCATGCGAGAGCATCGGCGGCGTGCCGCAACGATGCCTCGTCATACCCTCTGCCGGCGTGTAGTGATCGACGAAGTCGAAGGGTTCGGCATGGCCTAGCCATCCGGAAAGCACGGGCTGCAGGTCGCCCTGCAGATCGCGACGCACGTACATGAAGGCCGGGGCACCCGGGCCACCATTCAGATATTTGTAGGTGCAACCGATGGCAAAATCGACTCGAGCAGCCGACAGATTGATCGGCAGCGCACCGACCGAGTGCGATAAATCCCAAAGAATTCTCGCGCCTTGCGCGTGCGCTCGAGCGGTGAGCATAGCCATGTCGAAAAGTTCGGCACTCTGGTAATGGACGTGCGTCAGGACGACGAGAAAGGTCTCGCGATCGATGGCTGCAGCGATCTGCTCGCGCGGTAACATCTGCAACTCGAGACCGGGCACCAGCGCAGCCAGACCTTGCAGAATGTACGGGTCGGTCGGAAAGTTGCCGCGTTCGGTGAGGATTTTGCGACGACCGTCCCGTCCTCGCGCGACGGCAGACGCAAGCTTGAAGAGATTGACGGACGTCGAATCGCAGACCATCACCTCTTGGGCGGCCGCGCCAACGAGCGGCGCAATCCGCGCGCCGAGTCGCGTCGGCATGTCGATCCAGCCATGGACATTCCAACTTTTGATGAGATCGACACCCCACTGCGTCGTCGTCATCTGCTCGACGCGCTTTGCCGCGGAGGTCGTCAGCGCCCCCAAAGAATTGCCGTCGAGGTAGATGACTCCGGGCGGCAGCTCGAACTTGTCACGGTATGTGGCAAGCGGATCGGTGGCGTCGAGTTCGAGACAGGCCTCACGCGTGCATGGCAATCCCTCGGACCCGGAATTGTTACCAGACACTCTCAATCGAGCCCCCGCAACACTGCACGCACGGGGGTCGCTTCGACACCCGAAATCGGCAGCGGTAATGCAACCAGCTCGTAGCGACCTTCCGGCACGTGGTCGAGAACGAGACCCTCGAGGATCCCCATGCCGGCACGGTGTGCCGCCTGATGAGCGCGCAAGGCCTTGCAGGTTTGCGGATCGATGGATGGCGCATCGGTGCCGATGAGGCGGCAACCCCGTGCCGCCAACGCGTCGATCAGCACCGGATCGATGGCCTTGAAGTGTTGCGGCCAGTGCGCCCAGTCGGCCTTGGCAAAACTTCGCAGCAACAGACGCTCGAACTGCGACGGGAGTCGATCGAGCACATCGCTAGCCACAATCGTGGCGCCCGCAGCGCTGACGTCGAGCAACTGACAGGAGCCAAAGAAAATCTCGAGAGCGAGCTCATCGAGCGCAGGCGCATCGCCGCGGACGTGCCGCGAGCACTCGGCGTGGGTCCCCGACTGCGTCGACATGGAAAGACGATGCAAGGTCACGCTCGAGCCCTCGCCGACCGCCGCAGTCACGCCGCACTCGAACGCGTGATCGCCCGGCCATACCGGCAGAGCGGGCCTGAGACGTTGGGAGATGTCGTAGAGACGCGGTTTTTTCATATGAGCCGATGCCCAAACTCGATAAAGGATACCCTATCCTTCGTCAGGGCCACCCGCAGTCGCCGAAGCGCCAACACAGGTGTTTTTCGTGATGACCACTCGAATTTCATTGCCGATATTTCTCAAGCCTGGTCTTTCGGCCGCACTGCTCGCGCTCGGCTCGTGGTTGCTGCCGATGACCAGTGCTGCCACGCAGACTCCGCCGCGTAATGGGGACACCTGGCAACGCATCGATGCAGTGGTCGAACAGTCGATCGCTGCCGGCGAGGTGCCAGGTGCCGTACTGTGGGTTGGCCGCGGCGAGAAGTTGCTCTATCGAAAGGCCTACGGTCTACGCGCGAAGGTGCCGACTCGACAACCCATGATGCTCGATACGGTCTTCGATCTGGCGTCGTTGACCAAGGTGGTCGCCACCGCGACCAGCGTGATGATCCTCGTGGAAGAAGGACGCCTGCAACTCACCGATCGTGTCGCCACTTACTTGCCGGAGTTTGCGCAGGCCGGGAAAGAGAACATCACGATCCAGCAACTACTCACCCACACCTCCGGTCTGCCCCCGAGCCTCGATCTCGAAGCGGACTGGCTCGGCTATGACGAGGCGCTGAATCGGGCTTACGCCGAAACGCCCCAAACCGGCGCGGGCGAACGTTTTGTGTACAGCGATATTGGCTACATCGTGCTCGGCGAGCTCGTCAGCAAAATCAGCGGTCGAGCGCTGCAGCAATTTGCAGCCGAACGGATCTTCGAGCCGCTTCAGATGCGGGACACCGGTTATCGACCGGAAAGAGATGCGCCTCGAATTGCGCCCACACAGCTGTGCACGGCCTACGGATGGCCTTGCACGGGAACCGATCAGTTCATGCTGCGGGGCATCGTTCATGATCCTACTGCGCGACGCATGGGCGGTATCGCCGGGCACGCCGGTGTATTTTCAACCGCAGCCGATCTTGCTCGCTACGCACGCATGATATTGCGACTCGGGGAACTCGACGGGCGCCGGGTTCTCTCGCCGCTCGGTGTAGCGCGGATGACGAGCCGGGCGACGCCCGCGACTTTCCCCGTACAACGCGGCCTTGGCTGGGACATCGACAGCCAGTACTCGGTGAACCGCGGCGATCTGTTTCCGATCGGATCCTTTGGTCACACCGGTTTCACCGGGACATCGATCTGGATCGACCCAGTGAGTCAAACCTACGTCATTCTGCTGACCAATCGGGTGCATCCCGACGGCAGAGGTGACGCGGCGCGACTGCGCTCAAAAATTGCAACGATGGTGGCGGCCAGTTTGACCGATCTTGCCGCAGACCAGACCCAACAGGGCCAGCCGCGACTCTGGCAACCCGTGACGGCTCCCACGACCAGTCCATCGATCAGCGCCGGCGCGGTGGTGCGCAACGGTGTCGACGTACTGCAAGCCCGCGAGTTCGATTTATTGCGCGACAAGCGCGTAGGACTTTTGACCAATCACACCGGACGTACGCTCGATGGGCGCTCGACCATCGATCTATTCCGCGCCGCCCGGACCTTCAAGCTGGTGTCACTTTTCAGCCCCGAGCACGGCGTGCGCGGAGAACTCGACGAGAAAGTCGCCTCGTCGATCGATGCCCGTACGGGTCTCACCGTCCACTCCCTCTACGGAGATACGCGACGTCCAACCCCAGCGATGCTCCAAGACATCGACGTTTTGGTGGTCGACTTGCAGGACGTCGGTGCGCGTTTTTTCACCTACGCAACGACGATGGCTTACCTGATGGAAGCGGCCCGTGATCGAGATCTTCCAGTCGTGGTTCTCGACCGCGTCAACCCCATCACGGGTTCGATCGTCGAGGGGCCGGAACTCGAAGCCGACGAATTGTCCTTCACGGCCTATCGTTCGATTCCCATTCGACACGGCCTGACGATCGGCGAACTCGCGAGACTCTTCAATGCCGAAAATGTCCGTGCTGAAAAAGCGATCGGCGCCAACTTGACCGTAGTACCCGTCCAAGGCTGGGATCGACGCAGTTGGTTCGACGAGACCGGACTCACGTGGATCGAACCCTCTCCCAATATGCGCAATCTTCAGGCAGCGAGCCTCTATCCGGGAGTCGCGACGATCGAGGGGGCCAACGTTTCCGTCGGTCGCGGTACCGATACGCCCTTTCAGTGGATCGGCGCCCCGTGGATCGACGCCAGCCGACTCGCTGCCAAACTCAACGGACGGAATCTGCCGGGGCTGCGTTTTTACCCGGTGAGTTTCACGCCTCGCAGCAGCAAATTCGCCGGCGAGACCTGTCAGGGCGTGTTCATCGTCGTCACCGATCGCGGCGCGATGCGACCGGTCCGACTCGGCCTGGAGTTGTTGTCGGCCCTGCATGAATTACACCCCGCCGATTTCGAGATCGACCGGGTCGCCAGTTTGTTCGGTCGCGACGTCGTACGGCGGGTGCGTCTCGGCGAATCGCCGGCAACCATCGTCGATGGCTGGCGCCGCAGCGAACAGGCTTGGCGGATACGTCGTGCCCCGTTTCTGCTTTATCCGACCGAGGCATCGTCTCGATGATGACGGTTTTGCGGATGATCGACGGCCAGGTGCAAGACGCGGAAATATCTCTCGGCGGTACCGTAATCACGACCCATCCGCCGCGATTTTCAGCCACCCCATAACACGCGATCGGGCGCGAACAACTGGCCCTCGTCACCACGTACTCCTCCGTCGCGATCGGCCTTCAACATCAAGGGACCGTCGAGATCGACGAAGTCGGAGGCGCCCGCGATCAACCACGCGGGCGCGATCGCCAGCGACGTACACACCATGCAGCCGGTCATGACGATCATCCCGCTGCGCCGTGCGGCGGCCAACAGCGCTACGGCCCCCGTCAAGCCGCCCGTCTTGTCCAGTTTGATGCTGACCGCCTGATAACGACTCGCCAGACGAGGCAAGTCGTCGACGGTGTGACACGATTCGTCGGCACACAGCGGCACCGCCGACTGAAAGCCATCAAGCAAGTCATCTTTGCCGACCGGCAAGGGCTGCTCTACGAGAACGGCCCCGATATCTTTGAGAAAGCGATTCAAATCTTTCAGGATCTCGATGCTCCATCCCTCGTTCGCATCGACGATCAGCTTGGCATTCGGTGCAGCGGCATGCACGGCACGAAGCTGCCGATCAGGAGCGTCGCCGTCGACCTTGACTTTGATGACCGGCGCCTCGGCGATTTGCGCAGCGGCTATGCCCATGTTCGCGGGTGTATCGAGCCCCACCGTCAGCGCGGTGACCAGCGTGGCGGGTCTGCCAACATTCAACAGCTGATCGACACTGCGCCCCGTCAGCCGCGACTCGAGATCCCAGAGTGCGGAATCAACGGCGTTCAGGGCGGCCCCCGCTGAGAGCAAATTGCGGCAAGCTGCGCGGTTTGCGCCCTGCTCGAGCGCGGATACGATCGAGCGAATCTGCGCAGCCACGGAATCGACACTCTCCCCATAGCGCGGATAAGGAACACATTCGCCTCGGCCCGTAACCAGGCCATCGGTGATTTCCACGATCACCACATCGGCGGCGGTCTTCACACCCCGCGAAATTCGGAACGGCCGCTCCAGCGGCCAGGACTCCACGTCGACGGTTACCTTGCGACGCATTCGAGCATCCGGTCGACGATCCGTGAAGTGCGAAGAAATATCCGTCATGCGCATGCTCAGACACCAGGAAAATGAAGACCGACGTCGTACGGGAATATCATCGACCGGTCGCTAGTCTAGCCGTCTTTTGCCCAACGACAGTGATGAGGTCGTTCTGCAGTCCGCAGACGCGATCCCGAGTGCGTCATGCACTCGCTGTATCGTGCGGTTAGACTGTCGCCATGACACGTGACCTTGCAACGACTCGTAGCCCGTCGCGACGGGCCCGCGCGTTTATGCTCTGCCTGCTCTCGGCCTTCGGCAGCTCGGTACACGCCGATGTCAAAACCGATGGAACGCCCGATGCACTCTCGAGCGCCATGAGCGAATTCGTCACGGCCGTCGACGACGCTCGGCACACGATCGAAAAACACCCTTATTACCGGGACGACGCAGAGCGTGCCGCCGGCGCTTCGTACTTGTTCGCGATGCTGTTGCGACGCATCGAAGTGCAGTTGCAGCAGGACCCCGATTTCCCGATGTTCAGCTCGGTCGACTATCGCGTACGCGAAGGCGGCGACAATCCCGATCAGCATTATCAAAGCGCCATGGTGCGCGGCGGCGCGACATATCGCATTTGGGGTCGCCGAGGTACCGCTCGGCGGCTCGACTTTCAACTTTACGCCGGTGCGCCTTACCTGCCTGGAGGCGGTCACACCGTATCGTCCTTGAACTCCGAAGACCTGCGGATAGACCGTAACGGCAACTTCGAAGTCATCGTCAGTCTGGAACGCTCGCCTGGTAACTGGTTGCCGACTGCCACCGATGCAACAGCCGTACTGGTGCGGCAGACGTTCGGCGACTGGAACAAAGAAATTCCGGCCGAAGTACACATCGACCGTGTCGGTTTTGAGGGGGCAAGGCGACCGCGACTCACCTCGGAGGAACAGGCCGAGAGGGTGCGACGCGCCGCTGCAACGCTTCGCACTACCGTAGCCAACTGGCCAGAGTTCGTTCGGCGCGGATACCTCGAGCGGGCGCCGGCGAATACTTTGACGCCCCCGGTGGACTCGACTGCTCAAGGCGGGCTTCCCGGACGCTGGTACTCTAGCGGCTGGTGGCAGCTCGAAGACGACGAGGCGCTAGTCCTCACCCTCTGGCCCATGCCCGGTAACTACCAAGGTATCCAACTCACGGACCTGTGGTTTTCGTCGCTCGAATACGCCAATCGGCAAACAAGTCTGAACGGCGATCAAACGGCGCGCAGCTCGGACGGCGCGTATCGCATCGTAATCGCCGCTCGCGACCCCGGCGTTCCTAATTGGCTCGACACCACGGGGTTACCACGCGGTGTAATCATGTTGCGCTTCGACGGGATGGGCCGAAAACCCTTTCCGATCGATAAATTTCCGGTTCTCGAGAAAGTGAAATTCTCGGATCTCGTTGATCGCTTGCCCGCCGATACGCGACGGATCACGACCGAGCAACGCGCCCGCGTACTAAGCGAGCGACGCGCCGCAATTCAACGACGTTACGCCAGATGATGCTCGCGATCGCCTGGCAGGCGAAGCCCCTACAGCAGTGACCCGATAATGAACGGAATACCGACCAGCCCCGCCCAGCCGAAATACGCCCACCGGCGCAGCGTGATTTTCTGGTGATTCCAAAGTCCGAGCGCACCCAAAGCGCCGGCGGCCCCAGCGCCCGGAATCCAAAAACCAGCGATACCCAGAAGCCCAAGGAGCCCGAGCAAACGAATGCCAGCGCCCTCTCGCTCGCGATCGACGGGGTATTTGAGACCCGCGAGCCCCGCCAACCCGATCAGCCCGATTAACCCCAGCCACCCGGCGATGGCGCCTTCGAGTATTTCCATGTCCGAGACGTTATCACAAAGACCGGGGCTGCCTGGAGTCACGCCAGCAGATCAAGGGATGCACGACGCGCTCGACACGACCCGCGTGCAAGTTATTTCTTTGGTGAATCACCTCCACTTGCCTGGAACACGACGGACGTACCATGAAAAACCCCATTAACCCCGTACTCGATACCCTCGGCAAATCGATGGACGTTACCGGACGGATGCTGTTGGGCAGCTACTTCCTGATCCCCGGCTTACTCAAGGTAACCGGATTTTCGGGTACCTTGGCGTACATGAAACTGCACGGCGTGCCATTCGCTTTGCCGCTCCTGCTGATGACGATCCCCCTGCAGATAGTGGGTGGACTCGCGTTGATCACCAACCGGAACGCACGAACCGCCGCGTTCCTCCTCGCGGGCCTCACGCTCCTGATCAACGTCTTCATGCACGACTTCTGGAATACCTACCCCGGCGGAAATCCGCAACACGAGCTGCAGAATTTCATCAAGAACATCGGCATCTTCGCGGGTTTGCTACTTCTCGCAGCGCGATAGCCCACCAAGCGAAAACCGTCGCGGGTTTCAAAGATAATCGTATCGGCTGCGCAACGACTGCGATCGCAGTCGACGACGAACGAAGTCCATTTGTTAGTTTATTGGGTACGATTTTTCGGACGCCAAATCGAGCATAACCAATCTATTTGCTTCGAGATTGCTGAATCGTCGTTCTGCCCCATTCGGCAAATTCACGACGATGCTGATTTTTTTTCGCTTACCAAGGCCAAAGTGGGCTCGCAAAGCACCGCCAGATTTATAGGCGTGGTTGCTAAAAATATGACGTGTCCCGACTATCTTGTCGCCATCCAAGACATAAACTTTCGCGCCTACCAACTCGGGGTCGGATACGCCGGTGAACGCGACGGTTAGCCAGTTGTTCTTTTTTCCGCCGTGATTTCCGGTATTCCAAAAAACGGCGTCGATATATCGCTCGATCGGAATGGGCGGCAGCCCGAATCTCCCTTCCGGATAAGAATGACCCGGATCCGCGAACAGCACGACATCGACCAACCCGTCCCCATTTAGGTCTCCTGCCTCCATACTGATCGAGTTGCGATCGATGCCGGATACCTCCGTCTTCACGAGGTTGAAAGTGCCATCGCCTTTGTTCATGAACAAAACGTTGCGCAAATCACC
>Ga0129333_10006417_pt1 | contig 11125 bp, 7 predicted proteins | sample CPB6_08_DNA_FD_94474 | JGI IMG/M metagenome (GOLD analysis project Ga0129333, IMG submission 94474) | Freshwater to marine salinity gradient microbial communities from Chesapeake Bay, USA - CPBay_Sum_0.6_0.8_DNA | ecosystem: Environmental > Aquatic > Marine > Coastal | place: USA: Chesapeake Bay...
GCTCGGCCATGAGATGGGCGTGCTCGAGCTCGCCCCCCACGGGTGAGCCGTCTTCACCGTCAAGCGTGACATCAAAGACCGGGCCGCGCTCTGCCTGCAGCTGCAGGCTCTTGCGCATGCGCGTCTCCACCCCGCAATAGTGATCACACACCGGCAAAACCGCAGCCTGCGGTTCACCGGGATCAAACAGGGCGTGGCTGGGCAGAACGTACGAGGCCATGGGCTGAACCCTAACGTCTGGCCCTGACGCCTCGCTGTCCAACTTCCACCTTGTCAACGGCGGGGAGGCTCTCCTCGCCTGGCAGCATCACTGCGACGCGGTGCACCGCCTGCTCGTGGGGCCGATCGTGATCCGTCTGTGCGTGCCCCGGAGCCGTGACGCGGACTCGAGCGTGGATCCTGGCGGCCATCGCCGCGCGCTGGGGCACGGCCCTGCGGTCTACCCGCAGCAGGATGTCCAGACCGATCTCGGCGCATGCCGTTATCTCGCTTACCCAAGGTCGTGCGGCCCAGCACGATGGGCTGAGCCCGTTCTCCTGCTGGGGGCTCGAATCCGGCAATGGTCTCGCGCGTAATGCTGCGCTTGATCAAGCGCTCGATGTCGCGCAGGAAGCCTTCCTCATCCAGGCACACCAAGGAGATCGCTTCGCCTTGGGCACCTGCTCGGCCAGTGCGGCCAATGCGGTGCACATAGTCTTCCGGCACATTGGGCAATTCGAAATTGACCACATGCGGCAGTTGATCGATGTCGATACCTCGCGCGGCGATGTCAGTGGCCACGAGGACTTGCAGCTGACCGCGCTTGAAGTCTTGCAAAGCTTTGGTGCGAGCGGCCTGGCTCTTGTTGCCATGAATGGCCATGGCGCTGATGCCCTGGGTGTTCAAATAGTCGCACAAGCGGTTGGCGCCGTGTTTCATGCGCGTGAACACCAGCACCTGGTACCAGTTACCCTGATGAATCAGGTGCGTGAGCAGCTCTTTTTTCCGATCCCGACCTACGGGGTGGACTTTTTGGGCAATCGTATCGGCAGCCGCGTTGCGTCGGGCTACCTCGATCAGCGAGGGTTGGTTGAGCAACCGGTCAGCCAAAGACTTGATCTCATCGCTGAAAGTGGCTGAGAACAGCAGACTTTGCTTTTTCAGCGGCAACAGCATCAAGACTTTGCGAATGTCGTGGATGAAACCCATATCCAGCATGCGGTCGGCTTCATCAAGCACAAAGATCTCCACTCGCGAGAGATCCAGCGTACCTTGCTGGTGGTGATCCAGCAGTCGACCCGGTGTGGCCACCAAGATGTCCACGCCCCGGCGTAGCCTGTCGATTTGCGGCTGCATCCCGACACCACCAAACATCACCATGCTGGTCAGCTTGACGTACTTGCCGTAGGTGCGCACGCTTTCTTCTACTTGGGCCGCGAGTTCGCGGGTGGGCGTCAAGATGAGTGCGCGGATGGCCACGCGACCTCGCGCGTCACGGGGCGCAGGGGTGGCGGACAGGCGCTGTAGCATGGGCAGGGTAAAGCCCGCGGTTTTGCCAGTGCCGGTTTGGGCTCCGGCCAGAAGGTCACCGCCGCTGAGCACCGCCGGTATGGCTTGGGCTTGGATCGGGGTGGGCGTGTGGTAGCCCTGCTCTTGCACGGCGCGCAGGATCGGCTCAGACAGGCCGAGATCGGTAAAGTTCATGAGATCAATTTCTGGCCTACGTTGAGCCTAATCGGGCATCGCAGACCTAGGCCACACTGCGGCTCAGCCTTGAGGGCGAGCACCAGTCCAGGAGTGGCAGGTGGGAGGAGTCGGGATCGACGGCGGGGTCAGGAGACTGGTTCACTCACCCGCTGGGATCAGATTGTACCCGCGTTTACCCGGGATAATACGCACCGAATGCCCCACGCGGGCATAACGCCCCAATGGCTCATGGAGGATGCTCGAATGGCGCAGTATGTATTTACGATGAATCGGGTTGGCAAGATCGTGCCGCCCAAGCGCCAGATCCTGAAGGACATCTCGTTGTCTTTCTTTCCCGGTGCCAAGATTGGTGTGTTGGGTCTCAACGGCTCGGGAAAGAGTACCTTGCTCAAGATCATGGCGGGTCTGGACAAAGACATCGAGGGCGAGGCCGTGCCGATGCCCGGCCTGAACATCGGGTATTTGCCGCAAGAGCCGCAAATGGAAGCCTCGCAAACCGTACGAGAAGCGGTCGAGCAGGGCATCGGGGGTGTCTTGGCGGCCAAGAAGCGGCTGGAAGAGGTGTACGCCGAGTATGCGGAGCCTGATGCTGATTTTGACAAGCTTGCCGCCGAGCAAGCTGAGCTGGAGGCCGTGATTGCCGCGGCGGGCAGCGAGAACACCGATTTGCAATTGGAGCTGGCCGCCGATGCGCTGCGTTTACCACCCTGGGATGCCACGATCGGACACCTTTCAGGAGGCGAAAAACGTCGCGTAGCGCTATGTCGATTGCTGCTGTCCAAGCCCGATATGTTGCTGCTCGATGAGCCGACTAACCACCTGGATGCCGAGTCGGTGGAATGGTTGGAGCATTTTCTGCAGCGGTTTGCCGGCACCGTCGTGGCGATCACCCACGACCGCTACTTTTTGGACAACGCAGCCGAGTGGATTCTGGAATTGGACCGCGGCCACGGCATACCCTGGAAGGGCAATTACTCCGACTGGTTGGACCAAAAGGAAAAACGCCTGGAGGTGGAACAGAAAAAGGAAGACGCCCGTATCAAGGCGATGAAAGAAGAGCTCAAATGGGTGCGATCCAACGCCAAAGGCCGACAAGCCAAGAGTAAGGCGCGCTTGGCTCGATTTGAAGAGCTCTCTGATGTGGAATACCAGCGTCGCAATGAAACCAATGAGATCTTCATTCCCGTAGCCGAGCGTCTGGGCAACGATGTCATTGAATTCAAGGGCGTGACCAAGAGTTTTGGTGATCGGGTCTTGATTGATAACCTCAGCTTCAAGGTGCCGCCAGGTGCCATCGTAGGCATCATCGGCCCCAACGGTGCGGGCAAGTCCACACTGTTTCGCATGATTCAGGGTGTGGAGCAGCCCGACAGTGGCGAGGTGCACATTGGCCAGACTGCCCATCTGGCTTTCGTCGACCAAAGCCGAGAAAACCTCGATAACACCAAGACCGTGTGGGAAGACGTCTCCGGCGGTCTGGACAATATTGTGGTGGGGCAATTCGTCATGCCCAGCCGTGCCTATCTGGGCCGCTTCAACTTCAAGGGCAACGATCAGCAAAAGATCGTGGGCAATCTGTCTGGCGGCGAGCGCGGCCGCCTGCATCTGGCCAAAACGCTGGCCAAGGGTGGCAACGTGCTGCTGCTAGACGAGCCGTCTAACGATCTGGACGTGGAGACGCTGCGCGCCCTGGAAGAGGCGTTGCTGGAGTTTGCCGGCAGTGCCATGATCATCAGCCACGATCGTTGGTTTCTCGATCGTATCTGTACGCATATCTTGGCTGCCGAGGGAGACTCGCAGTGGTTTTTCTTTAACGGCAACTACCAAGAGTACGAGGCCGACAAGAAAAAGCGCCTGGGTGAGGAGGGCTCTCGTCCCAAGCGCGTGCGCTTCAAACCGATCGCCTGAGGCGATCAGATGATCTCGAAATAGCGCTTCATCTCCCAGTCGGTCACGGCGTCTTGCCACTGGCGGTGCTCCCACTCGCGCGTGGCGGCAAAGTGATCGACAAAGGCATCGCCTAGCCAATCGCGTGCGATGTCGCTGCCCCGAAAGATGCGAGTCGTCTCCATCAGCGAGCGTGGTGCACGTGGGATGTGATCGGCGCCTTGGTTGGTCCCTGTGATGGGAGGCGCCGTCAGCTTGAGGCCTTTTTCAACACCATGCAAGCCGGCGGCGATCACAGCGGCCATGGCCAGATAGGGATTCACGTCGGCACCTGGGCAGCGCGTTTCCAGCCGCGTACTTTTGGGGCTACCTGCGATCACGCGAAAACTGGCAGTGCGATTGTCCAGACCCCAGGTGGGTTTGACGGGCGCCCAAAACCCATCGACCAGCCGCTTGTAGCTGTTGATGGTAGGCCAAAACAGGGGTGCGAATTCCATGAGACAGGCCACCTGACCCGCCAGATAGCTTTCAAACAGCGAACTCATGCTGCGAGGGTGACCCGCCTCATAAAAGAGGTTGGACTCACCGTCTGACAGACTCTGGTGGATGTGGCCAGAGCAGCCGGGTAGGGCGGCATTCCACTTGGCCATGAAACTGGGCATGACGCCAAAGCGCTTGCCAATTTCCTTGGCACCTGTCTTGAACAGTATGGCCCGGTCGGCTGCCGTGAGTGCATCGCTAAAGGCGATGGCGGCTTCATACACGCCCGGGCCAGTCTCTGTGTGCAGACCTTCAATGGGCACGCCGAAGGCGGCCATATCATCCATCAGCGCGTTGAAGAACCCGGGGTTATCGGCCATGCGCAACAGCGAGTAACCAAACATCCCCGGCGTGATGGGTGTGGGCCCAACGCCTGACTTTTGAGCCCAACTTTGCGGTGTCTCGGCAAAGTTAAACCACTCAAACTCCATACCCGCCATGACCTGTAGTCCCAACTTTTGTGCACGCTGCAGAACCCGCTTGAGCGTTTGCCTGGGGCACAGGGGGTAGGGCGAACCGTCGGCATTGACGAACTCACCGAGGAAGAACGGGACACTGTGGTCCCAGGGGACGTGGCGTGCGGTGTTCAGATCCAAGCGGGCCAGCGCATCTGGAAATCCGTGATGCCAACCCGTGACTTGCGTGTTGTCGTAACACACATCGTGAGCATCCCAGCCAAAGACGACGTCGCAAAACCCAAATCCGCTTTGGGCCGCACCGAAAAATTTATCTCGGTGCAAGTATTTGCCGCGCAAGATACCGTCGATATCGCTGACGGCCACCTTGACCTTGCCGGCACTCGACTCGCGGATCGCCACGACCGCGGGGTGTTCAGTATTGGGGGTGGATTTGGGGGCGGCCATCGGGACTCTCCTTGCACGTATTACACCTGGGCGCTGCCGGTGGGGATGCCCATATCGCTTAGGGTCTGTGCCACGGCTTGCACTGCCTGTTGCATCTCATTGCGCCCAATGGCGCCGATACATCCCACCCGAAAAGTTTCTACCTGGGTTAACTTGCCCGGATAGAGGACGAACCCGCGGGACTTGGCGCCGTCATAAAAGCGCTTGAAGTCGTATTTCTCATGTGCTGGCGCATGGAAGGTGACGATGATCGGGGCTTGTACCTCGGGTCTCAAAAAGGGCTTGAGTCCCAAGGTGGTCATTCCCGCCACCAGAGTCTGGTAGTTCTCGGTGTAGCGAGCCAAGCGTGCAGGCTGGCCGCCTTCTTCCACGAATTGGGTAATCGCTTCAGATAAGGCCACGACCACGTGTGTGGGCGGTGTGAATCGCCATTGCCCGGTCTTACCCATGTAGACGTGCTGATCATGCAAGTCCATGGCCAGGCTTTGGCTGTTACCGGCACAGGCGTCCAAGATGGCCTTGCGCAGGAAGACGAAACCCATACCCGGAACACCTTCTAAGCACTTACCGCTGGCTGCGATGAGGGCGTCGAATTGCACCTGGCGCGCATCAATGGGCAAGGCCGCAAAGCTGCTCATCGCGTCGACGATCAGGCCTTTTCCGTGTCGTTGACACACCTGGGAGACTTCCAGCAGGGGGTTTTCTACGCCCGTACCGGTCTCGCAATGAATCAGGATCACGTGGGTGATGGAAGGATCGGCTCGCAATTGGGCTTCTACGGCCGAGGCGGATATGGGCTCATCTTCAGCAGTGGGCATGATGGTGGCCTTGCGTCCCATCATGTTCGACAGCTTGGCAGCTCGTTTGCAGTAGGCCCCGTTATCCGGCACCAAAACATGACCCTCTCGTGGTACCACAGTGGCTACGGCTGCTTCCACGCTGAAAGTACCGCTTCCTTGCAGGGGTACGACCACATGCGAGTCATGTCCGTGGATGATGTCTAGCAGGCGCTCTCGCACACTGGCAGTTACAGCATTGAAGTCACCGTCCCAAGACCCCCAATCCTTGAGCATCGCCAGCTTGGTGCGCAAGGTGGTGGTCAGGGGGCCGGGGGTGAGCAGGATGCGATCGCGGTCCATAGGCGTCTCGTGGTCAATCGAAGTGAAGAGAAGGTGCGGGAAGCCTCATTGGTGTTTCCACGCTTGGGTTTTACGCTCAATCAGCCGGGAGATCAGCCAAAACACACTGGTGGCCACGGCCGAGGCAGCGGCAATCATCACAGCGCAGGCAGCTGCAGCGCCAATCTCGCCAGCCTCGTCCAGGTTCAAGATGGCAATCGATGCCACCTTGGTTTCGGGTGAATACAAAAAGACCACGGCTGAAATCGTGGTCATGGCGTTGACAAAAAAGTAGCGTGCGATGTCCAGCAGCGCAGGCGTGCATATCGGCAAAGTCACGCGTCGCAGCGTCGTCCAAAACGGCACCTTCAGAGACGCTGAAACCGCTTCAAACTCACTGTCCAGCGCCTTGAGTGCGGTGACGGCCGTTAGGTGGCCCGTCGTGTAGAAGTGAACGATCGTACACAACGTGAGCAGGGTCATGGTGTGGTACAGACCGTGCAGCGGATTACTCGGTTCAATGAAAAAGAAGATGTAGCCCAGCCCCAGTACCAACCCGGGTACGGCCATGGGTAACATGGCCAGCAGACGCACTGTGGAGCGCATGGCAGGAGAGACCGGTGTCTTCTCCATCAAGTACGCACCTAAGAACACGAGGGCCGTCCCCAGAACTGCCGTGCCCAGAGCCATCTTCAGACTGTTGACGAAACCTTCGCCCACCTCGGCATCAAAGAGCCCCATCGTGTAATGACGCCAGCTGGGACTGAGGTTGTAGGGCCAAAAGCTGGCAAAGGAAGCAAAGATGGCCATACCCAACATGGCCAGCATGAGCAGTGCCACGGCGCTGCACCACAGGGTCATTGCGGTATCGAAGCCTGCATCGGGTCGGGGGCGTAGCGGTACCGCGCGCGCCGAGAGCATGGCCATTTGTTTGCGCTGCACCAGATGATCCACGGCAAAAGTCAAGACGGCTGGTGCCAGCAGGAGTAGGGCCACCACCGCACCACGCTGGAAGTCTTGTTGGCCGATTACCAGCTTGAATACATCGGTAGCCAGCACATTGAAGTTGCCCCCAATGACTTTGGGAATACCAAAGTCGGTGATGACCAATGTGAAGACCACGAGACTGGCGCTGATCAAGCCATACTTGGCACCGGGCAGGGTGATCGTGAAAAATTTCCGAGCAGCTGAGGTGCCCATGGCGTCAGCCGCCTCGTACAAACGCGCATCGGACGCGCTCAAGGCCGTGACCAAAATCATGAGCGCATGCGGAAAGACGGCAAAGATCTCGGCCATCACAATGCCTGCAGCTCCGTAGATGGACTCGATACCCACCCAGGTGAGGGCCTCCTTCAATACGCCCTGGTTGCCAAACCAGTAGATCAAGGAGATGGCCGATAGCAAGGAAGGTCCTAACAGGGGAATGAGGGTGATGCCGCGAAACAAGGGCTTGAGCGGCATGCAGCTTCTGGCCAGGGCATAGGCGAACAAGAAGGCCGTAGGTACGGTGATGAGCGTGACCAGAGCCGAAACCCACAGGCTGTTCCACAGCGACGTCATCAGCGCTGGGGTCTGCGCGTAGGCCACAAAGTTATGCCAACCGACAAAGGCGCCGTCGGCGTCTTGTACGGCCTTGACACCGATGGCCAATAAAGGCGCTGCCAAAAACACCAGCAGCAATAGGGCGACTACGGCCAGGACGCCCTGGGCCACGCGGTCGGAGGCGGTGGGCTGTAGACCGGCCACAGGTGCAGTGGCCACGGCTTGTGCCGTCTTCATCCCAGACACGATGGCACCGATGTCAGTGGAAAAGTCGCATGCGCTCAGGCAATAGGCGCAGTGGCAAGCGAGCCCCTACCTCCAGACGCTGCTCACCTATGAAGTTCAAAGACATCGATACGGTGACACGGTGTTCACCCAGCGCCGGGCTCGCGGCGCGCACGAGGCAGTAAGACCCGAGAAATTCGATCTTTTCAACCTGTGCGTCGAACACATTGTTATCGTCAGGGCTCAAGGGTCGCGCCAAGACGTCCTCAGGTCTTAGGTAGACCTTGCCGGCTTGGCCATTTGATAAGGCATGCTCGCACTCGAACTCGGCAGCGCCAATGCGGATACGGTTGTGCGCCACCGCAGTGGCCGGCAACACGTTGATACGACCCACAAAGTCCGCCACGAACGGGCTTGCAGGATGGCGATACACCTCTAGGGGTGTGCCCACCTGCTCGATGACGCCGTGGTTCATCACCACGATGCGATCAGCTACCGACAGCGCTTCCTCCTGGTCGTGTGTGACCATGATGGTGGTGACGCCGAGTTTGCGCTGCAGACTGCGGATTTCTTGCCGCAGATGGACCCGCACGATGGCGTCCAACGCGGACAGAGGCTCATCGAGCAGCAGCAAGCCAGGCGAGGTGGCCAAGGCCCGGGCCAGGGCGATACGCTGCTGCTGGCCGCCCGAGAGCTGCGCGGGAAATTTGTCAGCGCTGCCGGGCAGTCCCACCAGCTTGAGCAGCTCCTCTACCCGAGATCGAATCTGCGGCTTCGATACCTTACGGTTGACCAGACCATAGGCCACGTTGTCGGCGACGCTGAGGTTGGGAAACAGCGCATACGACTGAAACACGATGCCGTAGTCGCGCTGGGCTGGTGGCAGGCGTGAGATATCTCGCTCAGCCTGTGCGATGGACCCCGCGCTTTGCGCCTCCAGCCCGGCCACGATTCGCAGCAGCGTGGTCTTTCCGCAGCCCGATGGGCCCAGAAAACACACGAACTCACCCTGGTGGATATCCAGGTTGATGTCGCTCAGCGCGGTGAAGCTGCCGAACTGCTTGCTGATGCCCCGAAGCTGGAGGTAAGCCGACACGGTTACTTGCGCGGCTCAGACTTTGCGTTGTAGCGCTTGGTCCACTCAGCCAAGATGCGCTCTCGGTTGGCTGCTACGGTGGTGAAGTCCATTTTCACCAGTCGCGCCTCGTAGTCCTTGGGAATGTTGGGCAAAGGCTCGGCCACACCAGGCTGCGCCGTGATGGCGAAATTCTTGCCGTACAGCTTCATGGCATCTTTGCTGGAGGCCCAATCCGCAAGCTTCTTGGCGGCCTCGAGCTTCTTGGTGCCTTTGTGGATCGCAAAGGCTTCCAAATCCCAGCCCAGACCTTCTTTGGGGAAGACCAGGTCAATCGGAGCACCCTTGGCCTTGTTGGCATTGGCGCGGTATTCAAACGAGATACCCACCACAAACTCACCACTGGCGGCCATATTGCAAGGCTTAGAGCCCGAGTGGGTGTACTGCGCGATGTTCTCATGCAGGCCATCCATGAACTTCCAGCCACCGCCCTTGCCGTTATCGTCGCCCCAAAGCGTGAGCCATGCGGTGACATCAAAAAAGCCGGTACCCGAAGAGGCCGGGTTGGGCATCACCACCTGACCCTTGTAGACAGGCTTGAGCAAATCTTTCCATGTCTCGGGCTTGGGAATGTTGCGCTTCTTAGCCTCCACCGTGTTGAAGCACACGGTGGCTCCCCACACATCCATACCGAACCATGCCGGCGGATTTTTCTTGTCCCGGTACTGGCTCATGATGGCGTCCAGATTGATCGGGCGGTAAGGTTCGAGCATGCCGTTCTTGTCCAGCAGCGCCAAGCTGGAGGCGGCCACACCCATGATGGCGTCGGCCTGAGGGTTGGCCTTTTCCGCCAGCAATTTGGCCGTGATGACCCCTGTGGAGTCGCGCACCCACTTGATCTCAATATTGGGCTCTACCTTGTTGAAGGCTTCTTGGTAGGCCTTGAGCTGGTCGGTCTCCAGCGCGGTATAGACCAGTAGCGTGGTCTTTTGGGCACTGGCGCCCAAGGACATCGCCAGCGCGCTGGCAGCCAATACGCCCTTGAGCAGGGCAGACATCAGGGTGGAAATGCGCATGAAAGGCTCCTCAAAATGCAATGGAGAGGGGAAAACGTCTGTCGCCATCTTGTCACGGCTTGTATGACAGGACCGTGAACGCTTTCCCTGAGAAAACGCTTGTCCACAAGCCTAGACCGGTGTGGGTTGGCATGTCAATGGGGTTTGCATACTGTTGACAATATGGTGTCATGGGGGTTCAATCGGGGCTCCCGAGCTGTTTCCGGGCACCCCTCCTCAGCCCCCGCATGCAACACCTTCTTAATCTCCTGGCCGCCATCGCGCTGTTGGTCTGGGGAACGCACATCGTGCGAACGGGAGTGTTGCGACTGTTTGGGGACACCTTGCGCCAGGTGATCAACCGCAGTGTGGGCAACCGGGTGCGCGCCATGGCGGCGGGCATGGCGGTCACGGGCTTGGTGCAATCGAGCACTGCCACCTGTTTGATCGTGGCCTCCTTCGTGGGTCGTGGCCTCATGGCCACCTCGGCGGCGCTGGCGGTCATGCTCGGTGCCGATGTGGGTACCTCGCTCATGGTGGTGGTGTTTTCCTTCGATCTGTCGTGGCTGTCCCCGGCCCTCATCTTTGTGGGCGTGGTCCTCTTCATCTCACAAGAAAAGAAGACGGCAGGTCGCCTGGGGCGGATCATCATCGGCTTGGGTCTGATCACGCTGGCCCTGCAGCTCATCTCATTGGCCTCTCGGCCCCTGATTGAATCTCCTGCCGTTCGCCAGTTGTTGGTGGCCCTGCCCAACGAGGTGCTGCTCGATATCCTGGTGGGGGCCGTGTTGACCGTGTTGTCGTATTCATCCCTGGCCATCGTCTTGCTGATTGCGGCCCTGGCAGAGGGGGGTATCGTTCCGGTCTCGGTCGCGCTGGGTTTGGTTCTAGGAGCCAATGTGGGCTCTGGTGTGCTGGCGGTGCTGTCCACGGCCCAGGCCGATGTGGCCACGAGGCGGCTGCCCATTGGCAACCTCATCTTCAAGATCACCGCTTGCGTCGTGGCCGTGCCTTTCCTGGACCAAACCCAAGCGTGGCTACAGATCTATCTACCGAGTGTGGCCGAGCAGGTGGTGGCCTACCACCTGTTGTTCAACGTGTGTATGGCCCTGATGTTTATCGCTGTGACGGGAC
>Ga0129333_10006419_pt1 | contig 11121 bp, 14 predicted proteins | sample CPB6_08_DNA_FD_94474 | JGI IMG/M metagenome (GOLD analysis project Ga0129333, IMG submission 94474) | Freshwater to marine salinity gradient microbial communities from Chesapeake Bay, USA - CPBay_Sum_0.6_0.8_DNA | ecosystem: Environmental > Aquatic > Marine > Coastal | place: USA: Chesapeake...
AAACTGTATGTCACCTGAGCCCAGAGTACTCAATCGAATGTTCTGATCTGCATCAGCAGTGATTATGATGTCACCGGATACTGTTTCTTCCTGTATGACTTTCTGTCCGTTTACATAAAGACTGCCAGGACCAATGTAGACATCACGCCACATCTTAGTGGCACTGCCTAGATCGTAGGTGTTGTTTGTAGCAGGAATTATATTTGCATTATACGTACCACCACTGAGATAATCTTTGACTCTGGCGTCTCTGTAACTGAGTTCAATGACTTGTCCGCTGGTATTTTCTGCAAACAGTTTACTGTCAGCAGTGTTGATAGCCAGTTCGCCTAGCGCCAGCTGTGCTGCGGTAGGAACTACTCCTGTGGTTTCACTGTGTTTGGTAATTATTGCCATACTATTATTTATGTTGTCCTAAAAATGGCACCTCCGTGCCCAAACAATATAGACCAACTGTCCCAATCTTTATAGAACTTATAGCCTCTAGTCAGCAGACTCCATGTGTAGGGGGCACTGGCATCAAAAAAGCTGGTTTGATGTCCGGCATATCCGTACAGGGGTGTATACAATCCTCCACTGGTAACATTAATTGTTTGGTCTACTCTTAGGTACCAAAAACCTGTGCTATTGAGAGTTCCATGATTCCATGTTCCGCCCAGATGAACAGTTTCGTTGCCAACATCAACAAAGTCTCCTAGGGCACCAAATGTATAGGGAAAATTAGTAGGAACATATTCCCAGCCAGTGGTCAAATTGGTCCTATCTGTTTTCCACAGGCTCCAGTTGTTACACATGGCATAGATCACTCCATAGCCTTCTTTTTCACTAAACCTATTGAAATCTGCCTTATTATAATTGCCATTGAAATTGGCAGTGGGTCCACCGGCTCTATAATAGGTCCATACTCCAGCACCACTAGTGGTTCCTGAGCCATCACCTACATAAAATCTTCCCAGGGTATTGCCGCTATTAGTCACTGCTATAACAAAACTATTTGTATTACTGCCATCACCTCCACCGGCAACGGACAAAGCTGTAGGCCTGCTGGCCCAGTTAGTGGTCGTTCCGCCTATTGCTGTTCCATATCCTGCTCTATCACTTGAATATATAATTCGTCTTCCAGCATAATTTACGGCATTTTGACTCCAGGAATGTGTGGAAGTTACACCTTCCACAGTGGCACTACCGCCGGTTACAGCTTGTCCTGTGTTTGAATGTCTAAGTCCAGAATCCTGCCCACCTGAAGGAGGATATAGCCAATACCAATATCCATTACCTATACCAATTCCACGATCTGTGGGAGCATAGAAGAGAAGTCCTGACTGTACATTGGGTACGATTGGGCCACTGGATACTATATTCCACATTGTCATACTGGTTAGAGGATCATCGCTCCATGTAGGTCGAAGAGAAAGTGATGCATAACCAAACTGCCAAAATCCTGCACGATAAAGCACTGTGCCTGGTCGCTGATTAGGTGTTCCTGGTACACTGGCCGTTGTAATGGTATCTATAGTGGCACCTTGATCATTGCTATAGGCATTAGATCCGCTCAGTGAACAGGACATAAACATAAGACCATTGCCGTTGTCATCGTAGTCATTGTATGTCAAAATTCTCAGGGTGGCATTAGTAGACGACAACATAGAATTATTAAACCACTGACTCCAAGTATTTCCATCGGCATCTATTTTAATAGCACTGACGGTGTTTTGACTACCTATCCAACCTCTAACATAGAATTTGTTTAGGCTGGCAATATATTTAAAATTCATTGTTGGATTAGAACCAATTGCTCCACCACCGATCTGTGTCCACGAATCTCCATCCCATACATCTGATGTATGAACCATGTTGTGCAAAGGAGCAGTTTCTGCTGTAGCGGTGCCATTTACCAAGGGAGGATTAGTAGCTAGATAATTAGGAAACGTAGCTCCTCTATAACGATTATAGGCGTGCCACTTATCCTTAGAGTAACTTACTCCGGTTACCAGTCCGGTACTATGTCTATTCCACAGTCCAGTAGTAGGACTCATGTTGTCATCATCGGCAGTAAAATAAGCAGTGCCTACTCCAATAAATTTTCCCTTGGCATATTTAATATCTAAGATAGTGCCTGAACCTCCATATGAAGTTCCCCACGAGACTGGAGACCAATTAACTCCATCGTTGGTCCAACTGCAATCTGACCCTGCCCCAGCAAGACTTGTACCGCCTCCACAGATAGCTACACCATGCCCTGCCCATGATCCATCGAGGTCGCCATTACTGGCTATGGCATTAGTGGTATGAGACAGTGTCACAGTGGACCATGTGACTCCATTATCGCTTGATCTATAGAGAGTGGTAGTACCAGGATGGTTGGCATACCAGTAGCCTTGATCAAGATAGACCGGCTTGGGACTGAACAGTCCATTGGTGTTGCCTGGCAAATTTTTAGCACGAAAATAGGTAAAATCATCGTTGCAATAGACCACTGTATTGCTGTTATAAAGACCCACCATGTATTTGTGATTATTTTTGTTATAGGCTATATCATTTATAGGCAAACAGGTATGTGCCAGTTCCCAATTTATTCCGTTTGTGGACCATATTATGGTCATATCACTGCCTACGATACTAAATTTATAACCGTCCCATAGAATAGAAGTCCATTTTGAACAGGTAGGTATATTAGTCTCAGGAACCTGTGTCCATGTTGCTCCGTTGTCTGTAGAATATATTATTAGTCCACCTGAAATAGCAGCGGTGCCTTTATAACCCACGGCAACAAATTTTCCGCTGCCGTAGGTTATACTGATTAAATTTGCTCCGGTGTGGCTGCTGGTAGGATAGGTTCTTGCTGTCCAATTAATCTTATTAGTGCTGGTATATATGACTGGTATTGCTGCTGCTCCGCCGTAGCCTACAGCACAAAAGGTGGTATCACTGACAGCTACAGAATATAACGGAGTACCCGCACTGCCACTGGCGATGCCAATTCTATTAGAACTGAATGTGCCTGTGGGATCATCTGAATAATAACTATTTGCAACATTGTTGCCCAAGGTAGATGATCCAGATCCAACTGCTACTATACCCAGTGTATCCGAGTATGCTACTCCTTTCATGCCCACCCCATCTGCAGGTACGTTACTGGTGTTACCATGAGTGCCATTGACCACAGCCATGCTGTTGATGGTCCAAATGACTCCATCATTGGCGCTGGTATAGCCGATGCAAGGAGCGGTAGTATTACCACCCACTCCCAGTACATATGAACCAATTCTAATGAATCGTCTTGCACCCATGGCAGCATCGCCGCGTATTGTAGTTCCAGATACTATGACCGGATACCATGTTTGAAAGTCTGTGGAATACCAAGTGTTATAACCATTACTGGCCACATAAATACCATTGTCTAGTTTAATACAGCATTTCCATATCTGTAGTCCTAGATTCCATTGTTCTTGTCTCGACCCTGTCCAGGATCTAGGGTTGAAAAAATTATCAGATGTCTTGGCAAGTAATCCGCCGTTGCCAGAAGTAGCACCTAGCACAGTGCCAGTATCGCCGGTAATATCACCTGACATCGATGAGCAAGTAAAATATTCTCCGTTTGAATAGGATAAATCATAGCCGTGAAGTCTGTTATAACTGATAAAATATTGACTGCCTAGACTCTGATCAGTCCAATTTGCTGGGTCAGTACCACCCGAACTGTAGACAGCATTTGTAGTGTCACTGGGCGGTGTTTGATTTGGATTCGGGCCGCCTCCGCCGCCTCCGCCACCTCCACTAGAACTGCTAGCACCGCTAGATGCAAATAGTATTTGTTTATTCATAGTTTAAAGATTTCTCAAAGGTTCTTGTAATGGAGCTGACGGCCAATCTGCTTCGTCAATGCCAGGCCAAGCAGGATGATCAGTTAAATCTCTCAATTGCTGTCGATAGGTATCATAGTTTTGACACCATTCAGCAGATTTAGTTGCCCTCACACTGGGCAATTCTGTCCAATCAGTTTCTCTGAGTTTGTCGTTTCTTCGGTCTCTGTAGACCGCAGCTAGAGCAGAACGATTTCTTTCTTCAACACCTTCCTCAGATTGCTGAGTCCACCCTAGTACCCATTGGTCATTTTCTCTATGCGGTTGTGCATTTAGTGTACAGATGCCACCGGGATTAGGGTTGGCCAATGGTGTTACTTGGACCACTCCCTGTGGTAAATCTTCAACTGCTGGATCTAAGGGCCAACTGGTTCCTGGGTACTCTTTTTTGAGGTCTACCCATCGTACAAAAATGTTATTTTGAATGAGTGCGTAGTATTTTGTCATAGTAACGTTATTTATTATAAATAAATGATATGAGTTGGTACAGACGTTTCAGGCCTAAAAATCCTCCGTTCCCGCCCACCAAGCCTGCTCCATCTGAACCTCAGGAAAAGTCTAAAATTATTTACTAGACAAATTTTGGGCCTACAACCCAAGACACCACTGTTATCCTTTTACCTTCTGTTACAGGTGTGACCTTGTGAGGAATATAGGATGGAAAAACTATCAGATCACCTCGTCCCAATCTAATTTTGTCGGGATTGGTCCCTTGAGAATTTAACAGCAGCTCTCCTCCTTGATAGTGATCACAGTCTGTGATACCAATCACTAGACTTAGTTTTCTAGAATAATCATCTTGTCGATAAATTATGTCATTGTGATAGTCATAGTGCCCATCAACTCGGTATCTAGAATATTGAAATATTTCTATGCCGAAGAGATTAAAACCAAAATTATAATAGTTTATTCTTTCAATAATATCTTGAAGATGTTCATAGAGATGCTGACTGGCATGATTATAATGAATCCAACTCAACTGAGAATTTCTTATATGCGAATTGATATTGTTATTATAGTAATCTCCTATCCTACCATCTTCTACGCCTAAGGACTCACCGATAGTTATAAAATCATTAACTAATTTATCGCTGAGACACTGTGGCCATAGATAGTGACTGTGTTCTAATACAGGCTGCTTTTTATCAGTGACTAGTATTTTATTAAAGCTATACATTATTTCGTAGCAAAATAGCTACTTATCATTGCTTTCATGATCATTAGGTCGCCATCGTGTCTGACTATGATGGGTTCGTCAAGGTCTGGCATGTCATGCCATGCTGCTGGAGGAAAACGTAGAAATAAAAATATATCTCTCCAAGTAGTAGTTGTATTTTGTTGATGGCACAGTTCAAGTACCTTGACAATGGCATCTACTACCTGTTGAGTCTTAGCATCCAGCGGCGTCATTTGTCCTTCTTAGCGTCTTCCTTGTCCTTAGCAGCCTGCTCTTGTGCTGCCTTAGCACCAGCCATAGCAGCTTCTTTACCAGTGCCAGCCAGCATGATACCGCTGAGTGTGCCACATAAGAATGTGGCCACTGGAATAATAAGTTCAAAGAATTTTTGATCTATTGGACTGATAGCATTTAATGGTTGTGTCACAAACATAATACTATATAGCACTGTAAACACAATTCCAATCAGTGTTAAAGCTAGACAAATACCAATAAAGAATTTAAGACGAACCATGAGTTCATTTTCTGTGTATCGCTCACCTTTCTTGCTGCGGTTACTATCTATTGGGGCAGCGGGGAATACCTTGTCTAATATATCGCTCATTCTCGACACCTCACTTTATCTTTAAATATGTGTTCTGGACAGGTTTGATTAACTTCGCAGTGTGGCTTACGACAGATATCTTTATCCCAATTATCAGGATTTTGGCAGGGATATCTATAAAAATCGCCACAACCTGTTAATACAGCTATTAATCCCAATACAAGGATTAACTTAGCCATGGAATCCACATCCAAATAGCCTGACTTACCAGCAGTGAACCCAATGCACCTACCACTGTGCTGATCCAAAACATAGGCATACTTACTGCCAATATACTAGCAGTTAACAGTACAATGGCGATTTGCAGTGTTGATCCGCCCCAAGTAAACCATGGTGACTTCTTCTTGGCATCATCACGTTCTGCTTCTAGAGCTTTGGCTTTTTCCATGATCTCTTTTTTGTCATCACTCATACGCTGTGCTTCAGCCTTAAACTTTTCAGCATTTTCAGGCTTTTGTGCTTCAGCAGCACTGATCTCATATAGTACACCACGCACATTTTTGGCCTGATACCATGCCCACATGTTGTTGGCCTGTATGGTATTGTTCTGTATCTTACTACTATTTGATCCACCCAACATGGTGTTGATAGCTAGAATAGCAGCTAAAAATACAATAATAAAGCCAGCTTTATCTTTAATTTTAGCTTCGCGTTCGCTGCGGCTAAGTGGTTTTACTTCCGGTTTAGCATCCGACATATTGAGCTCCTTTTGGTTAAATCAATTGTACTTATCAGATTTTGGTTAAACTATATTATTATAAATACTTTAGTCGGAGGAATTATATGGATATTAAACTAATATCATGGCCCACTATATCACATTGGGCTCAGGTCTTGGCTAGACTGGCCTTGGTAATTTTTATTCTAGTGTCAATGGCACTGACTCTTTATCAAGTATCAAAAGAATTTATACCTACAAAGTTAGTTCCAGAACAGACTGTTAATAGTGTAGATAAAACTATGGTTAATAGTGTAGATCCCTTGATCAGTCGTATTGATAAATTGGAAAAACAATTGGAAAAGCAAGAACAGACGATAAAAAAATTAGAATCTAATCTGGATCTAGCAGCTAATAATTATAAGATCTTGGAAAAGAAATCACAGTCGCATACTGAAGCATTTAAGAGAATCTGCGAGTACATCATGGTAATCACTGTGGATAAAAAGATTATTCCTCGCCAGTGTCTACCTGAATATCGTTGGATCAAAGAGGAAGGCTGATGGAAACCAAACTGGCCACTATTATTTGCAGCGATGTCATTGGCTACAGTCGTCTCATGCAGGCCGATGAGGAAGGCACCTTGAAGAAATTAGATCGTGCTAGGCAGATCATTGATCAATTGATCATAGACTACAAAGGTAGATTGTTCAATACCGGAGGTGACAGTGTGCTGATTGAATTCGCCAGTGCTGTGGATGCAGTGCGTTTTGCTGTAGACATGCAGTTAAAGATGCGAACTATCAGTGATGGCTTGCGTTGGCGTGTGGGTATGCACATGGGTGAAGTTTGGATCTATGGCACTAATCTAATGGGTGATGCTGTTAACCTAGCAGCTCGCTGCGAAAGTCTTGCTGACTATAGTGGCGTTACCATGACTGACACTGTATATGGTCTAGTATCAGGAAAGATTAAAGATCTAAAATTCATCAGTAGGGGACGTCAAGAATTTAAGAATGTAGATCCCATGGAAATATGGAGCGTGGACATTCCAGGAGCAGATCCTAATCCTAATCTATCAAAGTCTTCTGTCAAACCTTCCCAGCCAATGGCCAACACCAAGACTCATAAAGAATATATATCAGCAGTGATAAATGATCAGGCAGCTAGAAATAAAAGTCTACACGATGCCTTAATTTTTAAACAAGACGGAAAAATGGGACCGGCTACTCGTATATTGATGTGGCGTGTCAGTAAGAATGATTCTGCGGCACTGGATGAATTAATTAATCTCATGCAGAAACAGCTGATTCCTACAGAGCTAAAACCCTACGTTCTAGCAGTGTTCAGAGAATTCTGTCAGAAAGTCACCAGTGACCTTGCAGTTAAAATTGCTGATCTAGTGGAACCCGACAGTCGCAGTCTTTCCATGCAGTTTCTAAGACATGCTGCCAAGGTCAATGAGCAGGCCAGTTATCGCTTGGCCATGATGGTATTCAATGATCCTCATAGCAGTGCCAGCGAAGTAGACAGTGTCATAGCAGATCTAAAAGAAGGTGCTATGCAACGTCGTGTGCCAGCTATGATCAGTCTAGGTAAGTACTATACACAGATAGGCGATAAGAAAAATGCCTTTCGTTGGCTTTATGCTGCTCGTGCTGAACGTAGTTCCGAAGCACAAAATCTACTAGAAGATCTTAATAAAACCATAAGTAAGACAGAATTTAATAATTATAAAACCGACGCTGATGCACTAGTAGATCAAATTAAATTTATAGACGACAATAGGATGAGATAGTGCAATATCTAGTATTTTTTACAGTGTTGATTTTTATTTCTGGATTAAGTTCTTGGATTTCAGGCACGGCTGAAATGACACCAGAAGTGCGTAAAAATTTACCGCCCGAGGACATTGAATCAATTCATGAAGAACTTAAACAGAGAAGATATTGGGGACAATTGCTTATGATAATATCAATGTTTCCAGTTATGATATATCTATGTTTTTATCTTTAGCGGGTTTATTTTTGCGGTTAATTTTTTCTAAATGTTCGTCGGTTTCGTGTGCTATCTTTTCACCACGCAGTTCTAGAGTGGTTTCTAGTTTTTGATTAAGTCTAATCAAGTCATTATCTAGCATACGAATACGATCTATTAGCGCCAGTAGTGTATCATTCGACTCGCCTAATAGTGGTTTGATTTCTTTAGTGACCCAATTCCATATGTACCAGATCAACCATGCCAAGCCAAACAACATCACTATGGGAAAGCCATACTTGTTCAGCATGGTGATGATGTCCACTAGTCTTTCCTTTGATCTTCACGACTGGCACGACTGAGTCTATCATAGTCTGCTTGTAGGCCAAGAGCATGACTGGTTTTGACATCTATTCTAATCAGTTGATTGGTCATAGTGTCCACACGCCGTTCCAGTCTGCTGATAGTCATCTTCATGCTGGCAATGCTGCCAGTGACACCTGCTAAAATAAACTTTATGGCTTGATAGCCAAAATACCCAGCTACACAGGCACCGGCTATAGCAGTGCCATGTTCCAACAACTGTGCTACTAGGTTAATTTCGTTGCTCATATAGATTTTTACTTTTTAAACATATTATACAAACTTCTTGCAATAATAAAAGCTACTACATAGCCAAACAATTTCATTATATATTCAATGTCGGTGTAAGTCATTACCTATTAGCCAAGGGATTATCTAAGGCTTTCTTTAGATCTTCATTGATCTTCTTTTCTAGGGCTTTCATTCTAGCATCAACTTCCTTATTATTAGCCGAAATAGCCTTGCTGTTTTCTGCTGCCATTCGATTCATTTCCTTAGTAGCAGTATTTATCGTTGCGTCAGACTGACGCTGAATGGCTCGTACTTCAGTTTTAATTTCAGCGACGATTTTATCAATGTCACGCTGTTGACTCTTATTACTACGCTCCACTTCTTCAACAACCTTTTCTAACCTACGTATGTCATTCTTAAGATCGTTTTTAATATCTCTGGTATATTCTGCTGTTTTATCACTGCCTTCTTGTACAGCCTTCTGTGTCTTACCAGCATTTTCTTCTATTAAAGCAAGGCGTTTGTCAAACTCTGTAAGATCGGGTGCCACATATTCAGCAATCTTTTTCTTCATACCCACATAGTCTTTGTATACTTCAAAGGCTCCGTATAGGCCACCTAATATACTGCTTACCAATGTAAATGCCACCATAAGTTTGGCTGGTGTAAATTCATAACCACCAATACTGATTACAGTATCAGCACTGGCGTATTTCTTGACTGCTGCCTGTGCGTCGTCAATTTTAGCATTAACGTCTTTAATTTCTTCGCCCATAATTATCTCCTCTTAGTCTTCTTTTTTAATACTTGACACTGCTATTATCCATAATGCCAGTATAAACAAAATAACATGCATCAGTGCTTCAGGATTTTCTATAGTAAACATTATCATCTCCTGTATTGTTGATCAACCATCTCTTGATGTTTCGCGTCCTGTCCTAGACTACGCAAGGCTCGCACATTGTCCACTGTGCGTTGACCACGATAGATTTCTCGTGGTTGATAAAAAGCTATTTCTCGTATAGCTAGATTTTGATATACATCGAATCCTGCTGGTACTCGTGCAATTTGACTTATAGTTACTCCACCTGCGATATCATTATCCTGTGTATTAGGTTTCACAGCGGGACCAGCAAATACCGCAGTTGTTGGTGCCAGCGGTTGTTGTCCATTTACGGCATCATTTAGTGGATTAGTTCTATCAATCAGTGCTGCTGCTACTGCGTTAGATTGACCATCTGCTGCCGGTATTTCTATAGCAGGGGCTCTGACAGGTTCCGCCACGGTGACTGTTTCTACTACAGGTGCAGATTGACTAGGTACTGCTAGTGTTTGCACAGGTATGCTCACAGGTTGAGGATCTGTACTGATTCTTGCGGGTTCTACCAAGCCATAATTTGTTTGAGCGTCAGGTTGACTAACAACTACGGGCTCAGGAGCACGAAATAATGATATCTGTGTCGATGCCGAAGTATCATTATCTGTTGTAACTGTTTGTGTAGTTGAGCGTGGCTGAACTGGTAGCGTTGACACTGTGGCCACTGTGGTGGTACTAGCAGTCTGTGGCATCACTATCAGTGATTGATCTAGTGTAACAGTTTCAGATGCAGTATCAGATTTTGCTGAACTATCCTTCGCCTGATTTGATCTTGTTTGGCTGGTTATATTTTGAGCTAGTGTACTTGTTGTAGCCGTTTGAGCCACTACAGTTTGTTCAGACGTACTGTCTCTAGAACCGGCACTGTCTGTAGAATCTGCTGAACTGGTACGCACACGAGCTACTGTTACAGGTGCCGCTGTTTGTTTATCTAATGACATTAGAGAACTTGTGCCGGAATTTGAAGTAACAGCAGTTGAATCTATATCTTGGCTCGATTGTTCCTGTCTAGAATTTGACCTAGCCGATGCAGTAGACATAGTTGGTAAACCAATCTCAGTTACTGAATTTGAGTTTTTATTGATTACAACTAAAGATGATGATGTTCCTGCGGTTTCTGTTTCCTGAGCAAATTGTTCTTGTCTTGCTGTTAACTTTATAACCGAACTGGTCATTGCGGGTAATGACATAGATGGTGTTATACTAGTTGTGGCTGCTACGATAGGTGTAATAGCGACACTAGAGTCTTGTGCTTGATACGCCGGACTGGCTATAGCTTTGAGGAATCCCGGGCACTCTGTGCTGTGTAATGGATTGACCACGCAAGGGTCAGGTTGATACCTTAAAGAAAAACTCACATTGGTTATTTCT
>Ga0129333_10006420_pt1 | contig 11116 bp, 12 predicted proteins | sample CPB6_08_DNA_FD_94474 | JGI IMG/M metagenome (GOLD analysis project Ga0129333, IMG submission 94474) | Freshwater to marine salinity gradient microbial communities from Chesapeake Bay, USA - CPBay_Sum_0.6_0.8_DNA | ecosystem: Environmental > Aquatic > Marine > Coastal | place: USA: Chesapeake...
GTAGAGTCATTCATTGTTGCCTTGAGTAAATCATAAATAGCCTGCTCAAGTTCAGGATTCAGCCCCTTTTGTTTCTTCATCTCTCCATCTTTCTGCTTTCACGCTTTTGGCGCATCAACGTAATGCGGTTGCCAATCAGCATGGGCGCACCGCGCTTGTCGGCTTGCTGCTTTGCCGTTTCCTTCAACTTGCGTAGTTCTTCTACGCCGTTGTTCATCTTGTCAGAACTGCCGCCATTGTCATAGTTCATCGCTTAGACCCTCTCTTCATACGCGACTTACCGGCTTTTGAGTACGCAATCGCCGCAGCCTGTTTGACAGCTTTGCGAACGCTCGAAGGCTTACTCGTACCAATCTTGCCGGATTCCTTGAAACCACGAACCATTTCGCCAATGTTCTTGCTAATGGTCTTGGCACTTTTACCTTTCATTAGGGGCATTTTCAATCCTTTCTGGCGCTTCTGCACCTATTTGCGTACCAATGGTCTGACGAATCATGCTGGCAATGACGCCCTGTCGCTTCTCAGGCGGTGTCTTTAATACCTGTTGCAGCCTTACTGGATCAGTCACGATGTCGCTGACTGCTGCACGAATGTTGGCAACATAGTTCCTATACCGATCAAGCGCCATTGCAGCACCAAAGCCGCCTACTGCGCCAGTGGTTGCACCTACCTCTAATGGCATGCCAAAGCGAGAACCAAGGGCAGCTAGGCCAGCAGCATACAAACCAGCCACAGCGCCACCCTTCTTAACTTGCGACATCTCATTGTTGATCAGGCGTGTCAGTTCCTGCGCAGAGGATTCAACGCCGGGAGTTCTGCCGATGTTCTGCGAGGCACGGCTAATCGCATTCTGAATGTTTGCAATGTCAGCAATAGCGTCATCTACAAACTTGATCTCATCAGGGCGATACAGGCCACTTGCCTGCATAGCTGGCTTGATACGATCACGGTAGGATGTAACGATCTGTCCGGGCGGCAAGGTGCCAATCAACTCACGCACACTGGACTTGAATGCGTTAGCGCCATCAGGTGTCTTGCCAAGCACTCTAGCCGCAGCAGTCAAGTCATTGGCGTTCGCTGGACTCATGATCAGGCGCTTAAAGTTATCAGCCTGCTCAGTCTGAGTGCGACCAAGGTTCAGCGCTTCAGCGCGTTCAGTGGTTCTGGTTTCCAGCTTCTTGGTTACACGGCCTGTCTGCTCTAACTTGGTAGCGTAGTCAGTGAAGTCTTGCTTCAATTGCGGGAAGCGAGACAGCCACTCACCGTTAGTCTTCAGCCAAGTACGAATCTGTTGTGGTGACTTCTCAGCTAACTCTGCGCTGGCATAGTTACGCGCCAAACCTTCAACTGCTGCTTTGTCGCCACCCACCAACGCTGTAAAGTTGTCAACATTCTCTGGTGTGCTGAAGATTTTCTTAGGCAATGCTGATGCCTGCGTCACCATTTCGCCACGAACTTTGGGGCTAGGCGCTGTTAAAGCTGCACCAACATCTGTAGCGAATTGATTAATAGGCTGACTTAAGCGCTCATAGTCTTTCAAATACTTGTTGAACTTCTGACCAGTAAACTCAGACATAATGTCTTCAACAAGTTTCTTTAACTCTCTAGCATCGCCTTGCCCGATTGCGTCATAACCGGTGTCTGGCAAACCAGCGGCACGATCACCAAGCTGGCGACGCAAGCGCTCCAATCTTTGAAAGCCGACTAACTCTTTCTTTGTTTCACCGGTCAATGGATCATAAGAAATGCCTGTCATTTCTCTACGAACTTGAGCAAACTGACCTGCCGTATCACCCGTCAAAAGCATTCGTTTTGTTACCGGGTCTTGTCTAAATGCTTTGAGTTGCTCCACGGCAGATTGATACGCTTGTGTATTTTCAATGCCATTACCAGCAACTTCTTTGCGTCGGGCTTCGTCCAACATTGCTTGTTTGTTGGCAGTTGTTGCTACTTCACGCTCATCTCGCAATACCTTGAGCCTGTCTGCTGCCAGCTTACGCGCATCAGCACCCACAGCTTCCATCGTGCGAGGCTGACTGATTGCAGCCAAACGCTGCTCTGTACCAGCAGCCAGTTGCTCACCAAGTCTTCCACCACGCTGTCTGATTGCGGTGGACTCAGCACCTAGTAATGTTGCTACATCTGCCGCATCCAATGGCTGATCAATAGGCTTACCGCGCAATCTTTCCTGCGCAGCACGAACCATTGCTGTCTTGGACTCTACGGTTTGTGGCAGTGTCGAGATTTGCTCTGGCGTCATTTGACGCACGACACGCTCGGCAGCACGTTCAGTACCGCCGGGAGTAATTGGACGGAAGCCACGCATGGCTGTGCGCATGCTACGCAAGCCAGCTTCAGTACCAATGCCAGCACCTGTCTCGACAAGGAAGCGGGTGGTAGGACTAGCATCGGCTGGCAGTAAGTTACTTGCGGCTTGTCCAGCAGCACCTCCAGCAGCAGTCAAACCAGTAACCTTGGCTAACTCTGCGCCAGTTCTAGGGATGAAAGTCTCTGCAAATCGTGCGCCATACGGTGCCAACTTGCCACCAGCCGTGCCAAGCTGAAACAATCTTGATGCACCAGCAAGCACGGGTATAGCGCCAATGGCTTCTAAGCCAGTTTCAAATGGTGACTTGGTGCGCACTCGACGCTCTTCTGGAATAGCTGGCGGCTGATCCTCTGGTCTTGGCAAAGGAATCTGCTCAACCAAGCTGGCACCAAAACGACTTGGTTTGCTTTCTTCAACGGGTTGAGCGCCAAAACGGTTTGTAGCCATGTTTACCTCGCTGCCGGGGCTTTAGGTTTTCTGTAACGCTTACCGTCCTGCGCATCAATAAATTCAGCATCAGGCGGTAAGGCATCAAACTCTGCTTGCGTTCTAATAGTTGGCACTCTTGGCCCACCTGTCGCATCTTGCGGCACATCCAAGTAAGCGGAAATGGTTTCGTCTGTAACGCCACGCGCTCTAGCCTTGCCACGCTCACGCTCAATGGCTGCACGAATAATCTGAATCTGGTTGTTAAAGTAGTTATCAGCGACGTTAGGGGCGGTGGCTGGACTTAGTGTGAACTTACGGAAGTCTTCAGCTTCTCGCGGTGTTAGGGTCGCACCAAACAGTTTGTTACGAACCTGCGCCACAAACGACTGATAGTCTTTCCACCAGTTCACAGTCTCAGGCGTAACCCTTGGTGCCTTAGAACCTACCGACGCCATGATGTCACCCACCGGCAAGCCACGCTCAACACCGGCAATGATCAGGTTAGCAACGTCATCAGAAGGTGCAATGCCAAAATACTGTGGCTTACGAGTTTGATTAGCGCGATTCAACGTAACAAATGTTGTGCCAATGTCATCCAGCTTTTTCTCAAGTTGCGCAGGCAATTGCTGAATCTTGCCTTCCTTGGTGCCGCCACCAGCGCCGGGAGTTTGCTTCAGCTTTACCTTCTGAGCAAAGATTGTCTTTTGCTTTTCTAGTTCGGCATCAGCTTTATCAGAGGCTTCAATAGCTTTATTAAATAGTTCATAGGCTTTCTGATAGTTTCCTTTGCGTAGCTGTGCCGAAATCAAACCGTTGCCAGTAGAAGCCTCAATCAGCTTGGCCTCAACCATTGCAGCGTTGCGATCTTTAGACAACAAGTTCAGCATGCGCTCAAAGCGATCCTTTAGCATAGCGTTATGCTCTTGGCGCTTCTTGTCTTCCTGATCAAACTTCAGCTTTGCTGCATCAAAGCGCTCACGCTGTACACGGTCTTCAGCATCTTGCATTTCACGAATAGCAACCAACTGCGCTCTTGCGGAAGCACCACCAATGCCACCAACGACTAAGGCTGACAGCAAACGCATGCCAGCATTCTTGGCATAGTCTGACGCACTGATCTGCGGCGCTTCAAAGGTTTGATACTCCCGCATGCCGGCTTCCATCTCGGTAGCTGCTGCGCGAGACTTGGCTGCTAAGTCACGTTCTGCGGCAGCTTGTTTACCAATCTGGCCTTGCTCAATCTCAAACTGCGATCTAGCTGCTTGCTCTTCGGCTCTTGCGCCTTCCTCAAAGACTTCAGGCAGTTTCTGACGCCCAAAGTCAGCACGTTGCTTCATGCCGCCTTGTTGACCAAAACCCCGCATCAATGACGGGGTAGTTCCTAGCGCATCACTTAATGCTTGAGTTGCCATATTTACCTCGTAGGTTGCGTTACTGGCGCTTGATACCGCTGTGCTTGCTGTACTTCACGGCCTAGGATGCCAGCAAACAACTGTGCCAACTGCTGATCACGCGCCAATTCCATCTCTAATGCACGACGGTCATACTGGTCAGCAATGTTCGCCAAGCGCAAGGCTTCAGTAAAACTTTCCTGTCTTGCAAGACTACGCGCACGACGCGCTTGACCTGCCAAGATACCTGCGGCTGCACTACCTGTTGGTGTGCCTCTAGCTCCCAATCCTTGACGCGCACGGGCTTGAGCAATTTCCATTTCTTGCTGTTGTTCAGGCGTCAAACCCTCACCAGTAGCACGACCCATAGCCTCTGCTTGCGCTTGACGGAAAGGTTCAGCAGCAGCACGGGTAGCCTCAATGTCACGACGCATTGCTTTGTTAGCCTGATTGAACATTAAGGCTTGTGCCAGAATGCTTGCACCGGCTGTACCTGCGCGAGTTAGGTTGGGATAACGATTCAATACGTCTTGCAATTCTTTTAATCCGGTTTCAGCACGTTGCGCAAGGCTTGGTTCGCTGATGGCGGTTTGGTCTTGTAATTCTCTAAATTCTGGAATGCGACCAAAATCAACCGCCTCATATTGAGGAAGTCTTTGTGTCGCAAAATCAGTTGGGAAAACTTGTCGCTCAGGTCTTGGCGTAAAGTCCACCTCTGGATAAAGGCGCGGCTCTTGTTGATATGCGCGACCAGTGCCAAATGAAAAATCAATATCAGGATTTATTCGCTCTTGTCTAAAATCAGAGGAAACTGTTTGATCTGGACGAGTGAGTTTAATTTCAGGTGTATCTGGCGCAAAACTATAAGGGTTTAATGACTCAATGTCGCCCATGTCAACTTCAGGCACTCTTTCAACCTTATCTCGCGCAGCAATATAAAACTCAGGCAGGCCGGTATCAGGATTGACTGTTCCTGCTCCACCAGCCTGCATCAGCATGTCAGCCTCTTCAGGCGTAATGTGTGCCAACATGGTGTCGCCACGCCTACCCATACGACGTAGCATCTCACCCATAGAACGAGCATCACCCATGCCACGACTACCAGCAATCATCTCAAGTATTCTCATGTCAAAGTCCTAATGCCCTTCTAAGGCGCAAAGATCGTTCATTCCAAACTTCTTGCTGCGGATCAGGCTCACCACCAAAGATCGGTTCCTTCTCACCCACAATGGCTGCTACCGGGCTAGTTCCTACTACGCGAGGACTGATAGACACTGGCTGTCTGCGAGTGCCAACCCGTGCCGGTCTAACATCTAAAGGCTCAAAGCCAGTTTCAGTCTCTGGCGTTGTTAATGGGAACTGTTGATTTAAGTATTCAATCAACTCTTGATCGGTCAATTCAGACAAATTCACCGGTTCTTCAGTTAAGCCGGTATCGTCTTCAATGCGTGTGGTGTCATCTTCACCGCCAGCTAACAACTCTGTTCCAGTAAGTTCTGTAACTGGCGTCGAAGTACCTCCGGTAACTCCTCCAGTAGTGCCTCCCGACGTACCTCCGGTAGTACCGCCGGTGGTACCGGTTCGGGTAGTAAACCTAGTTCCTGAAGCGGTTGACGTACTAGGGCTAGTTGCGGTTTGCGTCGCGGTTTGTGTGCCTGTTTGCGTCGCCGTGTCCGTTGCTGGTTGTGTGCTTGTGCCTGTTTCCGTTGCAGGCTGTTGCGCAACGGCAGTATCAGTTGTGGGCGTAGTTTGTGGAAGAGTTCCAGTAAACGGCTCTGAGCGAGTGCGAGTCGTAGTCTTGGTATCCGGCCTGATGTTACGACCTACCTCAATCACCGGTTCTGGTCGTTTTGCAGTAATTTCAACTGGAGTTAAAGAAGCAAGTGGCACACCTTCCATGCCAAGCAGTTCACCAGCAGGTCTTTGAGTGGTTTCTGGCGCTTGTCCGGTGCGGATCATCTCGGCTATTTTTTCAGCCATGATCTGATCTTCATTTGTTTGCTGGAAGATATTACCCGGCGTAGCTAACGCACCAACGCTGACCAACGCTCTAGCTGCATTGCTTGCACCAGCATCAATCAGGGATTCAACCGTTGCTCGGTTGACATACTTCTTCGCCATGTCTGGCGTGTTGGCAACAACTTCTTTCAAAAGCTGTGCGCGACCTTCTGCGCTAGTAAGAATCCTTTCTAGTGCAGTACCGGCTCCACGTTCTGTTGCATTCAGGACTTGTTGCAATGGCGTACTGTTAGCAACAATCTTGTCAAGCATTGACTGCGGTACTTGAGTGACAAGGTTTCTCACCAAGTTCTGCTCAACAATGTTGCTTAAGGTGCTTACCTGCGCAGCAGACACTGGCGCAGCCTGTGCCACATCAACCTTAGAAGATGGGTCACGAACTGCCTTAGTGATCAATTCGTCAACATCAGCAAGTCTAGTAGCGGATTGCTGTTCAGCATCCGTTTGAACGCCAGCAGCTCTCTTCACCTCTGCTTGAATATCAGCATCGCTTGGTGTTAATAAACCGCGAGTTGCTTCTTGTCCTGCTCTTGTTATGCCACCAAGACCGGCTTGCAGTAATTCTTCTCTAATGTCGCCACCAGCAAGTGATCTACCTACGGCCTCACCAACATCAGCGGCTATGTTTGCAGCAGTGCCAGTTTCGTCAATATCAAATTGAGAAGTTGCGCCAGACCTAGCAAGGGAAGCAGCGCCGGAACCGACGCCACCTAATAACGCTGATGTTCCAACATCCCCACCAGTTACTGCTGCACCTACCGCACCACCCACCGCGCCACCGGCAGCGTTTGCTAAAGCGGTTTGTATTGCACTGCCACCTGCATTCATAGCAGTGCCTGCTTGTTGCGCTACTTGAGTGCCAAGACCTTGACCAACAAAGCTACCAAGCGCTGCGCGACCAATGTCTGCCACACTGCCGCCTTGTGATGCAGAAATTAAGCCAGCAGTAACGGGCTGAACCGCAATGCCTGTAACGCCTATGCTTGGAAGCAATTGTGGTGCAGTGACAGCAATAATAATAATTTCTGGATTTTCAATAACGTAATTAACTGTGTCGCCAATTACTTCAACAACATCAGAAACAACGTCACCGACGGTTTCAATAACGTCACCTACAAAATCAGTGGCGGTATCCCACACATCGCTTACGAAATCAACGACAGCACCCATTATTGAATCCCCCTCGATGGCCCCGTTTTGACTGATGCTAAGTAGCCACCATCTTTGGTTCTCCGTACGTTGTAACCCATCTCAGGATTGGGTGGGTTTTTAGAGATATAACGGAATACACCCAAGATGGTAGGGTCACGAAAGGTTGATGCCATCGTGTCAAAGCCCATCTTGTAACAGGCTTTGATGAATTCCACGCTGTTAGCTAAGAAGTTTGGCGCAACGTCAGCGTTCAATGCGCGGAACCAACCAACGCCGGGCGCAGCCTTGTGGATGATGAATAAAGTATTGCCTTGCCGAATGAACAAGGTATCATCCATTTGCAGTTCAGCATTAATCATGGCAATGGCTTTGTCACGATCAACACTAGCATCCGTATTCATTGCTGCGATAGCAATGATGTCTTCTGGACTTAGCTCTTGTTGCTGGCTGTCCACCATTTGAACCATGATCACCTCACCGGGTCGAAGATTGCCGCCGTATAAACATTCCCCATTCCAGCAGCAAGACTTAAGATCAGCCCATCAGGAGTCTCGCAGTCCTCGGACAAGAAAATGCTGTCTTTTTCCGTCCGGTTAGGAATAGCAGGTACAACACCATAAACTAGATTGTCAAGCAAAAGTAGCGTTTCTAGCAAGCCCGAAGCGCCCATTGTGTGACCTATTTTTGGCTTAAATGACGTTGCCACAAAGTCACTCAAAGTATCCATCAATGCTAACTTTTCGGACACATTATTGGATTCTGTGCCAGTTCCGTGTGTCTTCACAATTTTGATGTCAGTCGGGAAAACTTCCCCATACCGCATGGCACCTTCAATCGCGTCAATATAGCCTTTGCCATCCGGTGCTTGGCCTATGGCGTTGTTCCACTTCTCTGCCGCATGGTAGGCACCTACCAGTCTTGCTTTTGGGGTCAGACCATAATGGTTAACCTCGCCTTCTGTTTGCAAAACAGCAAAGGCAGCGCCTTGACCGACGTAAAAGCCACCGTTTCTACTATCAAAGGCGCTAGGCTTAATGTCTTTCTTGGTTTCTTCAGCCAAGGTTAGGGAGGCACCAGAGTCACCAAAGAATTGCAAAACGGAATTAGATACGGCGTCTTCTACAGACAGGATGATGAAACGGGTAAAGCCAAAGGCTTCTAGCATCAAGCAGTCCATCATCACTTTGAGGCTGGATGCGCAGGCAGAGGAATCGGTGGCAATGTAATCGGGTTGGCAGATCATGTTTGCCAGCCTGCCAGCCATGACTTGCGTTAATGAAAACGGCAGAAACTTGTAAATATAGTGTAGCTGCGTGTGTACTTGGTTATCTTTGGCATTGATGCCAGCAAAGTGAGCATTGCCAGCCGCCAGAATAAAAGCTGTCTTGCCGAGCGCCGGGTTTTCTCGCAACCATTCCAGCGTTGCTGGTGCCATGACCATGTTGGCAAGGTTATGCGGGGCATACTTAAAGCCTTGCTTGGTGCCTTGGTAGCTTTCCGGTATGAAATGCACACGCTGTGGGTGCAAAATGTCTTCCATCAGCGTGGTTTGTGGGTTGGATACGGTATGCCCGTAGGTTAGAAATAGACTCATTGCATCACCGCTATGGCTGAATTGACATCAAAATCTTTTACAGTAGCGTTAGCCACCAAAAAGTCTTTCATTTCACGCAAGTTTGCTGGCCTCATTTCCTTGCCAATCTCTTCTGGCACGGCAAAGGCATCACACAAGTACATAGCAATAATCAATAAATCTAGGCTATCAACATCAATGCTTTCAAAGCCAGAATCTATCTGCTCGGCATTAACCGTTGGCTTTCCCATTGGTTTAGCCAGCGCCATTGCGGTATTAAACAGCCGCAAGAAGTCTTCGTCGGAAATCATGTCACCCCCAGTGTTCGTGCTATCTGCTCATGGATCAACAAATGACTGTTTACCCAATCGTAAAAGTCATCTTCTTGGTTGAAATCCAAGTCTAGCAGATTAAAGGGGTCATTCAGGTTAAGAATAGTGGAGTACGCTTGGTGTTCTTGTTGATGTATTAACAGCCAATCGTCAAGGTCTTGCGGGTCGGCATCAATGATGGGGTAGCGTGGCACATAGAAACCAGCGTCAGTCAGTCTTTCCCAAAAAACTTGGTGTTGAATACCGTTTTCAAACAGAAAGTCGCGGAGGCTGTCCGGCTCTCCGAAGATCGGAGTAGCCAGAGCATCCATGTTCAGGCTCATCTATCAGCCTTTTGATCCAAACGGTCAAAGATTTTTCCAAGCATTCCCTTAATCTCATGGATGTCTGAACGGTAGTCATCTCGATTGACGTACATGATGGGCATTTCCGCAATTCTGTCCTCTATCCTGACGATTGAGCGCGAGATACTGTTCAGTATCCACCCAAAAGCGGCTCCTGCGGTCGCAAAAAGAATGTTGATAAGGAACTGAGGCTCCACTTTCAGACTCCGTAATAAGGGATTTTTTTATCTGATCCATTGATTTTGATAGTGATATACCCTTCCGGCACTAACGGAAGGCTGGATGTTGCAAATGTTGCGCTGACAGACGTTGAAGCCGAAATGTTTGAATTACTGTAAGTAACACCGTCAATCGTGCCACCCGTAATTGCCACATTATTAGCATTTTGAAACGCCATTGTGCCAGCGCCAAGGGTTGATTTCAAATTGCCATTCGTATCAAACGTACCGCTAGTTGTCCAAGTATCGCCAACCTGCAAAGTTACTTTGGCAATTGTTCTTAGCGTGCTGTTGTTGTTGTAGCTAATCGTCAGCGTGACATTTGCCGTGTCTTTGTTCTCAATCGTAATCGACTTAACCGTTCGTCGAGTAGAAGCTGCTGGTGCCGCAACCAGCGTCACGCTATTTGTTCCGTTTAAAGCGCCATCATTTGCGCCTTCCGTAAACACGGTGCCGGTGTTATCAGCATAAGCCGACGTAAAGTCAGGGTTGGTCGTAGCCGCAGACCCAGACATGGCTACCACAATAGATTTTGTCGTTGCGTCGAGAACTAACATGATGACCTCTTAACTTATGAACCAAGCATAGGCATAAGCGGTGTTTGCGCTTACATTACCGCCGCCACCACCCGTAATTGTTACATTTGATACCGCAGTAATTCGACCTTGCGCGTCAACCGTAATCTGCGCTACCGCTGTATTGCTACCATAGGTTCCTGCATTTGCTGTCGTATTGGCAAGACTAATAGTGACGTTACTTGCTAGATTTCCACCGCCAGTAAGTCCAGTGCCAGCGGTAATCGTTGTCGTATTTGCTACGGCTCCCGACACATTAGCAACAGCAATATCAATGGCGACGTTAGCAGCACTTGTCATTCTGCCTTGAGCGTCAACCGTAAACTGTCCTACCGAGGAAGCCGTGCCGTAGTTGCCAGCAGCTACCGCTGTATTTGCTAATGCCAGCGTTACGTTGCTGGACAGGTTCCCACCACCTGATAATCCCGTGCCAGCCAATACGCTGACGGTGTTTGCAACGCCGCCCGTCACATTAGCAATTGGAACGTCAGCCAATGAGATAGTGACGTTTCCTGTTAGAGCGCCACCACCCGACAATAAACCGGAGGCTAATACATTGACTGTGTTTGCAACCGCACCAGAAACATTGGCTACTGCAATGTTGATTGCGGCATTACCAGCCGCCGTTAGTTGACCTTGCTGATTAACAGTAAAGGTAGCTACAGTGTTGGCAGAACCATAAGAGTCTGCCGTAACAGTTGTGTTCGCTATGCTGATAGTGCCGCTTGAAGTAACCGGCCCACCAGTCAAACCA
>Ga0129333_10006422_pt1 | contig 11111 bp, 12 predicted proteins | sample CPB6_08_DNA_FD_94474 | JGI IMG/M metagenome (GOLD analysis project Ga0129333, IMG submission 94474) | Freshwater to marine salinity gradient microbial communities from Chesapeake Bay, USA - CPBay_Sum_0.6_0.8_DNA | ecosystem: Environmental > Aquatic > Marine > Coastal | place: USA: Chesapeake...
ACAACGATCACCGGTACCCAGGTTCAAGCCGATAGTGCAAACTTCACAACCAGCGTTACTGGTACCACAGTTACTGGTACAACCGTCAACTTCCAGTCCGGGGTCTTCACTACTCAAGTTTCGGGAGCCACCGTTACAGGTAACACAATCCTTGGCACACAAATCACCGGAGCTAGTGGTGTATTCACCGGTCAAATTTCCGGTGCAACAATCACTGGTGATACTGCTAATTTCACGACACTCAACGCCATCACGGCAACAGTTGAAACAGGGATTGTCAAGCAGAACATCACCGTTACTGGCAACATCAGCACCAGTGGCACGTTAACTGTTGGGCAAACGGCAACAATTGCATCTGGCTTAACTGTCACCAGTGGCATAGTTTCTGGCGTTACCTTTACTGGCACTACAGGACAGTTCACGCAACTATCCGGAATTTCCGGAGTGTTCACCTCTCAGGTGTCCGGTGCCACGATCACTGGCAATTTAATTCAAGGGACAAATATTACGGGTGTTGCAGGTGGATTTACAACACTCACCGGGACAACAGTTACTGGAACAACAGCAAACTTCCAATCCGGCGTATTCACAACCCAAGTTTCAGGTGCAACTGTTACTGGCAACCTCGGTCAGTTCACCAACCTGATAGGTGTTGCCGGTGGATTTACTACACTGACAGGTACAACCGTAACCGGAACAACAGCAAACTTCAGCAGTGGTGTTTTCACTACACAGATCTCCGGTGCAACCGTTACTGGTAATAGCGGGCGATTTGGAACGTTAACGGGCAATACTGCAGGCTTTACAACAGTCACTGGCGACACGGTTACGGGCACAACAGCAAACTTTGAATCTGGCGTATTCACGACTCAAGTATCTGGTGCAACGGTTACAGGCGGGAATGCAGCGTTTGTCAGTGGCGTTTTCCAGTTTTTGAGCGCAGTTAACCAATCATTCGCTGGTGACCAAACAATTAGCGGTAATTTTACAATCCTGTCCGGTTTGTTTGTTACCGGTATTTCAACACTGGGGAATAACCTAAATGTCACTGGAACCATAAGCGGCCAAACGGTTACTGGTACTGTCGCTCAGTTTGTAACTGTTACTGGCGGAACCGCAGGCTTCACCACGATTACAGGTACCACCGTCACTGGTACTACAGCTAATTTCAACAGCGGCGTCTTTACTTCTCAAATTTCAGGCGCCGCAGTTACCGGTAATACTGCAGGGTTCACCACAGTCACCGGAACTACGGTCACCGGTGGCATTGCTAATTTCTCTTCCGGCACCTTCACATCCCAAGTATCTGGCGCTACAGTTACCGGTGATACGGCCAGATTCACAAACATAACCGGGGTGACACTGGCAATCACCACTCCGTCAGGCGCCACTCCAGCCGTTGTGTGTTCTGGTGTTATTTCTGGTGGTGTTAGTGGATTTGTAATTCAAGGTCCATTGATCATTCTCCCTTAATTCTTTCAGTTAAAATAAAAGAAAAGTAGTAAGAACAATGCCGTACGGAACTATTAAGGTTGACACTGTAACCTTTACCGACGCTGGCGTAGATAAAAGCGTTTCAATCTCTGGCCTTGTTAAGAACCCTACTTTTAGCGGGAATATTACAGTCACTGGAACCATTTCTGGTTCAGTTATTCAGGGAGGCACAACGGTTTCTGGAGCAACATTTACTGGTACTACTGCTAATTTTGCAGGCACAGTAACCGCTTCTGGTTTTATTCCAACCGGAGCAGGTGTTCCCACCAATGGTTTATATTTACCCACCGCAAATAAAATAGCCCTCTCAACCAATGGGTCGGGGAGGGTTTTTATTGATACCAGTGGAAATGTTGGTATTGGAAATACAACTCCCCAGGCAAGGCTATATGTTGCAAATGATATTGGTGGGGGAGTAGGAAGAGTTCTTATAGATGCAAATGTCACTTCAGGCTATGACACAGAAATTGAAGCTACTGATATAGGTCTTGAATTTACAGCAAAATCAAATAGCCGTGGTTTTGCTTGGAGCACAGGAAGTACTCCAACTGAAAAAGTTCGCATCACTGCCAGTGGTAGATTGGGAGTTGGAACCAATGATCCCAGTGAAGTTTTAACTGTTTCGAAGGCGGAAGCTGCCAATTCCTTTCCTCTTCATATTGAAAACACTCAAAACTGGGGATGGGGAGTTGGTTTAAAATTACGACAAAAGTTAGCGAGTGGTGGAAGCGTTACTGATAGCGCTGCTATTGTTAGCGACTGGAATGGTGACAATAACAGTACCCTTGAATTTTTTACAGTTAATAGTGGATCTCTTACTGAAAAATTACGTATTACCAACGATGGCAAAGTAGCTATTGGAAGAGTTTCTCCCGATGCTTTATTACATGTTGACAGTACTACAGCCGGTGCTGAAGTTGCACGTTTTGAAGGTAACTATAACGCCTCCAGCTCAGTAACTCTTTCGCAGTGGCGGAGAGCAGGTGGTGCTGTTGCGGCGGCAGTTAAATATAACGATGCAACCACAAGCATGAGCCTTGGAACAACTACGGCTCATAAATTCATGTTACGCGCCAATGATACAGATGCATTGACGGTTGATACGGCATCAAATGTCGGCATAGGTACATCAACACCTGTAAATATCGGCACTGGTTACAACGGTTTGACCCTTAATGGCAGCAGTGGTGGTGTCTTGTATGTGCAAGGTGGGGGCACAAGTGGCGGTCGTTTATTAGCTACTAGCACTGATTTTTATATTGGTACAGTTCAAGCTAGCGGCAACACTATTTTTCAGCATCAAGACGGTTCTTTTGAACGAGCAAGAATTGACGCATCTGGGCGTGTGCTTATAAATAACAACCAGGCACAAACAGGCGCAGGAGGAGCGGATAAGCTCCAAGTAGTATCTGGCATGTTGTTGGTAAACACCACAAATAACTATGCAAGATTACTTCCAACTTCAAGCGGGCTTACTATTACAGCAAATGCTTATCCTGCAAACCTTGGGTCCAATGCACAAATCATCCTTTCTGCAGGAAGTTCGGGCGGTGGCGGACCAAATGAATTAGGGCGGTTTATTAGCACCGGACAGGTTGCATTTGGTACAACAGACACTACTGGCTTACCTTCTACTGGTGGCCTTAAGGTCAAGTCCAATGCTATTGGCACCTCAAGTACTGCCGCATTAGCTCTTGAGGGAACAGGAGGTGACTTTAGGGCAATATATTTTGCAAACATAGGATACACTATGTATTCAGTCAGTTCAGGAGCAACTGACTATCTTGGATTTTTTAATGCATCTGACACGGCTTTATTTTATCTATTTGAGAATGGAAACGTCCTGGCGATAGGAATTTATAACTTTGCTGTTGGGGGCACCAACAGAGATGTTTTCGTTGATAGTTCAGGATATCTTGGCTATGTAAGTTCAACTCGCGAAAGTAAAACAAATATTGCAACTTTAGAAAACATTGACTGGCTTTACAGTTTAGAATCTGTTAGCTTTAACAGGCGTAAATATAAACAAGTACCTTACACAAATGAAGAAGGGGTTACAACTTATGTCGATTCACCAGACAAAGAATATTCAGAAGAATTCTACACTGAAATAGAATACGGTTTAATTGCAGAAGATGTTGAGCAAGTTGCGCCAGAACTTTGCTTCTATGACCTTGTTGATGGACAACCTGAATTACGAGGTGTACATTACAATAAATTAATTGCACCTCTACTTAAAGCAGTGCAAGAACTAAAAACTGAAAACGAGAATCTTAAGGCCCGCTTAGACGCAGCAGGCCTTTGATAAAGAAATAACCCTGGTTAAATAACTAGGGTTTTTTCATGGCCAACACGACACGTTGGATCAACCCAAATATCGTAACCAGCTGCCTGGACGTCTTTACAGAAAGCTATATCCTCAGAACACACGTCTTGCATTTCTCCAATTAACTGAAGTTTTGGAGCAAACCACGGATACTCAAGAGATTCAAATACACCTTGCTTAACTAAAACCCAACCAAGGCCCACGTGGTCCACGGTGAAAGGTTTTGTTTTTGTTAAAAAGTTTTTTACTGTCATAAATTTGTATGTTTTATTTTTTTTGAAATATAGATCATCAGCTTTTTCTACCACAGTAGAAAATAAACTGCCGTCTGCAGATTGAGAAGACTGTGCGTACCAACCGCAAGCTATATCTTTTTGCATCTCAAGCAGTTTAACGAAACTATCGGAATTAAAGATAATATCTGAATCAATCCATAAAATGTAATCATATTTAAGGCCATCAAAAGGTTTTTGGTTTTTTCCTTTTTCAACACTTGCCATTAAACATTTACACCTAGAGATATTAATCACAGGAGAATACTGAAACGAAAGTTTAAATAAACCACCGTTTTCACCAATAAAACCCAGCAGATCAACCAGATTCAACAGGAAAGCGCTTGAAAAAACCCTGCCGGGAATACAGATGATAAAGGTTTTGTCTTTGATGGAGTTCATGGCAGATTGCAAAGAATAAACGTATAATAAAGGAAAACAGAGCTTTATCATGGCTGATTCCCCAGTTATTTGGAATATTTCCAATATGGAGCGCCGGCTTCCTGATGGTGATGCCTGCCCAGACGGATCGGTATACACAGCAGGCTGGACCGCAACTTATGAAAAAGATGGTGTTGTGGCCAGTGGATACGGAAGTGTTCATTTCAAAGAGCCCAACCCCTCTTCATTTGTTCCTTATAACCAGCTAACAAAAGAGGAAGTTCTTAATTGGGTTTTTTCAGTTTTAGGGGAAGAGCGCGTTGCAGCGATTGAAGAAAGCCTAAAACAACAAGCGGAAGATCAGCTTCAACCCAAGACAGCCACTGGTTTGCCTTGGTAGTTGTTATTATCTTTTAAAAGCGTTAATTTTATGGCCTGCAAAAAATCTGAGCTGGTCTCAGCTATTAATTCCTTTTGCTCTGCTCGCGCTACAGGCGACGATAACCTGATTCAATTTGCTGGCAATTTAATTGTGCAGTGTGTTGACAGTTTGGAATTTGCTCCTGAAGAAGCAGCAGAAGAAACAGAAGTCAAAGAAGTGGAAGTGGTCTGATTTAATTCACCTGGCCTAAAGTTGGATTACCAGCTTTGGGCCAGATGTCAATAAAGCTTCTTGACGCTGTTAAATACTTCAAGGATCTTCCGCATCAAGCGGAGGCATGGGAGTGGCTGCAACAAAACCTCCCGCCAGAAACCCTTGAACAATTCGCCTCTCGTTATAGAGAAGAACCAAAAGAGGAATTCTCGAACACCTGGGACGGGGTGCTAGCTGCTGCCAAAAAAGCGGGCGCTAAATTCCCGGAGTGCGTTGCGGCGCAGTGGGCACTCGAATCATCGTATGGGAAACACACAGCCTGTACCCATAATTATTTTGGCATTAAATCAAAAGACGGACAAGGTTGCTTTGTAGAAACCAAAGAGGTTTACGGCGGTAAAGAAATCACCATTAAGGATTGGTTTCAACGGTTTCCAAACCTCTACTCCTGCATTGAATATCTGGTTGACCGCTGGTACAAGGACTTCAATAGTTACAAAGGAGTCAACCGTGCTATCACCAGGAATGAATGTGCAAAACTTCTTCAAGAAGAAGGTTACGCAACAGATCCCGGCTACAGCACCAAGTTAATTCAAATCATGGACAGGGAGATGAAAACTCCCGACAAGAACGAACCCGGTTTAATCCTAGAAAAAGTACTGCCGGTCCCTTACGAATATCAATTAGACAACCAATCTGGCACTGGATACCGTGAATGCTTTTCATCGACCTGTGCCATGATTTGCCGTTATTACGGCAAGATCAAGAATGATGATGAATACAACAAGATTCGTGCGAAATACGGAGATACAACTGATCGGAATGCCCAGCTCCAGGCAATCAGGTCCCTGGGACTTAATGCAAAGTTTATTACCAATGGCAATAGCGCATTGCTAGAAAACGAGATCCGCAACGGAAGACCGGTTGCTGTTGGTTGGTTGCATAAGGGAACTGCAAGCTACCCAACGGGCGGGGGTCACTGGACCTGTTGTATTGGATTTACACCAGATTCTTTTATCTTCCATGATCCAAACGGGGAAGCAGATATGGTCAACGGTGGCTATGTCAATAATGATCGCAAAGCAGGAACTTCAGTTAAATACAGCAATAAAAATTGGTTGAGGCGTTGGGAATGCGACGGAAAAAACACAGGCTGGGCAATACTGATCACAAAGTGAAAAAGTATAAAGAACCCCACATCAGGGTCAATATTTGCTGGGAAGTTGATAACGAAAGAAAATGCGCCACTCTAAATAAGAGTGACGCCTATCGAACGCGTGAATGGGTAGAAGAACGAGGAGGATGCGTGTACTGGTTTCAGGCGTTGCCTGATTGATCAGCGTTGCTTGGCGCGACCAATTACCAGGGCGCAGATTTCGATTAACCTGTAGAGCTTGCCCACCAGCTTGTCATCCTTTGGGGTGGGGGTTAAAGCTGTGATTGCAGAGCAAGCAGCATGAATGGCAAGTGCCACTTCCAGGTACTCATTAAGTTTGTGCATGGGGATCTCCCTTTTTTATTATTCTAGATCGTGCGATTTATAGATATAGAAAGATTTTGTATCTTCATCAATGGCATATAAAAGATTGGGATGATGCCGATTAATCCATTTCTTCCATATCACCATCTGGCGTTCTGCCTCTGCTGACTGACAGTAAAACATCACCATGTCCCCTGGCGGAAGAATGTTTAACCATACGTACAACTGACGCAATGCAATGGCATGTCCGGCGTTGCCACCCAAACCGGTCAAATTATGATCGAGTTGTTTGACACGCTTTCTTTTTGTACGGCGCATCAACCAATCGTTAATCTGTCGCCGGCTTTTGCCCACGGCTAAACTGGCCATCCACGCGTAGTTTTTCCCAATACGAATCCATGGAATCAAGCGTGTTACCGCTATCGCCTGGTTCTCGAGACGCTGTGTTGTTACAAGCTTTTTTCTTTTGATCCTTTTGCATTTTTTCTTTTTAACTAACGAAGAAAAACTCAGCTGTCGTAAATCCGACACTGTGCTGCACCTGGGTTTTCTTCACAATAGCGACGGAATTGTTCCGTTGGCGTCTCAACGTAGATCGCGCAACGTTTAAACAATTTGCAGATCAGCCAGTTGTAGAAACGCATCATGGCCTGTTTGTTAAAGGAACAAAAAGTTCAGGGAATTTATCTGTGTCCTGGTGTGTACTGTTCCATGCACCCTGCCATTCAGACAGTGAGTGATCATGAATCGTGTCCCAATATTCTTCATTACCTGGTTCCAACAGGAATTTGTAACCAGCAACCTGAGAAGCTGGAATTTCAAACCCGATTAACCAAGTTGAATCATCCAGAATTGTGACAGTAACACCACTGTTTACTGTACACAGGGCTTCCGTAAAACCATTCGGTTTTTCTGGATCAGAAGATATTGTTGTGTTTACTGTAACAACAGTCGGAATTGCAACAGTTCTGTTTACGTCAATTTCTGTTTCTGTTAAGAAGCAACCGCCGGTGCTATCTTCTAACTCAATAAAACCTTCTGTTAAAGGAAATTCAACAATAACTCCAACAGAATACTGAAGAAGTTCATTACGCGTGGTGGAGATACACAGCAAATAACTACCCGCTTCCAGGGGGTAGTACATGTCATCCCCACGATCCAAGCGGATGCGGGAGTAATGGTTATATAAATCCGATCCCGCTGCCATAGCGTGATCAAGATATGGGAAATAAACTCCGTCTGTCGTGACAGAATCTTCTTCAAAAACACCACGCCCCTGGATCGGGTTGAAATTTAAATCGTAGAAAGACGTTTGAATGTAATTCGGACGTGGCCCACCCTTGGCAATGATGATCCAGGCAGGAGCCGAAATGTTGATCTGGAACCAATGGTTGTAAGCGCCTCCGCCAAAACCACCGTTCGATGTAAAGTTTGTATCGGCGTAACCGATTACTTCATTCTTGGGACCAAGAGTTCCCGTCAGATAACGCAGAGCAAGGCTTGAAAAAGTTCCAAGCACAAGCGGGTTATTTTGTGTTTTAGTTCTTTGAGATACTGAAACCCTGCTCACGTCTACATATACCCTTTTTAGGTATTCTACTCCTCACGATCTTTGACATATTCAGGGTTTGCAATCACATTCTTATACTCACGTTGAATTATTGGTCCAATACCAGACTCACGTTGAGACTGTCGATTGAAGAGCATTAGTTTCTCCGCCTTGAAGTCCACCTCCAGTGGAGTAACACTCGCGGGGGGATAGCTGCGGTTAAAGCTGGACACCATATGCAGAGGGTTGGCGCACTTCGGGTTGCTACACAGGCGCGTCACCACCAGGTTTCCCACATCCCCCCAGGCACACTGGTAGATCGCCTTATGGATATTCACGTTTTCTGATTTGTTCCTGCTGTAACCAGACCGGTAGGACGGAAGGCACACCCTCTTGGGAGTAGTGCCACCAGGGGATTCCATCTCCCAACAATCCTCTGGGAATCCAATGGAAATCTTCTTCCACAGCTTTCCGTACTTGTGTTTGTAGTCGGCATGCAAGTAGTTGATATCAAAACCGCAGACGTTGCTCAAGATTTTTTTGGCGCACTCGTAACACCAGTGTCCATTTGAGTCTCGAATGAGATGACCGTGAGGGCAAGGAAAGCCTCGGTAGTAGCCCAGATCATTGAGCCTGTCCTCTTCCAGCGCCTCGATACCACCGACGTGCCTGAAGTTGGGCTGACCAAACTCCTTCTCCACCTGCTGGAGCTTCTTCACCACGCTTGCCACGGCAGACCCACCGGTAACTCATGACATTCTAAGGGGCCGTTTTGTACGGGTCCACTGCAGACTTGCAGACTTTGACCCCCTTTTTATCTTTATATAAGCTACATAACACTCTTACCCCCTAAAGTGTAATGTACGTCACGTAAGGGTTAAAACACCCCCAAAGTCTGCATCTCTGCACCGACATCCGAGTCCCACACTGAGATTTCAGTACATCCGTACTTCATGCGTTCATGCCTTCATGCCACACCAACGCACAAAAAAGCCCCTGCCGAAGCAGAGGCCATTCCCCACAGGATTTCGTCCCGCCACACCTTAGGCCGGAACTAGCTCCTGGCTTTTCTTCTTCGCTTTCTTTTTAGGTGCGACCAGTGCTTCAGGCTCGATTGCAGGGTTGAGCACCTCCTGGAACACCTCATTGAACTGCTCAGCGATGGTTTCCCAGGCAAAGCATTCGTCGGTGGCCCGCAGGTAACAACGTTCGGAAACGGCATCTAGCTCAGCACGGTCCTCATAGAGTTCGTTGAGGATCTCGGTGAGGTGCTGGGAGGATGGGCAGGGCATCTCACGGGCGAAGTTGGTATCCACGTCTACGTGGTCGCAGCGGATGAGACGGCCATACCCCTCAAAGATCTCCTTGCAGGACGTATGGTCAGGCACCACCTGGGCCACACGGCAGGCTGCGTGCTCGAAGTTCACCAACCCCCAGCCCTCACCTTTACAGGTGTTGACGCCCACATCGGCAGCTTGGTAGATCGCCTCCAGCATCTCTACCGGAACAGCTGGTGGGTTTGGCGTGTCAGCAGTCATGATGATGCGACCGTTGGGATCAAGCCCCCGTTTCTGCATCTCACGAGCAAAGACCGCCATCACATCCCAGCCCTGGTCCTTGGTGCCCATGTGCAGGTACAGCTGAGCCTCCGGCTTGTCGACCGCAAAATCAGCGAAGGCGTCAATTGTGATATCGATTCGTTTGCGGAACTGATTTCGGTTTCCGTTGAAAACGATGAACGAATCTTCCTTCAAGCCCAGCCGTTTACGCGCTTCAATCTTGTCACCAGGCTTGAACTGACCAGCGGTGACGCCATGGGGAATCACAGTAATGGGCCGCTGGATACCCCCCTTAATAAATTCGTGCGCACCAAATTCCGTATAGGAAATGATGCCGTCCCATTCGTTGGCCGTCTCAGCGAGGCAACCAACCCAGTTGTAGGAATCCATGGGCATGTATCCCACGAACTTGAAGTCAATGCTTTGGCGCAGGTCATGAATACGCCTGTACTGCTCATTGATGATCCAGCAGTCGTTAATGGTCAAGATCACATCTGGTTTTTCGATCTCAACCACTTCACGAATGCGATCTTCACCAAAGGCACCCTGCTGGAAGCGATTTGATGCCGGATACATCTTGTAGATCTGCTGCATTGGATCCGGGTCTCCATGCCAGTTGCAGCCCAGGATCACAATCTCGTACTTATCTTTCAGCCGATCAACAACGTTGTGGGTAACACGCGCAAAACCGGTGGTGGCAATAACGTCACCTACCCAAAGAAGCTTCGGTTTTTTGTCCATTAAATCGGATTATTCTCGATTTACTATACACAAACTGACGGAGTAATAGAACGTGTTAATTCCCGCTCCTCTGCAGTCTTGGCTTTGAGTTTGTACTTAAGAAACTCAGCAGCCTTATGCGTGTTCGTGGTATCCCCGCAGGTATAGAGATCAATGGCGCAATACCCAATCTCCGGCCATGTATGAATGGATGCGTGCGATTCCGCCAGCAATGCCAGTAATGTCACGCCTTGAGGCTCAAACTTCTCGCCAAAAATCCTAAGGATTGTGGCCTTAGCCATCAGGAGAGCAGCTTCCAGCCACTCCTCCAGCAGGTCGTAGTTATTCAGTGCCTCTGGATCGCAGTCATACAGGTCCAGAATTAGGTGCCGCCCATTAGACATCTGTAATTTCTAGTTCATCCTCCATTGTCGCATCAGTTTTTGCATCTAGCTTCATTCCATAAAACTCTTTGTACTTTTCCTTATCAGATGACACCTCAACAATGGAAGGCCAATCCTCATACTTGGGGCTGGACTCCCTGACGGCAACGTTCACCACACGCATACCCCTGGTGTTTCGCATGGGATACACATCGATCTTGAGCTGGTGCTTACATACGTCAATGAACAGGGGTTCAAATCGGTTACGCGACATGATGCCAACGTTGCACTGACGGCAGAACTCGGCGTAGCTGGCGTACAACCACTTGTCCTGATTGGCATAAATATGGGA
>Ga0129333_10006423_pt1 | contig 11110 bp, 24 predicted proteins | sample CPB6_08_DNA_FD_94474 | JGI IMG/M metagenome (GOLD analysis project Ga0129333, IMG submission 94474) | Freshwater to marine salinity gradient microbial communities from Chesapeake Bay, USA - CPBay_Sum_0.6_0.8_DNA | ecosystem: Environmental > Aquatic > Marine > Coastal | place: USA: Chesapeake...
ATACAATACATAAGAGAAAAAAATCCCACATAGTCTGTAATATAATAAAAGTATGTGTTGTGTCCATCATATTATATTTTCTCCTGTAATAACGGCATTGTTACATATTCAATAGATCCATCTTCTGCAAAGATCATGTATTCTACGGTAGTCTCATCACTCGAAAACACCCATTGTTTCCAAATTGTCGGATCTACATATTCAATTTCAATTTCATCTTCTATTACTGTTACCGTTCCAATTATGGTTTGTTGTGGGTTATTTATAGTCTTTTCCTCTTCAGAGGAAGATTGTACATCCAAAGATAATAACCCTATAGCCAATAATAATAGTTTTTTCATTGTTCATTTTCCTTTTGTTTTATTGTTGTTGTGTTTGTTTATATCTCTTATACGATTTAGGTTCAATGTTTATTCAAAGATAGTACAAATAATTTTCAAAATCTTCTAGCACCTCCTCTAACTCGACGTACCTTGCACCACCAACTTCTCCCCAATCTGTAACATTCCCCATACTATCAGACTTAAAGATAAGGGTTTCGCTTGGGTTTGTCCTAGTGCTGTAAGAGACTAGATAATATGCTCCTTTATGCTTGACTAGTGCTTGTTGTGTATTGTTCGTTACTTGCGTGTCTTTTCTAATGATATGTAACATTGTTGTTTTTCCTTTTGTTGTGTGTTATGTAAAATCTTATACGATTGAGAGTTTTATTTTATTCAAACTTTATACATTTTTTTTCTCCCATTCTTTGATGTGTCCCAATATACCGAGAAAATCTAATTCTGCTTTGTTGAACTTTTTGAATATAACTGCCATTTCATCGGCATATCCGTCTACCCATTCAGAACCTAGATTTTGTGGTGCTTTTTGAATTACATTGATAGAACCGATGCTCTGTACACAAGTTTGCCAATTGGTAAGAGGTGTTTGTTCGTTATAAGCGAATACAGTTTTTTGATATGTTAGGGTACTTGATCTATCTCTAAACAAGTTTATACCTATGTTATTACTTAAATCTTCTCTTTTTGATACCACTACAGAAGATGATCTAAAAGTATTGTCGGGTATCTTCAGTAATACGGGACTTGTAATAAATGCTAGAATGTTATTTAGTTTATCACGTCCACTATTGCCAACTTTTGTACTCCAAGTCATCTTTGAACTAGGATCAGTAATAAGACTAAACAAGTTTATTCTATCCCAATTTATCGCTGATACAATAGTTTTAACATTTGTTTTATGTGTCAAACCACTATAATAACCACTATTACTATCACTATGAGTTATATCCATTTCCACGATACAACCTGTGGATAGCCCTTGTTTCTCAACATACTCTTGATAAAACCATTTACGAAAATTACGGTTTGCGATTTTTAGAGACTTTTCATATCCTTGTAATTCAGTACAGTTTCGTCTAGTGTGATCTTTACTACCACAAAAACCACATTCCTTTTGGAATGAATTGATACCTTTTCTGCTTGTCTTCTTTTGTGCCTTTTCCCACTTTTCATAGCATTTTTCAGTCAATTTATATAATTCTCCCCAATTCGCCCCAATCGAATAATGATTGGCAAGACGGTTTTTGTGATAACTACTATTTCGTCTCCAATCTCCAACGGGAAATTGAGGATCACAATCGGGAATTGCTTTCAAAATCGACAATGGAACATTGCCTTGTTCTAATTGTTTCCAAACTAAAGGAACTAATTCGCATTTTATTACTTGGTGTTCTGTATTCCCACAGAATGAACAAGATTGTTGTTTGGTATTTCTAGTGTTTTTTGATGATAATCCACGCATTTTATTGCCTTTGGTTATAGGGTTGTTGTTATGTTATATCTCTTATACGATTTAGGTTTCACTTTTATTCAAACTTTCTAATTCAATCTTTATTTTTTTTGCTAATCTCTTTGTTTTATACAGAGATATATTGCACCATTCCGATAGTCTTATGATAACATCTTCATCCATTTCTGACTTATACTTGATACAACAATCTGTGATATACTCACGCAATTCTGTTTCTAGTGTTTCCATATCTTCTTTATCATCTTTTTTTACGAAACGCATAATGTTTTTCCTTTTGTTGATTGGTTATACATTCTATACGATTGAGGTTCAATGTTTATTCAAACTATTTTCAAAAAAGTGTGGGGATATATTACAATCCCCACCACAGCGACTATATTAGCCCTCGTACATTCTTACAAGGATGGTTGATACAGGAACTCCCTTGCTTGTAGAACCACTATGAATATCTAACATGTTATCTTCATTGGATTTATCGGATGATAACAACTGCCATAGTTTCATAGCACATTCAGATGGGATCATATCGAGATAATCAATAAGATTTTGTATTCTCTTTTTGTTCATACGTTTTGCGAATGTATCCTTGTTCTCGAACTTTTCAACCATAGCAAGATGTTCATTGATACCCCAATCCTTGACTTTGTCAAAACGTCCCTCATCTAGTAAGTTTTCGATAGTTACTTGACGAGAATAGTTTTTGCGAAAATCAACAAATGCTACTGCTCCCTCTAGTCCGACAAAAGCCTGTGCAAGATTGAATACGATAGCATTGCTTTCTTGATCTACTTTGTCTAGCAATTCGCCACTCACGACACATTCATTGAAACGAAACCAAGAACGAGGTGTAGGATATACTTTGTTAGGCTCGTAATCATCGGTATGAATAAGGTGTTTGTGATTGTTGTTGATAAAATCCCACACCATATCATCGAGTTTACCTTTTGCAAAGTGTAGAAAATCTTCTACTGTAGGCTCTAAATCGAATACTGTCCAACGATCCAATTCTGCAGGATCGAACTCTCCGACTTGGTATTGAGAACCGTGTTCTCCACCATTGACTGCTCCCATAATAACGGTGTCTTTGTGTAGGTAATGTCCGTTGATTTTGCGACTATCGGTAAGTTCGAAGATACCTTGACGAACCTCCATTGTTGCACGATCAATTTCGTCAAAGAATAGAACAACAGGCTCGGTGCAAGCAGTAACAAACCAATCAGGTGGGTTGAACGTTGTCGCTTTGATACCATTGACAACAACATCTCGATTGTCGGGTAGTCCTAGAAGATCGCCCTCTGTCATTTGACTTGCTCGTCGCTCTACTACGGATAAACCCATAGATTTTGCAACTTGATAAACTGTCTCTGACTTGCCGATACCGTGTCTACCACGAATGAGAACAGGTTTTTTGATTTTAAGAACGAATGGTGCTGTTTTTACGAATGATGAGAATGGAATAGCCATGGCTATGTCTCCTTTGAGTTATGTGATTGTTGTTTTGATTATCATTTCTGATATACTAATTATACGATTGAGACTTTTATTTTATTCAAACTTTTTTAGAAATTGTTTTACGTTTTTTGATTTCCTCCATTTTTAAGGGATTGTAATCATTGGTTTTCATATAGAAAAGCCAACACCTTTGCAACCTTTGGATTATATTCGTGTTTTTCAATCTTTGCCAACAATTCCTCTGTGGAACAGTTTGTGCTGATATGAACCGTCTTACTTGATCCATCTTTATATGTTATTTTCAGTTTCATTATAATTCTCCTTTTGTTATGTTATATAATGTTATACGATTGAGCATTTTATTTTATTCAAACTTTTTTATCAACGGATATGGTGTGAATACAATTATGAGATACACGAACAACCACATTCCCAAAGGCAACGTGATAACTACTAACTTTGCTTACTACTGTAGTACTGACGATTATGCCCACCTTTCCTTTGAATTCCTTTGCACTAATTCTCTTTATTTTGCCATTTTCATAAGGCAACTTTAACTCAAACGAGGCTTTTGATTTAGAGATATGATCTTGTATTTTTACTAAATCACCTACTTGCATTGTATATCCTCCTATACGATTGAGAGTTTTATTTTATTCAAACTATTTTCAACTTTTATCTTTTTTGTATCTTGCAATAGATTGTCTTGTAGTCCAATATACTTCCTTTCCTACTGCTACTTTGACTTTATTCTTTCCTTTTTTGTCTAGTACAATACCCGTATGTATCTCTATTTGTTTTCCATTTTTCCAAATACCTATTTGTTCAATCATATCCCCTATCTTTAGAGAACGAAATTGATTGTAAGGCATACCACTTTCACCTAGATAAATAACAATTGTTTGGCTCAATCTATATGGTATATCACCCATAAAGTTTGGTATAAGCCCATTTTGAGCCATTACTTGTTTCCTTTTAGGATGTCTACCACGCAACAGCAATTGTCCATACACAGACTTGTACTGATCAATAATAGCATTTGCGTTTTCATCATTTGGTATCCTTGCTATAAACTGTCCTCTGTAACTCATTTGCTCTCTCCAATGTTGTTTTGTTATATCTTCTATACGATTTAGGTTTCAGTTTTATTCAAAGTATATAAAACTTTTTCTAGAATTGTTAACTCTCTCTCCATTTTGCCTGTATTATAGCGAACAACAACAAATCTGTTATTCACTCTCCTTGTAACTAAACCATTTAGGTATTTTTCATGTCCCACTTTGATTTGAACAAGATCCCCTATCTTGCAAGGGGATCGTAGTTTTATTCTTTCTGACATACATTACTTATGCTCCTTTGATTGCTACAACAATTTCGTTTGTATCGAAATACTGTTGTGCTTTGCCACGTTCATCTGTGATCCACATTCTTTGACAAGCACTAGGTATTGGCTTTGACGCACACATATCTGTAAGGACAATATGTCCATCAAACTCTCTATCGTTTACATATCGTGTCGGTGCATTGAAACAAGTTCCACCCATCAATACACGTTCCCAATCTCTGTTCTCTCCTTTTTTCCATACAAACACCTTGCTCTCGTCTACCTCTGTATCGAAAGGAACAACTGTAAAGGTAGCCAATTTGGATAGGTTATTGAGTTCAGCAAAGAACATAGCCAACATTACATCGGATACTGAACCTGATTGATCAATTGAGATAGCGATGTTTGCGACTCTTGTAACCTTTGTACCACTATGAATACGAGGATAACGTTTGTTCAATCTTCGGATAGTAGAACGTTTGTTTGCTTTACGAGAACTCTTGATAAAGTAAGATAACATTTTTCGCCAATCAATCGAGGGATTGAGAAACTTTTCAATCTCTTTTCGTATCTCTGATGATACAGAACCCCAACTGTTCGATTGATTACATTCTTTGCTTGCTTTTTCAAGCATATCACGCAATCGTTCTTTTGCTACTGCGTTGGCATCGCTATCTTCACCATCTTCACCACCCCATTCTCCGTGATCATCGAGTGTATCGGGCAAACCACTACCACCTTTAGACTTTTCCCCATCGCCACTATCTTTCTGAAACTGTGGATCGTCTTTGAGCATTTTAAGATATGCCTCTGCCGATAGTCCTACGGGATACTTTTCAAATGGACTGCCTTTAAGGCTAGGAATACAGCCATTTTCGGGCAACTCTCCCAATAAGTGAGAATTGATAGACAAGTCTGTCGCAACATTCCACATTTTTGATACTTTACCGTCGGTATCGGGATTTCGAGTGGTAGTATGTTGCAATATTAAGTGGTAGAACTCATGCTTAAGCACACCTAACTTTTGTTTATCTGTCAGTTTTTCAAAGAAACTAGGATTGTAAAGCATTTCAAAGAAACCTGTTTCCTTGTTAAGGCGAACACCTGCCGTTGGAATGGCTGTTGTTGATGTTTTGTCTACTCTGCGTGAGATACAAGCAAAGAATGGTTCGGATAGCAATAATCTTGCTGTATGTTTATTAAGATCAAACTTGGACATTTTGTCTCCATTTGTTTAGGGTTGTTGTTTCGTTATATCTTCTATACGATTGAGAGATTTATTTTATTCAAAGTTTTTTGAATGTTTTTGTTTTCGTGTGTATTTCTTTTTATCCTTATGCATGCCTCCACCTGTTCTTTGAAAGGCTTGCACTGCTAACCAATTTCGTGTCTTTTGCTTTTTCATAACCTTATCTCCTTAAGTATGAATAGATATGTACTTACTTATCTGCTTTCCATATCTATTATACGATTGAGGTTCAAAGTTTATTCAAAGTTTATTCAGTTTTTGTTGCCCAATCTTTTATATGCTCGATAATACCGAAGAAATTAAGTTCCTCTTGATTGAACTTTTTGAAGATAACAGACATTTCGTCCGAGAAACCGTCTACCCATTCAGAACCAAGATTTTGTGGTGCTTTTTGAACAATTCTAAAGTTTTCTATGAGGTTACAATCTCCCCAACCAATCTTGGCATAGTTTTCGTATCCTTGAAGATAGGAACTTTTTTTACTTAACATCGGTAAAGGCACACCAACAAAAGAAGATGATACATAATTTAAGCCTGCTATATGGGGAGAATTTGGTAAATTGGCTTTTGGCATTTTGCATAGCACTCTAGATGTTAGAAACTCACGAATGTTTTCTAACTTTCCACTTTTCGCATTACCTACCTTTGTATTGTAACGCACTTGTACGTTTTCCAAATCTAGTAATGATAGAAGATTGATTGATCCCCAATTCACATCAGTTATAATAGTTTGCACTGAAACTGGCTTTACTGTACTACCACTGCCACCATTATTAGTTCTTAAATCAAATGATATAATACAACCTGTTGATAAGCCTTGTTGTACGACATACTCTTGATAAAACCATTTACGAAAGTTACGATTTGCTTTTACTAATGCTCTTTTGTGAAAATCCAAATGCTCGCATTTTGCTCTAGTATGCCCTGTGTCGCCACAGTATCCACAAATCTTCTTGTCTTGCTTTATTGTTGTTCCTTTTCGTTTCTCACGATGTTGGGCTTTTTCCCATTTTTCATAAGATTTTTCTGTCAATTTATATAGTTCTCCCCAATATGAACCATTATCTGCATACCAAGCAAGTGAATAGTGGGTTCTATCTGTATCGCTTTTTGTTGTTTTCAAATAAGAAATTGGTATAATGCCTTTTTCTAGATTTTCCCACACAGTCTTTACGTATGGGCATTTATTTATTTGGTGTCCACTATCTTTACAGAACGAACAAGTTGATTTTGAGCGATCATAAAGGATCGAACTATTTATTGATAAACCTTTCATGGTTATCTCCTTTTGTTTAGGGTTGTTGTGTTACATCTTCTATACGATTTAGGTTTTGTTTTTATTCAAACTATTTGGAAATTATTTCTAATCTGTCCTCATAATAAAAGTATTTATGATTATCACAAGGGAATACAATACGAACTATAGTTTCAGTAATATCAATTGATATTATGATACCATACTTGCCTTTATATAGATCATATAATATAGCACGTTCTTTTAGTTTTACTAGATCACCTACTTTCATATTCAACCTCTTTGTAATGGGTTATATCTCCTATACGATTGACTATCTATTTTTATTCAAACTGTTTGCAAATAAGTTCCAAATAGTTATACAATCATCTACATCTTTCATCGCTCTATGCGATCCCTCTAGTACAAAGTGTTCAGGGTTATCTTTTCTGATGTTGTCCATCGAAATACTTTTTGCGTCTGCCCATAAAAACCTTGCCATACCTTTGGTATCTAATGTCGCAAATCTCGGACACCATACACCTTGTCGCTTACATTCCTCACGAATAAAAGCCAAATCAAACTCTACATTATGCCCGACAATCACGCAATCGTGTAGAAGATCAATTAAAGATCCACAAGTAGCACTACCCCAAGAGGACGCATTTTGCCATTCTTCCTCGTTATATCCATTGATCTCTAATGCTTTAGGATCTGCCCTATCTTTCCATCGTATCTTGAACTTGCGAACACATTCCCTTTCTGTTTCTACTTTTTCAGTATCAATAATCTTGAAAGCGATCTCGATAATCTCGTTTCTAACAGGATCAAGTCCCGTTGTCTCTGTATCTATAAATGCTAATCTAGCCATTGTAGTCTCCTTTTGTTTTGTTGTTCATTATTCTATACGATTGATTGTTTGTTTTTATTCAAAGTTTTTTATGCTCACCGATTATTCCACATCTGAAATATAAATGCTATAGTAACCCCAATCATTATTTTCGACTATCTCGCCTAACTCGTCAAGAGTATCGGGAAGTTCCTCTACATCATCTTCAACTTGAGATTCTGCTAATTCTAATAGTTGACGATATGCTGATTTTTCTGCTTTTTCCAAAGAGTCAAAGAGAAATACCATGTCTTCTCCACCACTCTCTCTAATCTGTAATACCCAAACTCTCATTGTTTTTTCCATTTTTCACCTCTTTGTTGTTGTGTTATAATATCTTCTATACGATTGATGATTACTTTTTATTCAAAACTTTTACATAGTCATCAACACAATATACCATTTCGTTATTGGATGATACGAATTTTATCAATCCCCTAGCACCACAAAAATCCACCGTTAAGACTATCCCTCTACGATAATTGCCATTTGGCAATGTTGTTTCTACTATATCACCTACTTTCACTTTCACTTACCACCTCACAATCTTGTTTATGAATACGATGTTTCGAGTTATTTTCAAATATACGAACATCTATATCATATTTGCCATAGTCTACAACTATAATGGCAAGTTTCCCACGTATATTTGGATTTACATGCAACCATCCTGTATCAGTTCCTTTTTTAACCTTTACTATATCACCTACTTTCACTTAACACCTCACAATGTTCTTTAGCAATACGAGGATTTCTCCCATTCTCTATGATACGAACATCTACACTCCACGTCCCATTGACAACGACAATAGCAAGTTTATTGGTAAAGTCACTGTTTTCCATTTTTATCCTTACTAAATCACCTACTTTCATATTCAACCTCTTTGTTATGTGTTATATCTTCTATACGATTTAGGTTTCAGTTTTATTCATTTTATTTTTTAATTCATTCAGTTTTTTTATTTCCTCAATCGAATTATCTTCTACAATATAGCCCTTACTGAAGGCAAACTCTCTCGCCAAATCAAAAGAATGAAAAGTCATGCCATCTCCCTCGGGGATTTTTTGAACTAGAGTTTCAAGTCCAAATGAAACAACAGAAAGAATAATCTTTCCACTATTTATTGGTGTGTAACAAGTTGTATAATTGAGACTTGATTTATACGCTTTTTTAGGATCATAAAATCTATTATTGTTCATAATACTTCTCCAAATGTTATGTTTATTATATATATATTTATATACGATTGTGTTGTTTGTTTTATTCAAAGTTTATAATTCTTTACCTTTACTGTCTGTCAAGGCACATTCTTTTATGTCGTGTTTATCTAATAATTCATATATGATAGTGAATAATTCACTTTCCTCATATTTTCCACTATTGTATTGTTCTACAGTGAATCCTTTGATAAGGTGTAATTTACCTGTTGCAAAGTCTTTCAAATATAATTTCATTTTCACCTCTGTTTGTTTTCTATACGATTGTGTTGTTTCTTTTATTCAAACTTTTTTAAGTTTCTTAACTCTACCCATAATTTTATCGTTGGAACACTGAAGAAAGCGATCCTTACATTCTTATTGTCTTGTCTAAAATCTATTACAATGCCACGATAACGAGCAAGTTTGATCGGAAGATAATAAGAATTAGTTAGTATTCTAATGTTTACATATTCCACCCCTTTGGTATTTAGTTCCACTAAATCACCTATTTTTAGGTTGCGATTGTTCATTTGTTTCTTTCTATCTTTTTCAAGTCATTATATAGCATGCTATATATAAGCCCTGTTTTTGTTTCTGAAACTGTACAGATAATGTGCTTTTCTGTACGTTCATTAGGCTCTGACATACGCAATAATAAGTACTTTTTGCTATTGTTGATGGCACTTTTGTGTACTACTAAATCACCTACTTTCATATTATTCTCCGATCTTTTCGATATGATGTGTTAATAATTCTAATCTTTCTTCATGATACCACCATTCTTCAGGTTGCCAACTAGGTGGGTTGAAAATCCATTTAATCGTATAAGAATGGTATCTCTTTGAGCATATAATACCAACCATATCAAATGTATGTCCTATATGCTTGCCTTTGTGAATATCTTTATATCTTACTAAATCACCTACTTTCATATTCACCTCTTTGTTGTGTGTTATATCTTCTATACGATTTAGGTTCAAAGTTTATTCAAAGTTTTTTATCTTTTCAATCTTTTCTATCTCTTTGGCAAGTAAGTCTTCGACTATATGCCCACCTTTAACGATTGCGATCTTATAAAGAGTCTCGCCTTTAGTCAAACCATCCTCTCCCTCATATACTTTAAGAACAATAGCATTATCTCCCTCTGAAATCCAAGGATTGTCGATATGGTATTCTCCCTCTAAAGTTATCTTAACCAAGTCACCTACTTTCATATTCACCTCTTTGTTGTCGGCTATATCTTCTATACGTTTAAGGTTCAAAGTTTATTCAAAGTTTTTCAAATAATCTAATGCTCTTTCTAACATTATCGGATATTTCAAATACAGATAACTATCTTCGCAATACTCTCTAAAGCCTTGAGAATGGCTTTTAGGATCTTCTAATAAACTTATTAAGCCCTCATAAGTCCTTGCCATTTCAACGCTCTTATTATCGTTTTTAAGCCCTAGAGTTGATAGGATTACACTTGGACTATTATCACGATCTGTGACATATACATCATTTATCCTTGTAGCAACACCATTTGGAAAGGCTACCGTGTGTTTTACTACTCGATCTTCTGTGCTTTCCTTTGAGTTTTGCACTCTTGCTAGGTGACATAAGAACATATTTCGTATAACACCTTTGAACTTATCCGAGCCACCTGTCATTACCCAAGTTTCATTATCAACGTTTGCACTTGTCATAAAATCGACATGTTGGACATAACGTTCTTCGGGATTATATACCAAAGTTGATACGGTATTACCGAACACTTTAACTGCTTGAAATGTATCAGGATGTGATTTAACAATCTTGATGATTTCTTCCTTTGGTAGTTGAACAGCAAAGTCCAAGTCTCCAAGAGTTCTGTCATACATTCCTATTCCATCACGAAATAGTTGTGCCGATCCTATCTCTGCTACTTTGTCAAAGAATTGTGACACTATATTTTTCAATACGATATAA
>Ga0129333_10006424_pt1 | contig 11108 bp, 8 predicted proteins | sample CPB6_08_DNA_FD_94474 | JGI IMG/M metagenome (GOLD analysis project Ga0129333, IMG submission 94474) | Freshwater to marine salinity gradient microbial communities from Chesapeake Bay, USA - CPBay_Sum_0.6_0.8_DNA | ecosystem: Environmental > Aquatic > Marine > Coastal | place: USA: Chesapeake Bay...
CGACGTCGGGCTTCGCGATCGGGATCATTCGCAACGCCTCCTCGCCCGAGGCGCAGGTGCAGACGCAGGCGAAGTCGGGCAGCGACGAGACCAGCCGCTGCCAGCTCTCGCGGGTGGCTGGCTGATCTACGACGAGGGCCACCCTGTATGGCGGTTTGGCCCCCGTTCGTGCGCCGGGAGACTGGGAGAGTGTCATGACGAGGGGGCCTCCTCCGAGACAGCGATGCCGGCGGGCAGTCGACGGCCGCTGGCGAGCAGATCGGCGCCACCATCGGGCGGACCGGCCCGGCGTGCAAATCGGGTCAGCGGAACCTCGAGTTCGACCCGGCAACCCGCTCCGGGAGCGGTCGTGATCCGGCAGATGCCGCCGATGTCGCGCATCCGCTCGACGAGGTTGTCGAGCCCGTTGCCCGCCGCCATCGCCGCCTCGAGATCGAACCCGCAGCCGTCATCTTCCACGACCACCACGAGCATCGGCGGCCGCCGCTCCACGCGAAAGCTGAGCTGCTCGGCACCGGAGTACTTCACGGCGTTGTTGACCGCCTCCTTTACGGCCAGGAGGAGATTGCGACGCACGGGTAGGTCGCAGACCATGTCGGGCAGGTTGGCTGACACGTCGAACCGACAGCGGATCGGTGTCGGTTCGAGGAACCGACGGATGTATTTGCAGGTGAACGCCGCGAAGTCGCGGAGGGTGTCGCGGCGGGAGTTGACGGCCCAGACGAGTTCGTCCATCGCGCCGGCGAGCGACCGGGCACGCTCGCAGAATGACTCGAGATGCTCCCGCGACGGTGAGCCCTCGGGGAGCTCCGTCCGCGCGACCTCGCCCTCCAGGACGAGTTGCGTGAGCCCGGCGCCCATCTCGTCGTGGATGTCGCGGGCGATCCGGGCCCGTTCGCGGTCGAGCAGTTCGCGAGCCTTCGACTCCGCGACGAGCCGCGTGCCCAGCACGAGACTCGCGAGAGCCGCCAGGCCACCGACAGCGGCCACCAGCGCCTGAAACCAGGCCTGCTGCCAAAAAACCGGCTCCTCCGGCGGCTGCACCAGCACCTTGTTGAGCCGCAACGGCGGATCGATCCAGGGCGTGGCGCCGAACGGCGCGACGTCCGCGGCATGCTCCCAGCCGGCGGAGGGCTCGAGCCGCTGCTCCCAGTTTCGCTCGGTGGCGGGCACGACCCACCAGGACGTGTCGGACAGGATCACGATTGGATCGCCGCGTTGACGATCGATGCGAAGACCGGCCACGACCCCCGCCTGATGCGACTCGTTGAACGCGCGGATCGCGATCACGTGCCTGCCGGGCGACAGCACCTGGCCGATGTCGTATTCGGTCATGTAGTAGTAGTCGCTGCCCATGCCGAGTTCCCGGCCGTCGAGCAGGACGACGTAGCCGTTGTCGGCGAGGATCCGCAGGCTGGCCTTCCTGACGGCGGTGCCGCGGGGGACCTCGAACGCCCGCCAGAGACGGCAGGTCTGCTTGTCGCTGGTGGTGGACGACCAGATGTAGGAGCCCACGCCCCAGGTGTCTGGATTCCAGTCGTATTCCGACTTCGAAGGACGCGGACCGATGGGCCGCGACACGCTTCCCGGGGCGGCGACTCGGGTTGCTTCTGTCACGCCTTCTATCGCGGCCTTCGGGGCCGGGATGGCCCCGGTCAGTTCGTCGGCGTGGCAGGCCAGCGGCGTGAACAGCGCGGCGAGTGACAGGACCAGGGCACAGCGCCGACGCAGCGTCATCGTCGTCCCATCCGTCATCGGCTGTCGCTCCCGGGCGCCCGCGTCGCTGAAACCGAGCCTAGGCGATCGGCCCGCCCTCCGCAATCAACGCCATCACCCGGGCGGGTGACGGCGTGTCGAGAAGCGTTGCCGGGAGTGAAGTTCGTGACGAACGAAGTGCCAGTACGCGGTAGGATTTCACGAAGCCCGGAGCGGCAGCGACGGGGTCGGCGCGGGTCGAGGATTCAGCGGTCCACATGCCTATCCACGAAGATGGTGCCGGTTGCAAGAACCGGGCAGGAGCACGTTCAATCATGAAAGCGGCGATGATCGCGGCGGCGGTGTTGATGTTCGCCAGCGGTTCCGCGGTGCGGGCGGACGATGCGCCGTTGAACGTGGTGCTCCTCTACGCCGACGACTGGCGGCATGACACGCTCTCCGGGGCCGGCCACCCGGTCGTGAAGACGCCGCGACTCGACGCCCTGGCGGGCCGCGGCGTGCGGTTTACGCACAACTGCGTGACCACCGCGATTTGCGGCGTGAGCCGCGCGAGCCTGTTCACGGGCCAGTGGATGTCGCGGCACGGCAACCGGGCGTTCGACCCCTTCGAGACGCCGTGGGCCGAGACCTTTCCTGGGCTCTTGCGGGCGCACGGCTACCACGTAGGCCTCGTCGGCAAGTGGCACTGCGGGCCATTTCCCCAGGACCGCTTCGACGTTGGCAAGGCCTACGGTGGCACGCACTGGCAGGCGGAACCGGACGGCGGCCGGATCCACGTCACGAAGAAAAATGAGCGGGACGCTTTGGCTTTCCTGCGAGAGCGGCCAGAGGGCCGGCCCTTCAGCCTCATGCTCTCCTTCTTTGCCACGCACGCCGAGGACGAGAATCCGCTCCAGTACCTGCCGCAGCCGGAGTCGCAGGATCTCTACGCCGATGATGCGATCCCGATTCCAGCGACGGCCGGCGACGAGCACTTTCGGCGGTTGCCCGAGTTCCTCGTGACGGAGAAGAACGAGGGCCGCGTCCGCTGGCATTGGCGGTTCGACACGCCCGAGAAGTATCAGGCCTTCATGAAGAACTACTACCGGCTGGCCACGGAGGTGGATTCCGCCTGCGGCGTGGTGCTGGATGAACTGGAGGCCCAGGGGCTGCTCGGCTCCACGCTCGTGATCTTCACGACCGACAACGGCTACTTCCACGGTGAGCACGGCCTGGCTGACAAGTGGTATCCCTACGAGGAGAGCATCCGCGTGCCGCTGATCGTGGCCGATCCACGGATGCCGAGCGAAGAACGGGGCACGACGAACGACGCGCTCACGCTCAACGTCGATCTCGCCCCCACGATCCTGGCCGCCGCCGGCATCCCGGCGCCGCCCCGGATGCAGGGCCAAGACCTCGCCCCGCTCTATCTTGAAGATGACTCGTCTAAAGACGGCACGCCCTGGCGGAACGAGTTTTTCTACGAGCACCCGACGATCACGAACACTTCCCGAATTCCATCGTCGGAGGCGCTCGTGCGCAAGGACATCAAGTACATCGTCTGGCCCGACTTCGGCCGCGAGCAGCTCTTCGACCTTGCGACGGATCCGCAGGAGACGACCGACGTGATCGCCGATCCGGCGTATGCCGGACGGCTCGCGGAACTGCGAGCACGTTTCGAAATGCTCAAAGCAGAGGCAAACTAGCGGTTCTACCGGCACAAAGACCCGAGCGCGAGCGAGGGGATAGGCGGCGGGCAGGCTGAGCGGTGTCGTGGCCGGCATGGCTGGACGTGAGACTCGTGATCGGGATGTGCCGGGGCTGAAGTGCCTGCGGAAGATCCGCTTGCTGCTCTCGCGGCTCCGCAAGGTGGGCACCGCATGCGACAGAACCGCTCATCGCCGGCTGTGCATGGAACTGCGGCTGCTTTTTTCCGTAGCGCAGGGTTCCAGCCTGTGCGAATCGGCGCGATGGACAGGCACAGGTTGAAAAACCTGTGCTGCGGAGGGATGTACGTGCCAGACCGGTCCTCCATCTGCCGTGCCGGACAGGCTTGCCCGAAACCCCTCGCTGGCGCTCGGGGCTTTCTCGGAACCGCCTTGGGAAGCCGAAGGACGTGGTTCCGCCGCAACGAATTCCTGGCGGGCTTCGGGGGCCTGCGAAGGTGAGTTCTGACGGGTGCCCTGTGCCGCATGGCGTGCCGGGGAGTAAGGTAGTTCGCGGGATTCCGCCGGGGCCCGGCGGTGATCGCCGCGGAGTCGTCGATGAATCCCCCGCTCGCCATCGATTCGGCCGCCCTGGACGCCGTGCTTCACCGCCTCGCTGAGGGGGCGCGGCGACACGCCTCGCGCGGCCCGGCCGAGCGGGCCGCGCTGGCGGTCGAGACGGCCAGCGCAGTGGCCGCGGTCGCGATCCCGTGGGCGGAGGCGTCTGCAGGGATGAAGCAGAAGCTCGAGCCCGAAAGCCGCGGCAACTCCCCGCGGCCGGCAGCTTCCGCCGCCGTGCTCGCGGAAGAGACAGCCACCGGCCCGCTGGTGACGGTGCGGCTCCTCGTACTCACGGCGCAGGCGCTGGCGGATGCCGGGCGCGGTCGTCTTCCCACGCTCTCGACCCGACCCCGTCCAGGCCATCCCGATCGCCGCGGCGATCGACTGCATGCCGGGCTCGACGACCACGTCGAAGTCGACGTGCTGCCTGCAGGTGTCGCCGCCATGCACGACCGCATGGTGTTTCGCGGATATCAGGGCACCGTCCGCTGCGGCAGCCCGGGAGACACGGCGGCCTTCGAGCGGGCATGGGCGCGGGAGATCGAGACGCGACCGGCCGCCGGCGGCGTGGCGTTGGTCCTCGGGGCCGGCAACGTAACGGGGTTGGCGGCGGCCGATGCGATCAGCCAGATCTTCGAGCATGGCCGCGCTGTCCTCCTCAAGCTTCATCCGTTGCACGGAGCGATGGAGCCGATCCTGCGTGAGGCGCTCCGGCCGCTCCTATCGGCTGGGGTGCTCGAGATCGTCACCGGCGGAGCCGAGATGGCGAAGGCGGCCGTGGCGGTGCCGCTCGTCACGCACGTGCATCTCACCGGCGGCGACGGCGCCTACGACGCGCTGGTCTGGGGCGGGCCGCGGCGAGATCGCCCTGCGGGCGCCCGCCCCGTGCTTGCCAAGCCGATCACCTGCGAACTCGGCAACGTGACCCCCTGGATCGTCGTGCCGGGCCGCTACACCAGACGGCAGCTCGAGTGCCAGGCCGACATGATCGCCGCCTCGATCGTCAACAACGCGTCGTTCAACTGCATCGCCACGAAACTGGTGGTCACCTGCCGCTCGTGGGATCAGCGTCAGGAGTTTCTCGACCACGTGCAGGGGCGGCTCGCAGCGCAGCCACCGCGGCCGGCCTGGTATCCAGGCGGCACGGCCCTCTGGGAGACGCTCGCCGAGCGGCAGGCTCCCGCCGACGGCACGCTCCCGACCGTCTTTCGCGTCGGGCTCGATCCCGATCGCGACGCCCGCTGGCTGGAGCGGGAATGGTTTGTTCCCTGCGCGGGCGAGATCTCGCTGGCGGCCGACTCCGTCGACACCTTCTGCTCGCGCGTCCTGGAACTCACGCGGCGAATGCCCGGATCGCTGGCCGCCACGGTCACGGTTCCAGCCACGAGTGACCCGGCGATTCATCGGCGGCAGGAGATGCTCCTCGACCACCTCGCGTATGGCGTGGTGGCGGTGAACTGCTGGTCGGCGCTGGCCTATCAGATGTCGTCGATTCCCTGGGGCGGTTTTCCGGGTGGCACGCTCGAAGATCCCCGTAGCGGCTTGGGCACGGTGCACGACCCGCTGCTGCTGCCGCTGGTGCACAACTCGATCCTCCGCGGTCCGCTCGTCGTCTGGCCGAAGCCGCCGTGGTTTGCGTGGCATACCCGCGGCGTGCCGCTCACCCGCGGATTGACGGCGATGTACGCCCGGGCTGCGGCAGGCGGATGGACGCTGCCGTCGCTCATGCGCCTCCTGCCCGACGTGCTCTCGGGTTGACGAGGCCGCGAGGCGCGAGAGCGGGGTTTTGTTGGCCGCGGTCCCCATCGCTTACGCGATTGGGCTTCCTGGTCGGACCGTAGAGCAGGTTGTCAACCTGCTGCCCCCATCGCTTACGCGATTGGGCTTCCTGGGGCGGTGCGGCCCCTATCGCTTCTCATGGCACCGCCTTGGATTGGCCCGACGCCCGCTGCCCGAGCCACCGGTAGGTCTGCAGATCGATCGACTCCTCGACGAACCGTACGGAACCGTCCACCATTGCGAACATGGCCCCGCCGGCATGCGGGCTGCCAAATGCCCCGTTGGCGCCGCCTCGTTGCGGCGGTAGGCAGACCCCGGAGCCCCACGGCGTGTTGATCGGGTTGTCGGTGCTGCGCATGGAGTCCACGTGGCGGTTGGCGAACCAGAACTTGTTGGGAGGCTGTGAGACATCCTGCACCTCGCCGAGCAAGAATGTCTTCGTTGTGCCGTCGGTGATCTGCTTCCGTTTGATTTTTTTCAAGTACAGCGCCATGCCGGTGTTGAGATCTTTGACCAAGCACGAGATCCCGTAGGTCGGGCCCTGGTGTCCCTGGCACATCGCGTAGCTGCCGTAGCCCACCTCTGGCTGGGTTCCCGTCATGTTCGTCCCCGAAAATGGCTTGGATGTTGACGGGCAGCGAAAGGTGGTTGGCGATTCGCTGAAGATTCGCACGGCGAACACGCCGGGGATGTCTCCCTCGACCGCCGTGGTGGCTGCCGCCTGGGTGTAGGCGTTGTAGAGTGCCGACTGCTCGATGTAGGGCAGGATGTGAACGAATGAACTTGTGTTTTTGCCCATCGCCGGCTGGACCGGACACCCGCCGTCGCTCCCCTCCCGTCCGGCCGGGAACGACTTCTTGGCGCTCTCGTACAGGTCCATGCCAAGGACGAGCTGCTTGAGGTTGTTGGAGCAGGCTGAACGCCGGGCGCTCTCGCGGGCCGTCTGCACTGCCGGCAAGAGCAGCCCGATCAGCGTGGCGATGATCGCGATCACCACCAGGAGCTCCACGAGTGTGAAGCCATGGTCCCGCGAGCGAGAGTGCATGCAAAGTCCACCGCTGTTGGATAAGATCAGCATGGCTAACAGTCTCCGCAACAAAGCAGCCATCGATGAAGAGAGATCGATGACTTGCTAGCCCGCTTCCTGCATCCGCTTGTCCGCTGCGGAAGGAGCCGGCACCGGGGCCAAACCGCCCTCCAGGCGGAGTTCGAGTTCGGCCTTATCGCCCTTGATTTCGACCAACATGCCTGACGTGGCCTCGTTGCCGTATCGCTCCGGAGCGATCCAGATCAGCCGGTTGCCGACCGTCGTATTCACGATCACGGCTGCCGGATGCGTGCCCTCGACGCATCCGTCACCGGTATCGTAGGTCGTGAGCGTGAATCGCCCGTCCGCTGGGTCGATCCGGCCGGTGGCCGGTCGGGCGCCGGCCGGTACTACGCGGACGAAGCCGACATGGCCCGTCAGCGGCTTGCCGTTCATCAGCACCACGCCCGAGGTGGGCACGATCCGCGGTCGGCCGTCGCCGCAGCCGACTGCGAGCACTGCCACCGCGACCGCGGCGAACCGCCACCAGTGGACCCGTGTAGCCGTCGGAGCGGCCGAAAGGCTCTGCCGCCTGACCACAGTGCCGCTCACAGCACCGCCTTCACTTGCGACGAGGCTCGCTGCCCGAGCAGCCGGTAAGTTGCCAGGTCGATCGACTCTTCGAAAAACCGCACGGAGCCATCGACCATCGCGAACATTGCCCCGCCGACATGCGGGCTGCCGAACGCCCCGTTGGCACCACCTCGGTTCGGCGGCAGGACGACTCCCGAGCCCCAGGGCGTGTTGATTGGGTTGTCGGTGCTGCGCATGGAGTCCACATGGCGGTTGGCGAACCAGTAGCGATTTGGCGGCTGCGTGACATCCTGCACCTCGCCGATCAGCAGAGTCTTCGTCGTGCCGTCGGTGATCTGCTTCCGCTTGATCTTGGTGACGTAGAGCGCCATGCCCGTGTTCTGGTCCTTCACCGCGCATGCGATGCCGTAGGTCGGGCCCTGATGGCCCTGACACATCGCGTAGCTCCCATAGCCGACCTCCGGTTGCACGCCGGTGGTGTTCGACCCCGAGAAAGGCTTGGAGGTCGAGGCGCACTTGTACGTCGCGGGGGTCTCGCTGAAGACCCTCACGGCGAACACCTGAGGAATATCGCCGACGACGGCCGTCGCGGCCTCAGCCTGCGTGAACGCGTCGTAGAGGCCCTTCTGCTCGATGTAGGGAAGGATGTGAACGAATGAACTCGTGTTCTTGCCCATCGCCGGCTGCACGGGGCATCCCCCGTCGCTCCCCTCTCTTCCAGCCGGGAAGGATCTCTTGGAGCTCTCGTACAGATCCATGCCGAGCGCGATCTGCTTGAGGTTGTTGGAGCACGCCGACCGCCTGGCCGCCTCTCGTGCCGTCTGCACCGCCGGCAGCAAGAGCCCGATCAGGGTGGCGATGATCGCGATCACCACGAGCAGCTCCACGAGCGTGAAGCCGCGACGCTGGCGACCAAGAAACCGGAGCACGGAAACCGTGTGAAGCGATGGCATGGCACTCATCCTCGCGAAAAAAACCTGAAGACCGAGTCTGTTTCTGTCGGTTTCGTGGCCTCGAACTCTCGCCCCGCAGTTTCCTGGTCAATGCCGCCTTACGGCATGGCCTTGACTTGGCCCGAGGCCCGCTGCCCCAGAAGCCGGTAGACCGTAAGGTCGATCGCTTCTTCGACGAAGCGAACAGATCCGTCGACGAGGGCGAACATCGCGCCGCCGGGGTGCTGGCTGCCGAAGGCACCGTTGACACCTCCCGCGGCGGGATACGTCACGCCCTGGCCGGGAGGAGTGTTGACCGGGTTGTCGGTGCTCCGCATCGAGTCTTGATGGCGGAGGGCGAACCACCAGCGGTTTGGCGGGCTCGTCGGGTCCGGCACTTCGCCGATCAGCAGGGTCTTCGACGTGCCGTCGAGAAGTTGTTTCCGCTTGACCTTCGTGACGTAGAGCGCCATGCCCGTGTTCTGCGTCTTGGTTTTTTTGCAATCAATGCCCGCGGACGGCCCCTGATGCCCCTGGCACATGGCATAACAGCCGTACCCGACCTCCGGTCGAGCGCCCGTGGTATCGGCCCCGGAAAGCTGCTTGACGTTCGACGGGCAGCGGAAGGCGCCCGGCGTCTCATTGAACAGACTCGTGGCGAACACCTGGGGAATGTCGGCCTTTGGGGTGGTGGCGGCTGCCCGCCTGGTGTATTCGCTGTAGAGCGGGGCCTGCTCGATATAGGGCAGGATGTGGACGAACCCGCTCGTGTTTTCGCCAATCACCGGCGCACCGTCGCACATGTCGGAGCCCTCCCGGCCTGCCGGGTAGCATTTCTTTGCCTCCTCGTGGATGGCCATCCCGAGCGACAACTGCTTGAGGTTGTTGGAGCAGGCCGAACGCCGGGCGGCCTCGCGGGCGGTCTGCACCGCCGGCAGCAGCAGGCCGATCAGCGTGGCGATGATCGCGATCACCACGAGCAACTCCACGAGCGTAAAGCCGCGGCGCAGACGACGTGCGATCCCGGGCTCGCACCAGGTGAAGAATATCGACACGCTGACGCTCCTTTTTTCAGGCAATAGGCTCAGGTGGTGAGTGCCATCGACCATGGGCTAGCCCGCTTCCTGCATGCGGCGTTCTGCTTCCGTGGCAGCCGGAACTGGAGTCAGCCTGCCCTCCAGGTGAAGTTCGAGATCCGAGGTCGGGCCCTTGATTTCGACCTTTAACCCCGACGTGGCGTCGTCGCCATATCGTTCGGGGGCGATCCACACCAGCCGATTGCCGACCGTCGTATTGACGATGACGGCCGTAGGATGGCTGCCCTCGACACAGCCGTCGTCGGTCTCGTAGGTCGTGAGCGTGAATCGTCCATCGGCAGGATCGATCCGGCCGGTGGACGCTCGGGATCCGGCGGGCACCACGCGAACGAAGCCAACGTGGCCGGTCAGCGGCTTGCCGTTCATCAGCACCCGCCCCGAGGCCGGCACGATCCGAGGTCCGCTGTCGCAGCCGGCGAGTAGGAGAATCCCCGCCCCCATGGCCGCGGCGACTGCCCAACTGCCGAGAAACCGCTGAGGGAATGAGGAGGTTTGGGCCATGTTTTCAAATGTTCCGTGCCGGCGTTTCGAATCAGGAGCAGTCACCCCCACTCACTCGTGCAGCATACGCAGCCCAGACCCGCGGCCGCCGGCAGACCGCCGCCAGTCCGATGGCGGCCACGATCGCCACGGTCGTCGTCGGCTCCGGCACGATGGTGACCATGCCAGTGGCCTGGGCGAAGGTGAGCGTCTGGGCGTCCTTGGCGAGCGGGTAGGTGCCGTCGAGGTTGTCGGTCCACGTGCCGGCGTAGAAGCCGGTGGACGACACCTGCCCGAACGAGCCCGACGGCGAGCCCGTGAAACTGAAGACGCTGAACGTCGTGTTGTCGGGCAGCAGGCTGCCTCCGAAGGCCAGCGACATCGTGCCGCCGTAGGTCAGGCCGCCGGCATTCAGGATCGAGACACCGTCGTAGTCGGTGCCGCGGGTGCCGGGATTGAGCAGGTCGATGAGCGCCGTGCTGGTGGATGTGAGGGTGAGCGAGCCGAGCGAGAGCACGCCTGTGGTCGACCCCGGACTGAGCGTGCCGCCACTGATCGTGGCGGTTCCGCTGGCCGTGCCGCTGCCGCTGAGCCAGCCCGTGGCCGCCACGGAGAGGATCGACGAACTGCCCAGCGAGCCATCGAGCTGGAGCCCGCCGGCCGTCACGGTCGTCGTGCCCGTGTGGGTGTTGTTGCCGCTGAAGATCACCCTGCCCGCGCCCGTGCTGTTGATGGTGATCGGGCCGCCACCACTGATCGCGTTGCTCAAGGTCAGGTTGCCGGCGTTCGAGCAGGAGAGGGTCAGGACGCCAGCGCCGCCCTGATTGACGGTGCCCGACAGGATGCGATTGCCGGCGCCGATCACCGCGATTCGCTTGGCACCGGTACTCGCGATGTTGATGCCATTCACTTCGGTCACCGTGGAGAGCGAGCCGCCGAGGTTGAGCGTGGCGGTCGAGCCGGTGGTCGCCAAGTCGATCCGCCCCGTGCCGAGGGCGCCGTTGGTGCCGGAGGCCGGGCTCGACTCAAGAATGGAGTTGATGCCGCCCCGAAAATCGATCACGCCGCTGAACGTGTTGCCCGTGCCCGAGAGCTTCAGTTGCCGGGTTCCCGCGGTGTTGTTGTCCTTGCGGAAGAAGATGCTCATCACGCCGGGACCGTTGATGATGTCGCCGCGAAAGTCGGTGGACAGCGCGCCTGTCGAAGCGCCGGCGTAGGTGAATCGCAGGATGTGGCC
>Ga0129333_10006425_pt1 | contig 11105 bp, 10 predicted proteins | sample CPB6_08_DNA_FD_94474 | JGI IMG/M metagenome (GOLD analysis project Ga0129333, IMG submission 94474) | Freshwater to marine salinity gradient microbial communities from Chesapeake Bay, USA - CPBay_Sum_0.6_0.8_DNA | ecosystem: Environmental > Aquatic > Marine > Coastal | place: USA: Chesapeake...
ACTGAGTCGCACCGTGGCATCGGATCCGACAAAGTCGATTACGACTCGGGCGTTATTCACGTAAGCGTCGAGCTCATCGGGGTGTAGCGACGCGGCGGCTCCAAGCTGCTCGGCGAGTGTTCGAGTCTCCCCGTTGATATCGACGGCGACAATCGTTGCCGCGGAGGTAGCTCGCAGAATCTGCAATGCGAGATGGCCGAGTCCACCAATTCCAAGGAGCACTACGAGGTCTGTCGGCATAAGTTGGGCTGACGCTCTCATGCAGGCGCGTTGAGCAGCCAGACCGGCGTCGGTGAGCGCTGACAGAGCGGGGAGGTCAGCTGTCTCGGGCACTCGGAGCACAGATCGCTCAGTTGTCAGGAGAAATTCGCAAAAGCCGCCGTCAGTATTTATCCCCGGAGTGCGCCGACCGTTGGCGCCGGCATGACCGCCAGCTCGTTCGGAGCGATCTAAACCGCTAGTAATAAATGGGTAGCACAGCACTGAATCACCCACGGCAACTGCAGTTACCGCACTGCCGATGGCGTGTACATAGCCAGAGTTTTCGTGCCCGAGGATGAGCGGTGTCGGAGCGTGCATAACCCCAGTTAAGAGATGGATGTCGGTACGACAAACACCGGCACCAGCAATTCGTACAACAACATCGGTAGGGGCGGAGATTGTCGGCGTGGGGCGATTTTCAAGAGTGAGGGGGGAACTCGGCAAGGCGGCACCGGCCGAGCGCATCACCATCGCGCGCATAGTCGTCATGCTAGTCACTCGGCGGGAATGTTATAAAGTGTGACTCGTGTGCACTACTGGAGTTCTCAGATTTGCTGACGGCTCTCATGCGCTTATGAAGAACAAAGATTTCGGGCGCGCCCATCTTGATGACCAGATTGTTCTTGATGACACGGTGTTCGGAGTCCGAGGGATGACCACGTGGGCGGGTGCCGATCCGGCGTTGGACCAGTTCTCTGGGTTCTCTATCGGAGCAAATCGGCACGGTCTACTTTGTTGCGATTCCAACGTTGTCACACTCGACGGTCTAGAGAACTACGACGTGATGACCGAAGTGGCGCTCCGGCAGGGACATGATGTATCAAGCGCCGTCGAGGCCGTGGTCTCCGCATGTGGGCAGCGCGAAACGTCGTGGGGAAATCTAGTTCTCATCGATGCTGAACGCGCCGTATCACTAGAGATTCGTGGTCGCGCGGTTCAAGTTGTTGAATTGTCTGCAGCAACAGCGAGGACCAACCATCATGTTGTGCTCGGATTCGATCCGTCGCAGGAAGATCAAGTCACATCTGAGTTGCGGTTGGAGTCTGCCCAACTGCGACTCGATTCAGCGTCGTCTCTGGGTGACATTTTCGCCCTGCAAAAGTCGCACGACCACGGTGATACGGGAGTGTGTAACCACGCCCTGCACACCACGGTGTACGCGTATGTGCTCACTAGCAAGGGCAACGAAGTGGTGCTCCATGTGAAACAAGGCCAGCCGTGTCGGTCAGACGGTTACCACGCAATTTCGGTACCGTTTGGCGATCGTTTTAGCGAGTCGGCGACAACCGCGTTTCTCAACAGGTACCCAACTGCCAACAAGACAAACTTTGCGACCCCGGCTCGGCATTCTGCGGATATCAGTCCATCGGCCAGTGGATCGGCGTCGGCAACATGAGTAGTGCTGAGGTGCTGCGTGCGATCGGGGTCCGCCAAGCTCTTGGAGTGCTGCGAAAATGTCCGCGCGAGCACTCCCTTGCCATTGCTGCCGCGGCGGTAGACGCTGGCTTAGATGTCCTGGAGATCACCCTTGACTCAGATGACGCCATCGGACAGATACATGATCTTGTAGTTGCGAGGCCTCACGCCATCGTTGGTGCCGGAACCGTCCACAGCGTTGCCGAAGTTGAGCAGGCCGCCAACGCAGGAGTGCAATTTATAGTTTCACCAATCTTGTCGGAGGCTGTAATAGCTCGAGCGCTAGCGCTCGGAGTTGTGCCATTGCCGGGTGTCGCAACGCCTACCGAAATGGCTCGCGCCATCGAGTGTGGGGCTCCAGCAGTGAAGTTCTTTCCGGCTGCTCAACTAGGGGGGCCTGCTTTTGTGGCCGCCGTCGTTGCGCCAATGCGCGGCATCAAGATCATTCCGACTGGAGGCGTTGATCTATCCAACGCGCGTCAATACCTAGATGCCGGGTCGTATGCAATCGGTATTGGCGGCAGCTTGTTCACGGCTGCTGCATTGAAGGCTGGCGATACTTCACACATCGAGCGCAGCGTCAGAGAATTTCTCCAGGTCATCACGCTATGACGGGGGCGGTAGTCACCCTCGGTGAAGCACTCATCCGTTTGTCGGTCTCTGACGGGCGAACCCTTGCCAACGCTCGCTCTCTTGAATTGTTGGTGGGTGGAGCCGAGGCCAATGTCGCTGTCGCACTGGCTCGTTTGGGCAAGCCAGCAACGTGGATTTCCCGAGTTTCTCGCGATCCATTGGGTCAGCGAGTTGTTGCTGAACTCCGCTCACACGGTGTGAACTGCGATCATGTGTCATGGGCTGAGCAATCGCGTACCGGTGTGTACTACACCGAAATTGCTCCAGCTCCTCGGGGTATTTCGGTTGTCTACGATCGCCGCGGCTCGGCTGCAACCGGCATCTCAGTCGAGAGTGTCGACTTGTCACCCGCCGACAATGCAGCGGTCGTGCAGGTGTCAGGGATTACTGCGGCTCTGGGCGATTCCTGCGCCAAGACGGCCTTAGCGCTTCTTGCACGTGGGCGGGCTAGCGGTGCGAAGTGCGTGGTGGACGTGAATTTTCGCGCCAAACTATGGTCGGCTGAGATTGCGGCATCCACCCTGCAGCCCATGTGTGCTGCGGCTGATGTCGTTGTTTGTACTAGCGAAGATGCCGCAGACTTGTTCGGAGTGCGCTCTCCGTCGCCAGAAGCTGTCGGGCAACTCAGCAAAGTGATCAGCGCTCCAACAATCGTGCTCACCGACGGAGCCAACGGAGTGTGGCTGGGGCACGAGGGGAGAGTGGAACACTTCACGGCCATTCCCACCACCACCATCGATCGGATTGGGGCTGGGGACGCATTCTGTGCAGGCCTGATAGCAGGAATCTTGGAGAACGACTTGCGGTTCGGGGTTCGACTAGGCCAGGCGATGGCCTCGTTGAAGCACACCATGCATGGCGATCATTTCTTGGGCACCATGGCCGATGTCGAGAGAGTTCTGGGGGCTAAAGGCCGCGATGTGCGTCGGTAGAGAGGCGAGGCCTGGGAGGGCCTCCCGACGCTATAACAAATGCCGTTTGGGCTTGCATACGGCTGTCCCAGTTGTTATAGTCTTTCGTGCGGGGTGACTTTCATCACAAATTGTCTCACCGTGAATGCATCGTAAACACATCAACAACAACAACTACCGCAGGGGGAATTCACAATGATTGCCAATATGGCACGGGAACAATACGGAGACGAAGCTGGTGAACTCGTTGACAAATACATGCGCGGTGGAATCTCGCGCCGACAGTTCGCAAAAGGCCTTTTCGGTCTCGGCATCGGAATGGGTGCAGCATCGGCAATCTTGGCCGCATGTGGAGGCTCGGATGATGCGAGTTCGGGCGATGCCACCGATACCGGTGCAGCCGATGCCACATCAGCGCCGAAAGTGGGCGGACAGCTTCGCGAGGGTTACAACCGCGACGTTTCAAAGCATGACCCCATCACCACGAACTGGTACGACCCGGCATTCAGTTGCATATACGAAACTGTCGTAACGTTCGACCTTGACGGCGCGGTAGTTCCACAGTTTGCATCGGGCTACAACATCTCTGATGACGGCCTCACCTACACGTTTGACATTCCTGAGGGTCGGGTGAGCCACAGCGGTGGTGCCGTGGGTGCCAAGCAAGTCGCAGAGCTGCTCCAGGTAATCAAGGACACCAGCTTCATCGGCGGTGTTTCAACGGTTCCGATGGAGGGCTACAGCGCTGAAGGTAACCAGGTGGTCATGAAGATGAAGAACGCATGGCTCGGCGCATTGAACCCTCACACGACGGGTTACTGGGCGCTCACCAACATCGACACTTGGAACGCAGCAGGCGGGAGCGATCCGTCGTCAACATACGGGACAGAAACAGCCGACGGCACGGGGCCATTTACTCATACAGAGTGGGTACCTGGTAGCCACAGCTTGGTGACTCGTTGGGACGAGTACCCAGGCAACAACACCCCATTCATCGCCAACAAGGGCGCGGCCTACCTCGACTCCATTCGTTGGAGCGTCATTACAGAAGCAGGCCAGCGCGCGACACAGCTCGAGAGCGGCGATTTGGACACCTTGATCGGACCAAGTTACGCAGATCTCGACCGTCTGCGTGGCAACTCTGACTTGACGGTGATTCAACATCCGGAATGGTCCGGCTATCACTTGGTGATGAACCGTGACTACCCAGAATTCTTCGGCGACATGCTTACCCGTCAGGGTCTCTCGCATGCTCTGAACCGTCAGGGAATGGTTGATGCGATTCTGTTCGGAAACGGTGACCCAACTTATGGCCCGTTCCCCAAGACTGATCGCCAGTACGACCCGAAGGTAGAGGAGTACAACCAGTACGACGTCGAGCTTGCGAAGTCAAAACTCGCCGAGGCGGGTTGGACACCAGGAACTGACGGTGTACTCGAGCGAGACGGAACGCGTTTTGAGTTCCGTTATGTCGTGGAAGACACCAGCGAGCAGAAGCAAGTTGCCGAAGTTGTAGCAGCGCAGTTCAAAGAGGTCGGTGTTATCGCAACACTCGATGTCGTAGACCGCGCAGTGTGGTTCGAACAAGCATCAGGTGAAGGCCGCAAGGCAGCCCCGATGTCACTGTTCTTCTGGCTGTGGCCGGTGCCTTTGGACATCTTGGTAATTTTCGGTTCGTCCGAAACCATTCCAGTGCCCAACTTCTCGCACGCTGTGGAGCCAACCATTGACGCAGCGATCGCAGAATGGCGTCAGGCTGGAACCCCAGAGACTGCACAAGTTGCGTCATCGAAGTTCCAACTGGAGTGGGCGGAGAAGCTGCCGTACCTTCCATTGATGAACCAATACGCCACGTTCGTTCACCACAATTACGTGAAGAACTGGCAGCCGTTCGTCTGGAACCTCTATCCCGTCTACAACGACGTTTGGATGGACAAATAACCCACCGAAACAGCAGCCGTAATTTGGCTGTTGGCGTAACGATTCGAGGGTCAGGTGCAGAATTGCGCCTGACCCTCACTTCGTGAATACTGAAAGATGGACATGACTCTTTTTCGGCGTGCACGACGCAACAAGCAACTCGTAGCGGGAACCATCCTTGCGACCATGGTGATCGTGCTGGGAATTGTCGGCCCATGGATCTTTGGTGCCTACGACAAGCAGAACTTGCTGGCTGGGCACAAACCACTTGGTACGCCAGGTAACTTTTTTGGTACCGACGCCCTTGGTCGCGACTTAGCGGCACGTGCGACCTATGGAATTCGAATCAGCTTGATCGTCGCAATTTCAGTCACGGCACTCGCTGTTGTTCTCGGTATGGGTATCGGACTCGTGGCGGGCTATGTCAAGGGCAGGGTCGATAGCGCGATCAGTTTGGTTGTCGACTTTGTTTGGGGATTTCCGTTGATTCTGGTTGCGGTTCTCGCCGCTGCGTCGATTGGTTCGGGGCTTCTCCCAGTCATTCTCGCAGTTGGACTCGTGAACACAGTTGCAATTGCTCGCGTTGTCAGAGGTGAGGTACTTGGACTTTCGGAGAAAGACTTCGTCGTTGCAGCCCACGCCGGTGGTTACTCGACTTCTCACATTCTTCTCAGACACATCATCCCCAACGTGATGCCCGTAGCTTTTGTTCTATCGTCCTACTACGTCGCCGTGGCAATCATCGCCGAAGCCTCACTTTCGTTTGTGGGCCTTGGGGCCCAGCCACCAACACCGAGTTTGGGTCAGATGGTTTCAGACGGGCGCAACTTTCTACGTCTCAACCATTGGGAGTCCACGATCCCGGGCATTTTGATTTTTGCCATGGTGCTCTCAGTAAGTCTCATCGGGGACGGGCTCCGAGATTTGCTTGATCCTCGACTTCGCACTGCAGTTGAACGGGCGAGTGCGAAATGAGAGTCGTACTGCGTCGCACGCTCACCATGCTGCTGCTTTTGTTGGTGTCATCGTTTGCGGTCTTTGCTGCAATCCGGCTTTCGGGAGGCGACGTCACTGCGGCACGATTGCCGGCTTCGGCAAGTGCTGAGGACCGAGCGCTTTTCCGTCAGCAGGTAGGCCTCGATAAGCCGATTATCAACCAGTACTTCACGTACCTAGGCAAACTGGCAACCGGCGATCTTGGAAATTCGCTCACCAACAATGCCAGGTTGAGCACCTTGGCCACCGAGAAGATTCGGAATAGTTTGATTTTGGGTGGAAGCTCGATGGTGGTGATTTTTGCACTTGGAATTCCACTCGGGATGCTTGCTGCCATGCGCCGCAATAGTTGGTTAGACACAGGCATTACGTCGGTTTCAGTGGCTGGAATGGCCATTCCTAATTTCTGGCTGGCACTCATCTCGATTTATGTCTTTTCCACCCTGTTGGGGTGGCTGCCTTCCGCCGGTCAGGGTGGTATCCGTTACCTGATCCTGCCCACACTCGTGCTCAGTGCTGAGGGCATCGCGCTTACTGTTCGCATGACACGTTCAGCGATGTTGGAGAACCTTGGCCAAGATTTCGTTCGAACGTTGAGGGCCGCTGGTGTGAGCGAGCGTCGTATTCACTTTAAACACGTGCTTCGAAGCTCCCTGATGCCACTGATCTCTCTGGCTGGTTTGCGTGTTGGTCAAATCGCGGGCTATGCGTTGGTGGTCGAAACTATCTTTGGTTGGGCTGGCGTTGGGCAGGCGCTAGTGAATGCTGTGCTTCGCCGTGACTACCCCGTAGTCCAGCTCTTTTCCCTGCTGCTGGTAGCACTGGTGACGTTTGGCAACCTGATGGCGACGGTGGGGTACACCCTTGCCAATCCGCGGCTACGGAAGCACCAGTGATGACTGGCGTTTTGCTTGGCGTAGAGAATCTGAGCGTTGGAGTCCATTCCAGCGGACTGTCATATGACATCGTTCGAGATATTTCGTTCGACCTATACCAAAACGAGATTTTGGCGGTAGTCGGCGAGAGTGGATGTGGAAAATCTCTGACGGCATTGTCTATCCTTTCGCTACAGTCATCCCCGCCTCTTCGAGTCACATCGGGTGCGGTCATGTTTGGCGGAAGAGATTTGCTTCAATTGCCTCGTACCGAGTTGCGAAAGGTTCGAGGTAAGGAAATCTCGATGATTTTCCAAGACCCAATGAGCGCTTTGGATCCGATGTTTACCGTCGGAACCATCCTCACAACCGCAGTTCGTGCCCACCAACAGGTGAATAAGGCCCGCGCTGAGGAAATTTCGTTGGCAGCATTGGCAGACGCAGGAATTGAGGATCCTCGACGGCGGTTTGGTGAGTACGCATTTCAGCTCTCTGGTGGCATCTCCCAAAGAGTGATGATTGCCTTAGCTTTGGTGAACAATCCCAAGGTGATTATTGCCGATGAACCTACGACCGCGCTGGATGTAACGGTGCAGGCCCAAATTCTCGAGCGACTTCTGATGTTGAAGAAAGATCGTGGCATGAGCATTATCCTCATCACTCACAACCTTGGAGTCGTAGCCTCCGTTGCTGATCGGGTGGCCGTCATGTATTCCGGCGAGATCGTTGAGACCGGCAGTGTTGCTGATGTATTCAGGGGAGCGCAGCACCCGTATACCCATGGGCTGCTGCGTGCGGTACCTCGCTTGGGGTCTGCTGCGAAGTCACTTACCGCAATACCTGGGCGTGTGCCTCAACCAACTGAGATTCCTGCAGGTTGTGTATTCGCACCGCGCTGCGAGCGTGTCACGAATGTATGCCATGAGGTGCGGCCCGCTTTGTTGATTCGTGGGCCAAGTGCTGTGCGATGCCACAATCCCATTGACTGAGTAACAGAAGCTAGGACGTTTGTAGCTATGACATCAACGAATCGGGTTGAACCGGTCGAGTTCTCAGTCGGCAAGGATGCCGTAGTGCGAGGCGTCGCACGCTGGCAGGACAACGCCCGCGGCGTCTTGCTATGTGTCCATGACTTCGGTACCGACCTCGATTCCCTTGGGGCGCTGCCAGCCTTGCTATCGCATTCCTTGCTGTCTGTGATTTCGATCGACCAACGTGGATGCGGATTATCGGATGGTGACGTAGGCGAACCGCGAGAACTGCTCGGTGACCTTCGCCAGATTGTTGATGCCCTACGAGTGAAGGCTCCGCGGGTGGGGTTGCTCGCAGTTGGAAGGAGTGCGAGTGCGGCTGTGGCACTTGGCGAGAAGGATGGAGTGTCCGCGCAAGTACTGCTTATGCCCGAGCTCGAGCCGCTGTGCGAAGTTGGTGATGAGCGTCGCTATTGCATTCGACTGGTGCTGCATTCGGAAGGAAAGCGTTTGGCTGGCACTGCTATCCAGGCGTTCATGGCCCGGCTACTTGGAGAGCAGCTCATGGTTTCGAACACGAAGCTTGATGGCGGCGTGCAGGTTGTGGAGTCGGACCAGGCAATTCTTGCTCACGTGCGATTGTTTTTGGATCGTTATCTTTTGGGTACCGCAAAGCCATGACGCCCCTTGTTGATGCTCACTTGCACTTGTTTAAGCCCCATAGTCGGGAGTATCCCCGCCGCGTCTATGAGGTGATGGCGGAAGAGTCGCGCGAAGAGCTGGCGTCTGAGCTTCTTACTGCGATGGGGGCAAATGGTGTTTCGCATGCAGTCGTTGTGCCGCTGGGTAATGGCGATGAATACTTGCGTGAAGTAATTGCAACTCATCCAGGGCGCTTTGCTGGTGTCGGGCTTTACGACCATGAGTCACCTCAGGATTTGTCGGTGGTGCGTAATCGATGCGAGTTGGGGCCGCTGCAGGGTCTGCGATTTTACGGGCTCAATGGCCGGATTGGCGATAGACCTACCGACTTGGCGTGTTGGCCAATTCTGGAGTTCATGGCAGCAGAGCAGCTAGTGCTCTGGTTTTATGGAGACTCCACTCAGATCACAATTCTTCGCGACGTGCTGCGTGCCCTCCCCGAACTTCGGGTGGTGCTTAATCACCTTGGCTTTCTCCCTGATATTCATGCTGAAATGCAGTTTGATTCGTTTCGTCGTCCCAGGTTTGTCGTCGAGCTACCCCCGAAGGGCTTGGTCATGGTGGAGGAGCTCGCAGCAGAGTTTCAGAACGTCCATGTTCACTTTTCGGGTCACTACGCGTTCTCTCAGGAGGACTACCCGTTCAAGGACTTGATTCCAGTGAGCCGACGTCTTCTCGACGCATTCGGACCCACCCGATTACTGATGGCTACTGATTGGCCATGGATTCGCGAAGCTCCCGGCTACGAAAAGCTGCTCACACTTATCGATCACCACCTGCCAGATCTTGCGCCAGGGGACCGCGCAAATGTTTGTGGTGGTAACGCCCTGCGACTCTTTGACTTCTCTTTAGTTTGACCAATCCGAGATAGCTGAGGCCAAGCGCTCTACACCATTCTGAAGGTCGCTTTCGCTGGAGGCCAGAGACACCCGAACAACGTTTCCCGATGCTGGGCCGAAAGCCGAGCCCGGCACAACAGCAACGCGTCGCTCGGTGATCATTCGAGAAACAAAGTCGATGTCCGACATGCGGGACCCAGATATATCGACCATGGTGTAGAACGCACCGGTGGGGCGTGCGTAGGGGACACCGTGGTCGTCGAGAATCTTGGTGACCAATTTGGCGCGTGAGGCATATGCCGAGCGCATCTCGGCGACGCACTGTTGATCTCCGAGGAGAGCTGCGACCGCACCACGCTGGGCAGGGCTGTTGACGCAAGATGTCGTTGGCTCCTGGGCGCGAAGCACGTGCGACACAATTTCGGATGCTCCCGTGAGGTATCCAACTCGCCAACCAGTCATTGCATACGTTTTGGAAAAGGAGAAAACACTCACAACACGCTCCTGGGTGTCTAGCGGTTGGAGCGAATGGGGGGGTGTGTCAAACCAGATTTCGTCGTATACCTCGTCGGAAATAACCCACAAGTTGTGCCGATGGGCAAGCTCAAGAATCTCCCGCAAGCGCGGTAGTGGTGTGATGGCACCGGTTGGGTTGCCGGGGGAGTTCATGATGAGCACCTTGGTTTTTGGTGTGATACATCGCTCAATGTCCTCAACCGTCGGTATCAGATTATTTTCCAGACGAAGGCGATAGTGCACCGCCTTTACGCCGAGAAGTACGGTCATCTGCACGTAATTTGGCCAGCTGGGATCAGCGAGGAGCACTTCATCTCCCGGGTTCACCATGGCAGCAAGAGCGGTAAAGCAGGCCGCCACGCCACCTGATGTAACGACAACGTCATTGCTGTCAACGGAGATGCCATTGCGAACACGCAGTTTGTCCACGATGGCTGAACGCAATTCAGGAATTCCTGCATTCGCCGTGTACTTGGTGAAATTCTCGGCGAGGGCCTTGACAGCAGCCTCTTTGATGTGCGCTGGTGTGCTGAAACTTGGTTCACCAACTTCAAGCCGTATGCAGTCGGGGTACTTTGCGGCCTCGTCAAAAACCCGACGAATGCCAGATCTTGGAACGTGTTGGATGACGTTTGACGGCATCGGCTTGGTCATGTTCTATATTCCTGCAAAGTGACACGCTGCGAGATGGCCTGAGCCAATGTTTCGCAGCTCTGGATGCGATTCAGTGCATTCTGAGCGACCGGCGCTGGTTTGACATCGGTTGGCAAATTGACAGCCCGAAGTGGCGCCGCCGCTTGAAGTATCGCCTCGCAAAATGATGCGAGTGCGCTTTCGCTCCATGTCAACGTCGGCAACTGGGCTTGCCGAGAGTAACGCTTGTGTGTATGGGTGACTCGGGTTCTGAAACAGCTGTTCGGTAGCTCCGTACTCGACAATCTCTCCCAGGTACATGACGGCGACGACATCTGCAACATGCTCAATGACTGCCAAATCGTGCGAAACAAACAAGTACGTAAGTCCAAGTCGTTCTTGGAGGTCAACTATGAGATTGAGGATTTGAGC
>Ga0129333_10006427_pt1 | contig 11104 bp, 11 predicted proteins | sample CPB6_08_DNA_FD_94474 | JGI IMG/M metagenome (GOLD analysis project Ga0129333, IMG submission 94474) | Freshwater to marine salinity gradient microbial communities from Chesapeake Bay, USA - CPBay_Sum_0.6_0.8_DNA | ecosystem: Environmental > Aquatic > Marine > Coastal | place: USA: Chesapeake...
CGAGTTCGAGATTTCAATTCTGGCGAAAGCTGGATAACCCACCAGGTTGCAAACCAGAAGTTCATCTCGGTAATCTGCTTTGAAATCCTTGATGATGATTTCATCAGGAGCGGTGCGAAAGATGCGGTATTTCTTGTGGCTCAGACAAATAACGCGACTTTTGGTAGATCTGCTCAAGCCGCGCAACAACTCCAAATCATCCGCTCAAGGGCTGCGGAGTTAAATCGAGATTTTGCAGTAGTAAGTACAACGGGATTCACCGCACATGTTGATGCGAATGGTTCGATAGAGAAGCAATTGGTCCAATTTGAACCGGGCGAGTTGGCCATGAACATCGCTACCTATGAATCGCAGAGCCTGGCATCACGAAGCCGAAGCTGGCTCTGGCTTGGGCTATTTGTGGCGTTATTGCTACTTTCGGGACGCTCGGTATTTAGCCGATAATTGACATTATGTTAACTAATTAATCGCCAGGGCCTCTATCGGTTCGCAGGCGCAGACCAGATTTCTATCCCCGTAAGCCCCATCGATTCGACCCACGGTCGGCCAATACTTACCGCGCCTTGCCATCCCAGATTCATTTCCCGCCGGAAATACCGCCTTCTCGCGGGTGTAGGGACGATTCCATTCGCCAACGAGATCCTTAAGGGTGTGCGGCGCGTTGCGAAGAGCTGAATCTTCAAGAGAGATCTTCCCATCAGCTATCTCATCGATTTCGGCCTTTATGAGGCGCATTGCCTCAATAAATCGATCTACTTCTGCAATATCTTCACTCTCTGTCGGTTCTATCATCAAGGTTCCAGCTACTGGAAAACTCATCGTTGGGGCGTGGAAACCAAAATCCATTAAACGTTTGGCAATATCGTCAACCGTAACCCCGGTGTTCTTAGTTATCTCTCGAAGGTCGATGATGCACTCGTGGGCGATAAATCCGCTCTCGCCTTTATAAAGAGTCGGGAAGTAGGGTTCAAGTTTCTTTGAGATGTAATTGGCAGAGAGAATCGCAATCTCGCTCGCTAGTTTCAGTCCGTCCGCTCCCATCATGCGGATGTACGCCCAAGAAATCGGCAGAATCAAAGCCGAGCCAAAAGGTGCTGCGCTCACTGGCCCTGGGCCAGTTAAAGGACCGGCTGAGGAATCTAGTGGGTGATTAGGTAGATGCGCGGCCAGATGGCGTCTTGCAATAACAGGACCAACGCCTGGTCCCCCACCACCATGTGGAATGCAGAAAGTTTTATGTAAATTCAAATGCGAAACATCGGCGCCGAATTTTCCTGGCTTTGCTAACCCGACGAGGGCATTGAGATTTGCACCGTCCACGTAAACCTGACCGCCAGCGTCGTGGACCAGGGCACAGATATTGCTTATTTCAGATTCAAAGACCCCATGTGTAGATGGATAGGTAACCATGAGAGCTGCTAAACGATCCCCGTACTCCCCTATTTTCGCCTTTAAATCATCTAAAGAGACATTTCCATGATCATCGCAGGCGATCACAACAACTTTCATCCCCGCCATAACAGCACTGGCAGCATTTGTGCCATGTGCGCTAGAAGGAATCAAACAGATGTCACGAGCGCTCTCGCCCCTGCTATCAAGATAATTTCTGATCGCAAGTAAACCGGCGAATTCGCCCTGTGAACCGGCATTCGGTTGCAAAGATACGGCGTCATATCCGGTTATCTCTATCAACCAATCCGAGAGCTCTTTGATTAGCGCTCTCGTTCCTGCGCTCTGGGATGCAGGGGCGAATGGATGAAGATTTGCGAACTCCGGCCAGGTAATGGCCTCCATCTCGGTGGTCGAATTCAATTTCATCGTGCAAGAACCAAGAGGAATCATCGTTCTATCCAGTGCCAAGTCTCTGTCAGAGAGCGTCCTTATATAACGAAGCATTGAAGTCTCTGAATGATATGAATTAAAAATCGGATGAGAGAGGTATGTGCTCTTACGAAGATCTTGAATACTGCCAATACTCTCACCCTTCTCAGGCGCAAGTCCCCATGCACGGATTAATCTATCTAGAACATCTTGGGTGCTCGTTTCATCAAAGGAGACAGAGACTCCTCCTTCAATTTTGCGCACATTTATCCCAACACGCGCCGCACTCTCGACAAGTGCGCCGGGATTTTCTGCCCGAACTGCCAGAGTGTCAAAAAAGGTTTCACTGTAAAGTTTGAAACCAGAGCGTTTTAGATGTCCAGCAAAAATCCTTGCGAAATTATGAGTGCGCACCGCGATTTCGCGGAGACCATCAGGGCCATGCCAAGCCGCGTAGAGCGCCGCGATGTTGGCAAGTAATACTTGCGCGGTGCAGATATTGCTCGTTGCTTTATCGCGCCTAATGTGTTGCTCGCGAGTTTGAAGTGCAAGTCGCAGAGCTGGATCACCGGAAGTATCAATGCTTTGTCCAACTAAACGACCTGGCAGAGAGCGCTCTAACCCTTCTCTAACCGAGAGAAATCCGGCGTGCGGTCCACCAAATCCCATCGGTACACCGAATCGTTGCGCTGAACCGATAGCGATATCTGCTCCCCACTCCCCTGGCGAGCGGATCAAAGTCAATGCAAGAAGATCTGTTGCCATAATGACCATGACATTCGATTTCTTAGCCTTCTGCATTAGTTCAATTAACTCAGGCAGAGTTCCAAATGTGCATGGATATTGAATTAAGAGTGCGAAAGAATCCTCGAGATTTGCATTAGCGAAATCCACCTCTTCAACAACTATTCCAAGTGGTTTAGCTCTTGTAGTAATAACTGCTTTGGTCTGAGGATGCACTCCGTTATCAAGTAGGAATTTGGCGCTTTCAGGGCTCTTCGATGCGCGTCGCGCCAAAGTCATCGCCTCTGCAGCTGCGGTTGCTTCATCAAGCATTGAGGCGTTTGAAATCGGCAGTCCCGTCAAATCACTTACCATTGTTTGAAATGCAAATAGCGCCTCAAGGCGACCTTGGGAAATTTCTGGCTGATATGGAGTGTATGCGGTGTACCAGGCGGGATTTTCTAGCACGTTTCGAAGTATTACAGGCGGAGTGTGCGTGCCGTAGTAACCCATTCCGATTAGGGATATCAACTCGCTATTTCTCGATGCCAAATCCTTCAGTTCCTTAATGGTTTCAGGTTCGGAAATTGGCTTTGGTAAAGATCCTCCAAATACTTCTGAGAGCTTTATCGAATCAGGGAGAACGTCGGCGATGAATTTATCAAGACTTGAATAACCAAGTTCATGCAACATAGTTCCCACCTGTTCAGCAGATGGGCCTATATGTCGATCTGAGAATTTAACTCGCGCCACGGCGAGAAGAATAGGGCGTTAACTTAAAGTATGAGAGGTCAAGAGACGCCGCGTAGTTTGCGACGCTGAGCTAATTCGTCACTTCCGTTACCGGCAACGAGGCTACCGTCTTCCAAGTCCTCCCCTTGAAGTTGGGTCAGTGAACCCTCAACTTCATTCCAGACCTTGCCAACAGCAATACCGAAAACTCCTTGACCGCCCTGCAGAAGATCAAAAATCTCCTCCGAATTGGTGCATTCATAGATTGAAGAGCCGTCGCTCATGAGAGTGATTCGGGCAAGATCCTCTATGCCCCTTTGGCGAAGATGCTGAACTGCGCTTCTAATGTTCTGCAGCGATACGCCTGCATCCAATAAGCGTTTTACAATCTTTAAAACCAAGATGTCACGGAAGCCATAGAGGCGTTGCGAACCCGAGCCGCTCGCTCCTCTTACCGTTGGTTCGACTAATCCTGTCCGCGCCCAATAATCGAGTTGGCGATAAGAAATTCCGGCAGCCGTGCAAGCCGTAGCGCCACGATAGCCAATCTCACTTGATGTCACAGGGGAAGCCTCTCACTTGAGTGGCTCAACGGTAAGACTGAAGATGCTCGACATCAATCACCGACACACTCTAAATCTCAACTAATACTTTAGAGTTCTAGGCTCTGAAATCCTCTGGGTTAATGCCCTCGAGGAACTCCTTAAATTTTTCGACCTCGTCCTCGGCTTGATCAGGAATTTCAATCCCTGCGTCCTTCAAAAGCTGCTCGCTACCCAAAATCGGCGATCCAGTCCGAAGGGCCAGTGCGATTGCATCACTAGGGCGGGCCGAAACAGATTTCCCACCTTTAAAGTTGATGGTCGAATAGAAGACGCCATCTTTGAGTTCAGTTAGGTGAATTGAGTCCACGCCTACTTCAAGTGAAGTAAGAATATCTTTGAGCAGGTCATGGGTTAGTGGGCGCGGAGGTTGCACACCTTGTTGCGCGAAGGCAATCGAAGTTGCCTCTACTGCGCCAACCCAAATTGGCAGGTATCTAGCCCCGCCTATCTCCTTTAACAGGACAATCGGTTGGTTTGAGGGCATCTCTACCCGGACGCCGATGACGTCGAGGGCTTGGAAACTCATTTTGCTCGATGTAAACCGGCGCGGACTAAAGAGGCATGGAGGCGAATCGAGAGAGATGCAATTTCGCGGGCAACCTCCTCGGCGCGCGCCTTTGAATCGGTGTTCTTTTGGCGAAGCAATGGAGTTATTACCTGTTCTACCAAACCAACTTCGCGATCTGCTGCAGCTTTAAATGCTCGCAGGTGACGTCCCTCTATTCCAAATGCGGAAAGTTCACCGACAACCTTGGCAACCATCAGAGCATCACCATCAAAGTGCTTTCCTCTCATTGAAACTAGACCATAACTCTCTAATTCCGCTAATTGTTCCTCAGTTATCTCTGCGCTCTTCAAGAGTTCGTCACGAGAGAGTCGCAAGTCGCTCTGCTCGGCGAAAGCCGAAGGAGCAATTTCTGCATCAACAGGCAACATTCGCGGTGAGGCAGAACCTCCGGATACTTGAGCGGGTTCAAGACCCCGGTCAAGCGCATCCAAATTCTCTTTAATCACCTTTAAGGGTAGGTAATTATCTCGCTGTGCAAGAAGCACATAACGAAGTCTTTCTAAATCCGGAGTTGTGAACTTTCTGTACCCGGAAGGAGTGCGTTGAGGCTCAATTAATCCTTCTGACTCTAGAAATCTAATCTTTGAGATTGTTATATCGGGGAAATCACCACGAAGTTTTGCTAAAACTTCACCAATACTTAAATATGCACGTGCCGGAACGCTCACTTTTTCGCCTTTCCAGAGAAGAAATGCATTCTAAATTTTCCAATTTGGACTTCATCGCCATCATTTAATTCTGATTTTGTCGTAATTGAGCCATTCAGGTACGTACCATTTAAACTTCCCTGATCTTCAAGACTAAACTTCTTACCATCCCTAATAATTTGCGCATGCTTTCTTGAAACGGTGACATCATCAAGAAAAATCTCACTCTCCGTTGCTCTGCCAATTCGAGTCCTTTGGGCATCAAGGAGATAGCGCGCTCCGCGGCTCGGTCCCACTAGTGAAACAAGCATCCCAGCACCTTCATCAAGGGCAACGAGGATCTCTCTTAACTCACTTCCGGCCTGCTCGAGGAGCTTTGCCAGAGGGCTCTCAACTGAACGTAATGCTGTTAGATGGATTGTTGTAGTGAGGTCGTTCTTCTCTTCAGCTGCCGAGACCACGATCCCTCCCCGTAAATCTTAGGTTGAACTTCAGGCTCACCCTACGGTGGAGGTTAGGGCGAGTCAAGCGGTGAGGCTCTTGTAATCCTCCGCGGTCAATAGTGATTCCTCGGAGATTTCACCCTTGATTTCAATCTCTGCCAGCCATCCTGCGCCGTAGGGATCGCTATTTATCGTCTCTGGTTTGCTATCCAGATCACTATTTACTGAAACTATCACCCCAGAAATCGGCGCGTATATTTCTGAGACGCTCTTAGTGGATTCGACTTCGCCGCAAACTTTCCCCGCCTCTACTACATCTCCCGATTTTGGAAGTTGAACATAGACGATATCTCCAAGCGCAACTTGTGCATAGTCAGTAATTCCAATGCGATACCTCTTACCTTCAACCTGCGAAACCCATTCGTGCTCTTTTGTATAAGAAAGATTCTCCGGAACGTTAGCCACTATGACCTCTCTTGATTTGATTAAAACCGGTTCTAGCGTATCCCAAGCCAGTCCATAAATAGAGTCCAATACCCCATCCTGCAAATGCCCACCCGGCAACAAATGCCAATTGACTCAAACTTTCACCACCAGAATCAGCGAGAAGTAGTAATGGAAGGGCGTAAAGCAGATTAAAGGTAGCGGCCTTTCCCAAATATGTAACCTTGAAAGGTTCTAAAGCCTTACCCTTCATTACAAAAAGAAGAGCCCCTAGCGCTAGGTCGCGTAAAACTATTAAGAGAAGAACCCAGACTGGAATTGACTCGGTTACATACATCGCAATCAGAACACTTGCTATATAGAGGCGGTCGACGGCTGGGTCTAGTAACTCGCCGAGTCTGCTCTCTTGTTTAAGGGCCCTGGCCAACTTTCCGTCCAAGTAGTCGGTAACCCCTGCTATCACCAGCGTTGTTACCGCCCAGGAATACTCTTCCCGCCCAACCAGTATTAAGAAAACCGGTATTCCAACTCCGCGCATGATCGTGAGGAGATTTGGAATAGTTAAAAGAGCCTTGCTATCCAAGACTCCCCCTTAGCTCGATTCGAGTCGGGACGACAGGATTTGAACCTGCGACCACATGACCCCCAGCCATGTGCGCTACCAAGCTGCGCTACGTCCCGTACTTGAATATTACCTTCCGGACTAACGCTCTCTAAGTCGAACTGAGATTCGGATGGGAGAACCTGAGAAGCCGAACTCTTCTCTTAGACGTCTTTCAATGAAACGTCTATAGCTCGACTCGAGGAAATCAGATGCAAAGATGATAAAGGTCGGCGGTTCAATTCCTGCTTGAGTGGCGAAGAGGATCTTGGGCTGTTTGCCGCCTCGCACTGGCGGTGGATTCGAGCTCACTAATTGCCCTAAGAAAGCGTTCAGTTTTCCAGTGGGTACTCGGTACTCCCAACCTGCAAGGGCGCGTTCAACCGCAGGAATTAGTCGATCCTTGTGCCAGCCGGTTTTGGCAGAGAGATTGATGCGCTCGGCCCATTCAACTTGATCAAGGTTGCGATCAATCTCTTTCTCTAACTGTGGGCGACGATCATCATCTAGTAAATCCCATTTGTTCATCACTATGACAAGGGCTTTACCAGCCTCTTCAGCCATGGAGATGATCCGCAGATCTTGCTCGGTCATGGTGACCGAGGCGTCGAGGACTATCACCACGACTTCGGCGTTCTCGATCGCCCGTTCCGTTCTTAATGCGGCATAGTAATCAGTACCACTCGCTTGATGGGCCCGTCTTCGAATTCCCGCAGTATCTATAAACCTCCAGGTTTTTCCTTCAACATCGATCAATTCATCGATTGGATCACGTGTAGTTCCTTCGGCATCATCTACAAGAGCACGATAATTTCCAGCAAAGGTATTAAGTAAACTGCTCTTACCGACATTCGGTCTACCGACAATCGCTATCTTTCTAAAACCATCTGATATTCGCCCTCGCCCAACTTCGGGTAGCCGAGCGACTATTTGATCTAATAGATCACCGCTTCCTCTGCCATGCGCGGCTGACACGAAGAAAGGTTCACCAAGACCTATATTCCAAAGTTGATGGGCATCTAACTCATCTTTCTCTGAATCCACTTTGTTTGCTATTAACATCACATCAACTTTGCTTTTGCGCAGGATGCTGACCAATTCTTCTTCTTCGCTTTGAGCCCCGACATGCGAATCCACTACGAAAAGTATCAAATCAGCTTCACCTATTGCACTTGCTGCAGCATCAGAAATCTTCAAAGCGATTCCTTCTGCGGTTGGCTCCCATCCACCCGTATCCATGATTGTGAACTTGCGACCATTCCACTCGGCGTCATACTTAACGCGATCGCGCGTAACACCTGGGGTATCTTCGATGATTGCCTCGCGTCCACCGATGATTCGATTGACTAATGTGGACTTACCAACATTGGGCCTTCCAATTACTGCGACAATCGGAAGGCCTAGAAGTGAGCGCTGCTTTAGAACATTCCAAATGTAATCAATAGTTTCCTCAAGGGTGAGATGAGTCGAATCGACCAATATGGCATCGCTCGCCTTTCGCAACGGCGATGCTGCTCTTGAACTATCAGTTTCATCACGAGATGAGAGCGAAGTGGCAACCTGCTCCACCCCTCCCCCATCAATCTGCAAGGAATTCAACTCATTGGCTCGGCGTTCGGCCCTCTTTTCAATATCTGCCTGAAGAAAGATCTTCACCTGCGCATTTGGTGCCACCACAGTTCCAATGTCCCGCCCTTCAACCACAATTCCAATCGGGGCGGCATCGATTATCTTTCTCTGTAATTCAAGAAGTTCTCTGCGCAGAAGTGGCCACGTGCTGACCTCACTGACTTTTGATGTGATGCGCTCTTCTCTTATTTCACTTGTTAGCTCTCTATCGGCTAAAAAAATGCGCGGATTCGATGGATTGGTCAAAAATTTCAATTCTTTCTTTCTAAGCGCTGCCAAAAGTGTTATTTCATCGCTGATGTTCTCATCAAGAGCGAGCCAAGTCACGGCTCGGTAAAGAGCTCCAGTATCTAGATAGCTCCAATTCGCGCGCTTTGCTAATCCACGTGATGTTGATGATTTTCCTGCACCGCTAGGACCATCCATAGCAACTACGACTGTCTTTGTTCTCCAACTCATTGGCGATGAACTCTCCATCCATTCTTAAGAAGATGAACCTCAAGCTTGCTTGCATCTTCTTCTGAGAGAGCTAGGCGAATTAGCCCCGTTGCTTGATTCGGAGAATGTTCTAGCGAAAGATCCTCGACATTTGCGTCAACTTCTGCGCACTCACGAAAGAGTGCACCTAATTGGCCAGGTCGATCTTCAATTACGACACTTAGGAAAGTGTAAGAACGTGGCTTGCCACCATGCTTACCACTTAACCCAGTTTGAACTTTATTTCCAACTTGGAAGATGTTTTTTATCTCGTCCATGCTTTCGCTCTTTATTGCTTTTTCAATTTTTTCAAGAATCTCCTTGAATTCAGATATCGCCTCTGTTACTTCATTTTTATTCGAAATCAGGATCTCGCTCCAAAGTTCACCACTTGACCCAGCGAGGCGAAGCATGTCCCTAAGCCCTTGACCAGATAACTCGATCTTGCCGCCAATTTGCTCGATTGATGTGGCTAGCGCTGTGCTTAGAAGTTGAGGCAGGTGTGAGATTCTGGCAAAAAGTTGATCATGCTCTGTAGGGGTCATGCGATAAGAAGTCGCCCCTAAGGTGGAAATGAGCGACTCTACCGAGGCGATAGTTGACTCGGGTACATGTGTGGATGGTGTCAATATCCACGCACGTCCGACGAAGAGATCACTCCTTGCGGCTTGAGCTCCACTCTGTTCTCGTCCAGCGATTGGATGAGTGCCTACAAAACGCCCTACTAATTCCGGAAAACTATCTATTTTAAGTTGAGTATTAGCCTTTGTACTACTTACATCTATAAATGTTGATTGAGAGTTGTGTATATTTTCGGTTTTTATTGCTTCAACAATCTGGGCAGGCGGCGTAGCGACTATGACAAAATCGAATTCGCCACTTCCTCGACTCTTCCCCAGCAGGTCCTGGGCGAGCTCTTGCGAAGTCGGGTTTTTGTCAACTATCTCAACTTCCCAGCCGACCTCCTTTAATCTGAGCGCAATTGATGTTCCAATGAGCCCCGCGCCGATCACGCGTGCCCTCTTGGTTTTCACTGGGCCAGATCTTTCCTAAGTACGGATGTACCTCGCTGATAGATATGGGCTATCTGTTTCTGAGTCCGCTCAGTCTCGCAATGCACAAGAACACGAATAGTCCTCGGCAAACTTCCCGGTACTGGAATCTCAGTGGAACAGAGCAATGGCACATCCCCTAACCCCATTGATCGAGCTGAGGCAGCTGGAAAATCCGAGTTGATATCGCTTGTAACCGTAAAAATAACTGAGATTAGGTCGGTGGGCTCAAGGCTGTTGGCTCGCATGATCTCCTGCATAAGCTCCACTACGGCAACCTGCATCAGGCTAGCGTCATCGCGATCTATCTGAGTCGCGCCCCGTATTCCTCGTACTCTCACCCGCGAATTTTACTTGCGAATGGGGCATTCTTGTTGGAAGTGAATAACGCGTCATATCGATAAATTGTTTAATGGTTTTTTATATGACCAGCCCCTGCTCAGCGGAATGTCGACAATTTGAATGCATGCGTTGTCTCCGCAGGAATGTCGATATATTGTTTTTTGGGACCTGCTTTACGCGTATAAATGTCGATAAATTGTTATTCATACCTGGCTCAAAAGTTAATTAAACGACAAATAGATAATAAAATAAAAAGTGTTTTATGTATTTATTGCTTTATTGTTTCGACGTTAGAGAGATATCTCCATTTACCGCTCTTCAATTCGCCAAGATGAATACGGCCGATTCGCGTCCGCTTTAACTCAAGTATGTTCAGATCAAGAGAGGCAGCCATCCGACGAACAATCTGATTCCGCCCCTCATGGAGAGTAATTTCAAAGCCACCAAGAATCAGCTTCACGCTCGAGGCTTTTGCCAAACCGTCCTCAAGGCGAATCCCCTTTTTCAACTTGCTCAAGTGCTCTTTCGTTACTGGCTCTTCAATTTGAACACTATAAGTTTTTTCAACCCCTTTTGAAGGATGAGCGAGATTATTGGCCCACTCACCATCATTCGTAAGCAGAATTAGACCTTCGCTCTCTTTATCCAACCTACCTACATGGAAGAGTCGCTCATCTTTCGCCTCAAAAAAATCCCCTATGCAATCCCGACCGCGATCATCTGACATGGTTGACAGAACGCCTCTTGGTTTATAAAACGCGATATATAACTTAGTCATTTGTTGTTTAACTATTTGACCGTCAACTTGGACTTTAGACTTTTCCGGGTTTATTTTCGTCCCTTGAGAGGTGATTGTTCGTCCATCTACCTTAACCCGCCCTTGGGCGATTAGATCCTCGGATTTGCGTCTACTTGCCACACCTGATTCGGCAAGGAACTTTTGTAGTCGGATTTCAGGCATCCGCTAAGTCTATGTGCGGGGGCTCTTAATCAGTTAATGAAGCGATGACCTCATCTAAG
>Ga0129333_10006428_pt1 | contig 11104 bp, 7 predicted proteins | sample CPB6_08_DNA_FD_94474 | JGI IMG/M metagenome (GOLD analysis project Ga0129333, IMG submission 94474) | Freshwater to marine salinity gradient microbial communities from Chesapeake Bay, USA - CPBay_Sum_0.6_0.8_DNA | ecosystem: Environmental > Aquatic > Marine > Coastal | place: USA: Chesapeake Bay...
CCATCCCGCCCGCCAAACTCGGCCTTGCCTACAGCCTCGCCGACACCAAACGGCTCTATGACCTCGTCGGCCCTTCACGCACCAAGGAAATCCTGTACACGGGCCGCCGCCTGCTAGCCGAGGAAGCGCTCGCCGTCGGCCTCGTCAATGAAATCGTTCCTGCCGACGCTCTCGCGGCACGCACCACCGCGCTCGCCCGCGAGATCGCCGGAAATGCCGGCAACTCCGTGCGCGCGGCCAAAGCGGTTGTCAACATGATCACCGCCGGCACGCTTGCCGAGACGGCAGACTCACGCCGCCACTACGAGGAGAGCTTCTCCTCGGCAGAGTTCCTCGAGGGCGCACGCGCCTTCATCGAGAAACGACCGCCGAAATTTTAATCGTCGTCGATTCTGCTCGCGCCGCAGAGTGCGCCTGATCGAGGTAGCGACGGATCAGTTGCGCGCTCTCCTGCGGGGCCTCTTGCACGAGCATGTGGCCGATACCTGGCAGAATCTCGAGCCTCACCTCCGGCGAATTCTCGAGAAGATCGCGCGTCTCGTAGGCGAGCGATACCGGCACGCGCTTGTTTTTTTCACCCCAGATGAGGAGCACCGGGACGCTGACGGCGCGGATCTTCTCCTCGACGCCGCCCGAGACGTATTGGCGCAGTAATTCGATCATCGCGAGCCGGTTGCCCTCGCGCATCCACATTTCGTACCACTCGTCGACGACCGACTCGCTGACTCGGGTCGGGTCACCGTAATCGTTGGTCAACATAAAGCGCGTGAAGGATTTCGGCAGTACGTAACCGAGTACATCGGCTACCCTCGGCACCGCAGCGGGAGTTTTTCGGCCCCGCACGCGCGGCTCGAGCGACCCCGGACTGATGAGCACCAAGCGTTCGATACGATCCGGGTGATCGGCCGTATAGCGCATCGCCACGGTTCCACCGATGGAGGTGCCGACCACCGTGAAGCGTTCGAGATTGCGTGAGTCGACGAAGCGCTCGAAGAGTTGCTGGATGCGCTCGAGCGTGTAATTACCGTTGGGTTCGGGACCGGTCAAACCGTGTGCCGGCAGGTCGACGCGAATCACGCGATAGCGATCTTTGAGCGCCGCTACCCAGGGTTCCCACATGAAAAGACTCGAGTAATTCGCGTGCAGCAGCACCACCACGGGACCCGAGCCCTCATCGCGAAAATGCAGACGCGTGCCATCGAGCGTGACGAACTGCGACGGCGGCCTCGCCCACTTCGCTTCCACCTCGGCCGCCGGGACATCCCGATAGACGACGGCACCGATCAACAACAGCACGACGAATAGGGCTGCGACTGCGAGCAGCCATTTCAGGAGTTTCTTGAGCCAGCGCATCGTCCACTTCTCCGTCGCGGGGCCGAACCGGCGCCGGCCAGATATACTCCCGGAAGTTCTCGAATAAAACAGGCAGAACGCGCTTTGACCAATTCAGAGAGTTCCGTATCGACGGCCAACCGTCGCTTCAGCTCGGCCTACGCCTGGTTCGTCGTCGCGGTCCTCGCCCTCGCCAACGGCGTCTCCTTCATCGACCGGCTCATCCTCTCGCTGCTCGTCCAACCGATCAAATCCGACCTCGGCATCTCCGACACCGCATTCAGCCTGCTCGCCGGCGCTGCGTTCGCGATCTTCTACTGCGGCATGGGCCTCGTGATCGCACGTTGGGCCGATCGTTACAGCCGCAAGTGGATCATCACCACCGGGATCACGCTCTGGTGTTCGATGACTGCGCTCGCCGGAACCGCGAAGTCCTTCGGACAGCTGTTCCTTTATCGTGTCGGCGTCGGCGTCGGAGAAGCGACGCTGTCGCCTTCGGCGTACTCGATGCTCGCCGGCTACTTTCCCCCGCAACGATTGGCTCTCGCCATTGGCGTCTTCAGCGCCGGCGTGACCGGTGGTACGGGCATCGCTTTCCTGCTGGGCGGCGCGATGATCGGCTGGGTTTTCGCGCTCGGCGCGGTGCCGATTCCGCTCATCGGCGAGCTGGCCGGCTGGCGGCTCGTAATGTTGCTCGTCGGCGTGCTCGGCCTGCCCGTGGCCTTGCTCATGCTCTTCGTACGCGAACCGGCGCGCGCCACCGACTCCAAACCGGCGAGTCTTGCGGAGGTGATCGCCCATTTCCGCAGTAATCTCAACCGCTATGGTTATCTTTTCGCTGGCTACGGTACGACCTCGATCAGCGCGTTCGCCGTGATGACTTGGACCCCGGCGCTCTACCAGAGGCAATACGGCGAGAGCATCACTGCAGCGGCAACCACCCTCGGAACCGTCGCGCTCGTCGGAGGTCTGCTCGGCGCTTTCTCCGGAGGACTGCTCTCCGACCGGCTCGAGTCTCGTGGCGATGGACGCGCCAAGATGCGCGTGCTCTGCGGGTGCGGCTTTGGCCTGCTGCTTCCGGGAATCGTGGCGCCATTCATGCCATCGATGCTCGGCCACGCTGCAGTGATCTTCTTCCTATTTTTCTTTGGCAGTGCGGCGACGGGACCTGCAGGCGCCTACGTTCAGTCGATCACGCCCGATCGAATGCGCGCACAGTTCGGCGCCTTCTACCAACTCTCGCTGGTGCTCGTCGGTGCAACGCTCGGCCCTTTCCTCGTCGGAGTCACCACCGACTACATCTTCGCCGATGAGCAGAAGATCGGCCTGTCGATGGCGCTGACATCGCTACTCGCCAATCCGATCGCAGCCTGGCTCTTGTGGAGAGCCTTTAAGGCAACGCGTGAACGGCCTTGATCTGCGAGTAACTGAGTAGCTCCTCCAGACATTCCTCGCCGCCGACACCACTGTCCTTCCAGCCGCCGAACGGCGTGCCCACGAAATGCTGCCCTGCGGTGTTGATCCATACCGTACCGGCCTGGATCGCGCGCATCATCCGCAAGGCCACCTCGAGGTCGTGCGTGAAAATCGACGCAGTCAACCCATAGTCGCTGTCGTTGGCCATCGCGACGGCCTCTGCCTCGCTCGACCAGCGCAACGCACACACCACAGGCCCAAAGATTTCTTCGCGGGCAATGCGCATGCCGGGAGTCACGTCGGCAAAGAGCGTCGGCTCGATCCAATGACCACGCGCAAACACCTCCCCCGGCGGTCGTCGGCCACCCGTGACGAGACGGGCACCCTCGGCGCGCGCCGATGCGATGAACTGCATCACCCGCTCGTGCTGACGAGCGGAGTTTACGGGACCCATCTCCGAGGCCGGGTCTAGCGGACTGCCGAGCTTGATATTCGCCATGCGGACAGCCACCCGCTCGACGACGGTCGCATAAACCGATTCGTGCAACAGCAGTCGGCTGGTTGATCCGCAGGACTGCCCTGCCCACGAGAAATTCATACCGGCTATCGCCATGTCGACCACGCGATCGAGGTCGGCATCCGGAAATACGATGAGCGGATTTTTGCCGCCAAGCTCGAGCGTCACGTGTTTGACCGCGGCACTCGCCGCCGCGCGCTGTATCGCGAGTCCTGTCGCCACCGATCCCGTGAAGCCGACACGACGCACGAGCGGGTGTCGCACGAGCGCATCGCCCGCTCCCGCTCCGTGACCATGCACGATGTTGACGAGACCCCGTGGCAAGACATCGCGACAGAGTTCGCCGAGGAGCGAACCTGATAGAGGACTCGTCTCGGGGGTCTTCACCACGACGGCGTTACCCGCCATGAGCGGCGCTGCCAGATGCGCGGCTGCGAACATGAAGGGGTGATTGAACGGCACGATCCTCGCAACGACGCCGAACGGCTCACGCAGAGTGAAATGCAAGCCCGCAGCGGTCGCGGGTATCGTCTCGCCCTTGAGTTCCGAGCCGAGACCGGCGAAGTACTCGAGATACGCCGCGGCGATCTGCACGTCGGCCTGCAACTTGCCGATCGTATTGCCGGTGTCACGCGCCTCGAGCACCAAGATCTCCGCGCCGCGCGCGCGAATGGCGGAGGCGAGCGTTCGCAGCAGCGCGGCGCGCTCCCACACCGAGCGCCTCGCCCACTCACGCTGCGCATCGGCCGCGACACGTACCGCCCGATCGACATCGCCAGCGGTCGCAGCAGGCACCCTGCCGATGACCTCCAGAGTCGCGGGGTCCTCAGAGTCGATCCAAGCGCCGGCGGCGCCCGCCTCACCCGCGGTCATCTCACCGTCGATCAGCAGCAAGCCCTCGAAACTCATTGTGCAGGCTCTATGACCCGATGCAATTTGCGAATTGCCGGCGCATCGAGCACCTGCACGATGCCCGAGGGCCAGATGATCTCGATTCGATCGACGGCTTTGCGCGCGCCGAGACCGAAGCCGATCACTGGATCGTTTGTCGAGTTATAGCCGTGGGCACTTTGCACCTCGTGGTACTGCACGAGATCTCCGGCAATCACTTTCACGCGTGCCCCGTACCCGTTGCGGTTGCTGCGGGTGCCCTGCAGGGCGAGCTTGATCCACGCATTGCCGTTGCCTCGATTGACGAAGAGCCGGTTCTGCCCGGCAACCGGGCTCACCTGCTTACCCATCGCGTAATACGTACGGTTGGTGACGAAGAGATCGGCGAAACCGTCGCCGTTGATGTCGGCGGCTCCCACACCGGAACCAATGCCAAGCCCCTCCGCTCCAGAGCCACGCGTCACCTCGACGAACGTGCCGTCACCCCGATTGCGCAGTAGCGTGTTCAGGGCGGGCTCCCACGCGATGTAGAACTGCACGAACGGCGGAAAATCGGCGATCACGTCGTTGATCAGAATATTCGAGGGACCACCGTTGTTGAGATAGAGATCGACATGCCCATCGTTGTCAAAGTCCGCAGCGACGCAGCCGCGCGTACCGCGGATGAGACCCGCCCCCGACTTCGCCGTAACATCCTCGAAGACGAGAGCACCCTGCTCGCGCAGACGATTTTTGATCATGCGCCCCGCTTGGTCGGCCATCGGCAAAAAGACGTCCATATCACCGTCATGGTCGAAATCGGCAATGCACGCGCCCTGCGCATATCCCGGGTTGATGAAGGGCAGCGCGTTCGGCGGACGCCTCGCACGAGTGATGTCCTCGAAGCCGCCATCGCCGCGATTTCGCAGCAGCACCTTGCTGTCGCGCTCGTTGGTGACGAGCAGATCGATCCAACCATCCTGGTCGAAGTCGATCCAGTTGGGTGAGCCCTGCGCGTTGGAATCCTTGAGCTTGCCCTGCAGCGCCACCCCCGCCGCCGCAGTGACGTCGGTGAAACGCCAACCGCCCTCGTTGCGAAAAAGCGCATTGTCGATATCGGCATCGGTGTTCTTCCAGAAGAGATCTAGGTCGCCGTCGCGGTCGTAATCGGCGCAGCCGACGCCGCCCGCGGTATCGCCGATGCCGCCGATCTTCACGTCGTTCTCGTTGCCGGCTCGCATCAGGCCCGCAGCACGGGTGAGGTCCGTGAAAGACGGCTTGCCCGACTCAACGAGCTCGTTGCGGAACAGCGTCGTCGGCACGTGCCGCGTGCGCGCCTGGCCAGGTGGCATGTTCGCCGCCAGCAAATCGAGGTCGCCGTCGTTGTCGAGGTCGCAGAACACGGCGCCGCGACTCATGCCACCCGGATTCTGCACTCCCCGAGCTGCTGCGACGTCCGTGAATTTTCCCTCGCCGTCATTCTCGAACAGTCGGTCGGCGAGTCCCGGCGCAAGGTCTTCGACCGGAACGAAGATATCGAGGTCGCCGTCGCCGTCGTAGTCGCCGAACGTCGGGCCGGTTGAATTGACCGCGAGATCACGCACCCCCCGGGCCTCGGTCTCGTCGCGAAACTGGATGACCGCAGCGTCCGGCGCGGCAATGGACATTACATTCGCGCAACCGAGCAGCAGCACCAACAACGCACTCGCACGATCGCTACGTCGTATCGACATGACTCAACCCCCGTTCAGTCCATGATCGCCCGAACGCGATGTTAGGACGAAGCGCAGCCCGACCCCAAAAGAAAAGGGGCCGCGACCCACGCGTGGTCGCAGCCCCCGATCACCCGATCGTCGGTCAGTTGCCGCCGAAGCGGTAGCTGAAGCGCACCCCGACGATACGCGGATCCGGCATCGACACGCCCGAGGTGTTCGCGGGCGAGAAGTTGGAGGGATCCGCCAGCGACTGGGCAACGTCGCCCGGGTTAGCCGAGCCGCCCTGAACGGTGTCATCGTCGGTGACGTTGTTTGCGTACACGAGCACGTCCCACTTGTCGGACGTCAGGCCAACCCGCAGGTTGCCGATGGAGTAGCTGTCGAGCTCGACGCGATTGAAAAAATCGATGTAGCGCTTCGACTGATACTGCATATCGCCTTCGACGAAGAAGCGTACGCCCGCTCCGCCGAAGAGATCACCCATCGCGGTCGACCAGCGCGCAAGTCCCACCACCGAATGCTTCGGTGCCCGTTCGAGCTGATTGCCGCGCAGGTTGAAAAAGCAGAGCCTTGAATTACTGACCGTGTCGAACTGACGACCGCAGCCGTTGGCGCGAACGGCGTCGGTCGGCGAGGTGGAAGTGAAGGGGAAATCCGTGAACTCGGTGCGCAGGAACGAGTAGTTGACGCCAAAGAGCCAATTCTCCGTCGGCGCCCACTGCGTATCGAGCTCGAAGCCCTCAACTTTCGCCTTGCCGGCGTTGAGCAGTCGGCCGACGGCGATCCCCGAGGGCGTGATCAACTGCGCGCCGGTCTGCTTGTCGTCGTACTTGATGAGGAAGATCGCCGGATTGAAACGCAACCGGCCATCCTCGCTCTGCAGCTTGGCGCCCAACTCGTACTCCTGGATCTTCTCGTCCTTGAACTTGAACTCGTCGTAGAGGCCATCGTAATCCGCGTCCTGCCACGAGCCGGCAGTCACCGTCGAGATGCCGCCCGGCTTCACGCCCTTCGCCCAACTGAGGTACCAGAGAGCGTTGTCGCTCGCGCGGTACTCGAGAGTGGCCCGCGGTGCGAAGTAACTATGCGTGCTCTCGAGCTCCACTTGCGTGCCCGGCGCCTGCCGGACACCCGCGCCGGGTGCGCTGGGGGCGAACGGATTGAAGAACGGATAGAGGTAATTGATCGAGGGGCCGAACACTTGGAAGCCGGGGAACGACGGGTCCTGGCAAGCGACCGGCGGCGTACCCGGCGGGCCCGCACCCGGCGTCGTGAGGCTGGCCGAACAGTTCACACCGATCACCGTCTCGGTCTCGTCGGCGTAGCGGCCTTCGAGCGAGAAGCGCAGCGCGTCGGTGAGGTCGAACTCGACCATGCCGAACATCGAGGTGTGCTCGATCTCGCGCGCGTTCAGTCGCGGAATCGGCGTCATCTGCGCCATCACCTGGTTGGCCGTCAGCACACGACCACCCTGGGTGCAGCTCGGTGCGATCGGCGGCTGACCCGGGAAGAACGTGTTCGCCGGCACGGACGAGAGGCAGAAAATATTGATCGATCGGGTTACCTGGTCGGCCTTCTCCTGCCAGTAGAGCACGCCTGTCATGAAGTTGAAGGGACCATCGAGATCGGAGCGATAACGCAGTTCCTGACTGAACTGCGTCGTGTCGTTCTCGTTGTCGAAGCGCGCCGCACGCGAGGCGAGATCGACGCCGTTGACGACACCAGAGTCAAAATCGCCGTCCTCGTCAAAACTGAAGAAGGCATCCGTATAGCCGGTGAGCGAGGTGACCGTGCCGTGATCGAGATTCCAATTTAGGACTGCTGAGGCGCGCAGGATCTCGCGATCGCTACCCGCATAATCCTTACCCGTAGCCGGGTTCGGATCGAGCTTCACCGCGAGCTTACTCGCCGCAGGCACGAGACCGACCGACGAATAAACGTGATTGCTGCCGAAGAAGGTCCCGGGATACGCGGGATTGCCCGAGCCCGGCGGCAGCGCGAAGCCGGGCGGCAGCACCGTCGTACCCGAATACACGCGCTGGCTTCCCGTCGGACAGCGACCGCTCACGGCCGCCACCGGGGCGCCGCTACCGACCACGAGACACTGCGAGCCTGCCGTCGGGCGCGCGCTCACGAGGTTGATCGGCAACTGCGCGGTCGGGAACTGCCCGTAATGATCGTCGGCGTATTCGACGCGCAGCTTCGCACTCATCGTATCGCTCGGCTCCCACTTTCCGGTGAGCGCGAGCCCCCACCCGTCGCCATCGCCAACCTTACGCCCCGTGACGACGTTGGTGTGGATGCCGTCTTGGTTCCAGTAGACGGCGTTGGCACGAATGCCGAAGGTGTCGGACAGCGGACCGCTCCACGATCCGGAAAGATCGTACCGACCGTAGTCGCCGTACGAACCGCTGATCTTGCCCTCGGATTCTCTCGAGGGATCCTTGGTCACGTATTGCACGGCACCGGCGAACGCGCTGCGACCGTACAACGCCGACTGCGGACCTTTGACGATCTCGACGGCCTGCAAGTCGAGCAGACGATTGGTCGCGAGCAGCGAGCCGCCGCCGAAAGAGATGCTCTCGCTCGAGGTGTCGATGCCATCGACTAGGATGGCGACGTTCACGCGGCCACGTGTCGGAGAGAGGCCGCGGATCGAGATGCGGTTGTCGGTTGCGGAGTAACCCTTGTCGTAAATGAGCGAAGCGTCGAGCCTTGCGACATCCTCGACGTCCTGAATGCCGAGCTTTTCGATTTCGGCCGCCGGAATCGCGGTGATCGACATCGACACGTCCTGCAGGTTTTCCTCCCGCTTACGTGCAGTGACCACCACTTCTTCGAGCCCCGCCTCGCTGTCTGCATAGGCAGGCACGGCAAGAGCAACGGCCACGGAACCCACCACACCCGCGGCAACGTGTGCCACGAGCCGATACGGCTTCTTCATTTTTTGAGACCCCCGATTCACGATCGTTATGTTTCGTATTGAGCGGAGCCGACCCCAAAAAACGGCTCCCTGTACGTCGAGACTGCTACAAATGTGACCGATCAGTCAACGCAAGGGCCCTGCGATTGCCCCCGTACAGGTTGTGTTCAGGTTGCGCTGTCCGCGCTGCGCACCGTAACGTTGCGCGGTGACGACACGGATACGCACCTCGGCAAGTCGCAAAGCGCTGCTCGACGCCTTCGAGTCGCTGCTCGCCCGACAAGGCGCGGGACGGGTCGGGGTTAACGCCGTGCTCGAAAAGGCGGGCGTGGGCAAACAGTTGCTCTACCGGTACTTCGGCGATCTCGAGGGACTTGCCGCCGCGTGGTCGCAGGAACGTCGCGATCCACTCGATTTAGGCAGCCGTCGCGAGCGACTGGTTCGCGAGCTGCGTCGCCTGCCGCGCAGCCGGCGCATTGGGGAGATCGTCGTCGACTACGCCTCGATGCTGCGCGAGCATCCGTGGGTGGTTCAGGCGATGCTCGCCGAGTTGTCGCACGCCGACTCGATCGGTAAATCGATGCGCGACATTCGTCGCGAAACCGGCGTCACACACGAAAGCCTGCTGCTCGATGCGTACACGCTCAACAACGACTCCGCGGTGGCACGGGCATTCATTCTGCACGCCGCCGCTGCCTACCTTGCCATGCGGGCTCGCCTCGCCCCGGATTACAACGGCATCGATCTGGCGAGCGAGTCCGGCTGGTCCGCCGCGATGGATATGCTGCGACGCGCCAGCGTTTCGCGAGCTAAAGGAGCTCGGCGCACGAGGTCACGCATGCGCCGCTCAGTCGTGCGCCGGTCAGTGAAGAGCAACCGCGGAGATCTTCCCAAGCGTCGATGAGCTCTACGCGTCGATATAGTCAGGGCGTCGGCGTCTTCGGCTTCGCGGTCATCCTCTCCGGATACTCGCGCTCCGCCCGCTCGCGATACTCGCGCGGCAACTGTCCGATATCGCGCAGCTTGACTCCAGAGGCGTGCCAGATCACGTGCCCCGGCTCGTCTTTCATATCCATCCACTTGAGCCAGCCCATGAATACGGTGGAGGAAAAAGCACTCGGCAAGGCATCAAGTCGCCGGTTAACCACGTCGGCTCGCTGCGCGAACATCGATTGACGCTGGCCGTGCATCGGCGGCATCCCCGGTGGATAGACGGTCTGATGCTGCAGCCACACGTGGTTTCCGAGTGCGTGCCACTGCATACGCAGCGGCGCGCGACGCGGCTCGCCGATCGCCGCTCCGTTATTGCGCACCGGCCAGATACCTTCTTCGGAATAACTGAAACCCAGGTTGCCGCCCTGCACCGCCGGCTTCACCTCGTCAATTCGGCCGGTCCACGGATTGCGAAATTCACGCAGGAACTCTTGAGTCTCAAAATCTCGGAAAAAAGTCACCGTGTGTCCACCGAGTTGATAACCGTTATCGCGGTGCTGGAACCAGTAGATCTCCATGCCTTCGAAGCGCACGAGCGGCCGTGGGGTCTCGTTGTCGCCGCGTACGGCGAAGATGACGCCCGTGAACCACCACGGCACGTCTTCCTCGCGCAGACTGCCCTGCATGCGCACCATGTGACGCAGATTGGCCGCCGGATCGGCGAAGTCAGGCAGTTCGCCGCGCACGGCTGCATCGGCTTCGGGCAAGCCGCCAACGAGACCGGTGGCTGCGCTGGTACCGAGTACCAGCGAGCCACCGATCCAATGCCGTCGGGTCAGATTCAAGTAGGGATCAGAATTTGTAGCTCACCCGCAGGCCGACCGTACGCGGGTCCGGCATGTTGGCGAACACCTGGGTCGGGATACGCAAGCCGACGGGCGAACCGCCGAAGGGGCTGCGCATGTTAGCCGGCACGAGCGCGCCGACCGCACCGATCGTCTGCGCGAGGCGGATCAATGCCAGAGCGTTACCCGGGCCCGTACCCGCCGAGCGCACCTTGTCGTCATCGGTCGCATTGTTAACAAACACGATCGCCTCCCAGCGATCGCCACCCATGCCGAAGCGCAGGTCGACGTTGGTGTAGGCCTCGAGCCAAATCGTGTTGTCATCCTCGATATAACGCTCGCCCGTGTAGCTCGTGTCGACATCGAAGAACCAGAACGAGTCGTTGCCGAAGGGCTTGCGGTAACTGAAGTTCAATGCAGCCGAAGTCTCCGGCACGTCCTCGAACTTGTTGCCGGTACGATCGACGAGGCAGGTCGAGCGCGCCTTGTTGGCGCCGGACTCGACGACCACCGTGGTCACCGGCGTGCAGTTGCCGACGCGGGCGATCTCGGC
>Ga0129333_10006431_pt1 | contig 11102 bp, 10 predicted proteins | sample CPB6_08_DNA_FD_94474 | JGI IMG/M metagenome (GOLD analysis project Ga0129333, IMG submission 94474) | Freshwater to marine salinity gradient microbial communities from Chesapeake Bay, USA - CPBay_Sum_0.6_0.8_DNA | ecosystem: Environmental > Aquatic > Marine > Coastal | place: USA: Chesapeake...
AAAAGATTAATTTCTTCTCGCCTGCGGTCCACAAGAGTGCCAATGACATTGTGGTTTTGATCAAAGATCCATCTACCGATCTCCCCAGTGGCAGCACAGAAATCTTCGTGTTCGATGTTATCGATAACGCTGCTGTAAAGAAATGGCTCCCAGCCGATCGAATGAATGAATGAAATCAAGGCCTGACGCATGTGATTGTCAAGCCCTAAGTTCAGCTTAACCAGCTGAGTGTCAATAATTGAAACCTCGTGGAACAAGTATTCCAAGGCTTTTTCCTTGGTGCAATACTGCCCTCTTTTAACGGGAGAACCATCGGGGTAGAACTGGGTTCCAAACCCGATGGTATAAGGTTCTCCGCCTGTGGTCGGATCGGCGTATGCCTTTTCGTTGAACCCTTCGTATTTACGAATCAGGTTAATCGCATGCGAAAGATCCGACATGAGGGTAACTATTATTACCCTCAATATACATAATTTTTACTTGCCTTGACCTCTCATCTTTTTGCGGCCGTGATTAGCTAAAGAATTACGGCCTTGTCCTTGACGAGTTTTCTTGGGCTTGGACTCAAGACGAATTGCAGTGGACTTTGGTTTTGCCATGCTGGTAGGTAATCAGCTTACGCAGTTTAGCGGGGAACTGAGCTTCTGGCTCTTCGGTTGGCGGCCTGTTCTTTGGCTGTAGCCCATCGAACATTACCTGGCTCGTAGTGACCAAACGCTATTTACCATTTCGTTTTATGGCTCCAGTACCGTGCTGACATTTTGTCAGGGTTGGGGTCTTGGGCGTTATGACGAGCGTAATAAGACTTCTTTCGTGCCTTGTCCTTTTCTGTCGTGGGGTTCTTACCAGCACCTTTAACGCCCTGCTGACCAAAGCGGATGATCTTCTCCTCGCCTTCCTTGCAGGCTTTGACGACGTGAGATTTGGTTGGGTGACCAGGGGTCTTTTGTGGCTTATTGCAAGCCATCTTATCCTTTGCAATCTTGGCTGCACCAGCAGCTTTACGGTGTTTATCGGCCATCAAGTAAACCCTTTAAACAGGGAAGTAAACTCACCAAGAATATTTTCAGCACTCTTGGACTTTGTTGGTTCTTCGTCATCATCTATCAGTTTAAAATAACCGGATCCGGACGATACGGACCCTGTCTTGGTGCTGTCAGCAGACGTGGTCGTGGTTGTGCTTGTGTCACCAAACAAATCAGTCAGTGAGCTAAGGGCTTGGAACGGATCGTCACTGGTTAGTCCAGCGTAAGCGCCGCCAAGTTGTATACCTTTCTTGGAGGCTCCTTGTTCAAGGAGTTGCATTTCACCTTTGTCTACGTCGGTCATGAAGCTGCCGTAGAAGTCGTCTTCACTTCCTTGGTACCCAGCGTCCTTAAAGATTTTGTAAAGGGTAGTGGCGTAGGGAGAGGTGGATGGCGCTGCGTCTTCTGCGCGTTGAATATAATCAACACCCAAGTCTTTTTGAGTCGGTGTCTTACCTTTTTCGTTTAGGTATTTAATAGATTGACGAACATTGATGGCGTTACCGGTACGAAATTGATCGGCAATGTACTGTTTAACCTCATCAACACCCATTCCCTCGCCAGCAATGCCAATGGTGGCAAGCATTTTATCCCATTCTTCTTTGTTGGTTTCAGGGCTAACGCCTTCAATCACACTGTCTGCAAATTCTTCTGGCGTTACAAACTGCAAAAAGTTGACATCAGCAAGATCGATATCCTTGGAGGCAAGCTCAGGCAGAATTTTGGTACTTATGTAGTCAGTCGCATCCTTCAAAGTTAAAACATCTTTAGCCGGATCGAACCCTTTGGAAGCGCCAAGAACTTGGTAATGAAGCTGCGCAAATTGATTTCGATCGTTAATGTTTAGACCATAGTAATAAGCCCATTGGTTCCAAGTCCAAGTCGTACCTGGGACCACGGAAGAACCATTACGCTTAGCGGTTTCCCAATCACTGGCAACTTGTGTGCGCTGTTCGTTGTACTTGGCAACTTTGGGATCATTAGCATCAAAGTTCCCTGTTGGATTCATGTAAAAATCCACATTGAAGTTCAGAGGATCTCTTCCATACGCATCATCGAGGTAAGCTTGTGCTCTGATCTCTGCAATGTCACGTAATTTCATTAGAGCGGTCTGAACTTCAAATACGTTTTGATCCTGCTGTTGCAACTCAAGAGTTGAGATGAACTCACTCATCGACTTAGAACTGTCAAAGCGAGGCTTCAAGTATTCGTCGATGTAACGCTTGGCAAAATCAGCGTTGAGTGTATATGTCTTTGTTGGATCCAGGGGATCTTGTACAGTGATCCCTTTTTCATAGTTACCGGCGAGTTGTTCTTCAAACCACTTCTGCCAGTTGTAGGTAACACCATTAAAGGTTGGAATGCCCGTCGCACTTGCCAGACTCTGCTCAAGGCTTTCTTGAGCCTTGACTGGGTTTGTCACAAAGCCCAAAATACCGCCAATGCCACTGTCACCAAGCAAGGAGTTGGCAATTGTTTCGTTGATTGTTAAGACTTCATCGAAGCCTTCAAGTCCTTTGTAAAACTCAAAGTCCCTTTCTTTTTGTTTTGCCTTGAGTAATTCACCGGCAGCCTGCTTGAGGGAATCGGTAGTCAATGAGCCAAACTGTTGCTGTATTTGTTTTTCTTTCGCAGCAAGCCCAGTGCCTACTTCTTTCCCAAGGATCGTTTCTTCGCCACCGCCAAGAACTTGGTCTCGGTACATTTCATATTCAGCATCCGTCAGGTACTCTGCGTAGGCATCGGCAAGATCAGCATATTTTTCCTCGTTACCACGGTACCCAGCGGCTTTACCCTGGGTCGTGTAGTGCCAGTGCATGTAGCTGTCGAAGGAATATCGACCGGTAATGTCAAGGTCAGGTAAGTAATAACCGTCACCAAGATCTACGCTTTGTTGCGCTGAATCCCAACTGTTCTCAGCATCGGCTCCTCCTTGCGTAAAGCTTCGATAGTAAGAAGCATCAAACCCACCTGTTGGCGGTTGAGCACCTTTGGAAGCATCCCATGGGGTAATCTTTTTTTGATAAACAGCAGAGAGTGCCATCTCTCCATCATTATTAATCAGGTCTTCAAATTCAATTGGATTAAGTTTTCTCTTGATCCCTTGCATCAAGGTTTTATAAGTGCCATCGGTAGCGTTATTGAATGAACTTACAAGCTGATCATATTTATTGCGAGCGCCACTACCGATTGCATTGGGCGCAGCAATGTAAGCCTTTCCTTCGTTATTGATACCAATCTTGGCACCTGGCAAAATCCTGTCTTCGTTTTTGCCATACTTACTCCAATGGTCATAACCCCACTCTTCTTCGCTTTTTTCGTAGTACCGAGGTAATTTTCTGCCTTCATTTTTGCCAGATTGCTGCCAGTGGTCTCTGCCCCAATCTTCAATCGATTGTGTTGGCTCATTTCTGGGTAAAACACGGCCTTCATTCTTACCGGAGTTTTGCCAGTGATTACGGCCCCAGTCCTCAATTGACTGTGTCGGCGTATCTCGAGGTAAAACACGGCCTTCATTCTTACCGAAGTTTTGCCAGTGCTTACGTCCCCATGCCTCTTTGTCATTTGAACCTGATTTGCCAAAAGCTTTTAAAAGATCCGGATAACTATTGACATACTTTTTAAAATTTTTTTCTCCAGTATTCTGGTAAGCCTGGAGAAGATCAGGGTAATCTTGGACGTATTTCTTGAAGTTTTTCTCCCCCGTATTCTGGTAAGCCTGAAGAAGATCTGCGTTATCACGAACGTACGCCTCAAAATCGTTAATGCCAGTTGCTTCATAGGCATTTGTTAGATCTTGGTACGTATAAACATAATCTGTAAAGACTCCCATCAGCACTCACCAAAAATAAACGTTGACTCTTGTCTTACCCAAGCCTCAATCTTATCAAGGGTTTCAGAAGAAAAGAAGGTTTGTTTTTCGAACCAGCTTTTCATGTCTTCCGAACCTTTGTGGGCGTTGCAACGCCGGCAACAAGGAAGTAAGTTGTGGCGGTTAGAAGAACCTGACTTAAACCTTGGAACAATGTGATCCAGGCTTGTGGCAGATTCTCCACAATAACCGCACTTGTGATTCCAGGCTTCGTATATACTTTCTCTGAACTTTTTCTTTGCAAGTTTGGGCGTGATTTCAACTAGCAGGGCGAGGGGCTCGTGCTCGTTGCAAAACATGCTCTTCAATTGCCGTTAATTCATTCTAAATTCAGGACACATTCCTGGAACAAAACTAAACAGATAAAAGTTTCCTTAAGGGTGTTGACAGGTACTTGACACGGGATATGGTATTGAGGCACGCGTTACTCCACGCCATGACCACCGCCAACGGATGGGTGTCCGTTCAAAAAGCAGAAGAGATCTTGGGCATTGACCGCAAGACTCTATTCAAGTACCGCGATGACGGCACCCTCAAGCTTGGTCCGCACTTCGCTGCTTTCCCCGGTTGCCTCTCCCGTGATGGCTACCGCTGGAACACCAAGGCCGTCAGGAAGCACCTGCAAAAGCAAGGGATGATGCCGATGGCTTCTTGATGGACCGATAGCAGTCCTTCCGAAGACGGTGAGCCAGGATTAAATCAGTGATGTTCAGCTGAAAGTCCTGGTAAGCCATGGCTTCGTACAGACGAGAGCAAAGGGTGTCCCAGCAGCTCTGCATTACGCAGGGCTGTTTTTCTGTGAGACCAAATAACAAGACCCACTGAGGATGCAGTGGGCGGACGGGACGTTTCTTTTGTGGTACCAGGACAGAGTCCTCTGGTCCCCAGTTGAAGTTGGAAAGCTCCTCCGGCTTGAGGCCATAGGTGGCGATCATGCCGTAGAGCCAAGCGATGTCTTTAGTTTTGCGATTGAGGACCAAGCGGAAATACTCATCTACAATCCGCTGATCCAGAGGCGGCTGGTGAGTCATAACTGAGATGAGCTGGATACCCGCACCATATACAGCGGTGGGACCAGCTGACAAGGGGTAAAGGATTCCTTAACAAGTCTCATGAGACTTAGTATAAGTATACATGATTGTTAAGGTTTGTAAGGTTTTCCATCCTTATCGAACATCGTAAAGCCCTGCATCAAGATGAAATCAGTAGGAACATTGAACAGTTTTTGCATCATCGGCATCATCATTACGCTCTGACAGTTGTAAGGAGGAACATCCATTTGAGACAAAGCAAAACGATTGACAAGAGAAGCTTTTAATGAAACTTGTTCACTCTCTGTTTCATCAACTAACTTTTGTTCCCAATCAGCCATGCTCCCTTCTTGTACTGGAAAATCAGAAGGTTCAGGCGGAAATGTTTTGTCGGCAAATTTAAGAGCGTAAATATGTTTGCAGTAACGCATTTCATCAAGTAACGGTTCCCAGTTGTCCGTTAATGATGTGATAACTCCTTGAGAGGAGCTGTAATCCTCGTAGGAAACCATGCCTTCAGCCGCAGATCCAGGAATAGCAGGATCTCCCTTGCTCCTGAGGTAAGTGGCTCCAAAATCTCTGAAGACTCCAGGATCATCACGTCCTGCATTGGGATCAACAATGGTTTTTGCCACTGTAGGCGGCAATTCAAAACCCTCTGGGGCATAGACTTCCATTTTTCGATTAACAGCTGCACTTATCATGGCGCTGTTATCCAAGATCCCATTGAGTTTTGTTACTTCTGATCGTCCAGGTTTTATAGAAGCTGCACTACTTCTGGGATAACGTTTTCTTGTAGGTTTGGAAATATCACGCATAAATGCATAATCACGATGCGTGAAATCTTGACATGAACAACAGAAGCGAGCGCCGGTAATTAAGTAACGCCCAACAGCAAAAGGTTGGGAAGACGGTGTGAAATACTCTTTATCTGGAGTTGTTTGAACTGAGCCTGCTTTGCGAACAGTCAAAACTCCAGTAAATGGGTTTGTATCGACCAAGACGGCTTGGATATAGCCGTATCTTTTTTGAGTTGTAGGATCAATTGAATCACGGTCAATAATGGCACCACCTGGAGTAATAATGCGGTCTTCCAGGGTTTCGCTGTTAAGTGGCTTAAGACCGCCTGGGATGCCTGGAACAGCAACATAAAAAGGCGGTGGAAGTGGATTGCTTGCGTTCCAATTCCCCGCTAGTTTGACGTACCAATTTGTAGCGTCTTCTGTAATGGATTCGATGTAAAGCTTTTTGCCAGAACTTGGATCTGTTAAATTATCGCTACGCATGGACCCGGCGTAACGCCAGCCAGCCCAGTGCATTCCCATTTCTTTGTTTGTGGTTGGAAACCCAACAAACGTTCCAGAAATAATGGGTGAAGGGTTTGCAACGGAACTGGGAGTACCAGAAGGTACCGGGATTTGATACTGAAATGGATAAGTGTAGTTATTGTCGTAGAACGTCGCGCAGGCTATTTCAAAGCCACGCCTCCAGCGAGACCAAGCCGACTCACGGTTTGCACTATAAACAGAATCTGGAACTGAACCTTTGGAGAATTCAGTCGTGATTGGCTTGACGCCCGCCGGTTCGATGAAAGGTGTTTGACTGAAATTACCAAAGGAGTTACTGCTCCTTTTGGCCATGATCAGAAGAACCCGCCTTGAGCAATGATGTGAGCACCTGCGATGTAACCAGAGGAGTTCACGCCGTCTGCGTAGACACCAACATAAATACGGTCGCCACGCTCAAGGTAAACACCACGGTTGCGGAGGGGGGTACCGTTACCAAGGCCGGTCGTATTACCAGCGGAAACAGTAGGAGTTGCCAATTCAGGCATCACGTCCGAACAATCAACACGCTGGGTATTGGCCGGGACTTGCTTGGCGAACAGAACGCGATAGTCACCAGATGCAGGAATCGGCTGGGTAGTGCCACGGGTGTGGTAGAACACGAAGGTAACTTCCGGCTGGTAGCCGTAGTTCACGCCGTTGTAAGCAAAGCCACTGGAGGTGCCACCCGTGTACTTCAGTGAGGTATTAATACCGGTCAGAGTCGTTGTGCCGGTGTAGGTGTAATAACCAAAACCACTGGCAGCAGGAGTGCTAACAACGTCGGTATCAAAGACCAGAACAACCTGACCGTTGGTCAGGGAGATGACATTACCAGAGGTGCCACTGGAAATAACGTAGTCCGCATCGCGGTAGTAGTCGTTGCGGACGATAGAGATCGAATCGATAACACCGCCGTTGTTATTGTCTTCTTCCAGTGCGGCGTCCATGTCCACCAAGATGGAAGGTGCCTGACCACCCTGCACAAACAGAGTGGTAGGCGTACCAACCGTCTGAGTCGTCACTCGGACCGTATCCACCAGGGGACGGTCAACTAACAGTGGCTGCTTATTAGTGGCTGTAGATGACACTTTACTGCTTCCTATTTAATAGTCATTATAAGCTATTGTCCCATGGCTCCAAAGAGTTGCATGAAGTTTGCAATCTTATTCATGGGATTAGAAGCAGCTGGTTTAACAAGAGGCGCGAATAACTGTTGAGCAAGTACTAATAAACCTGGATCTTGTCCGGCAAGGTCGGGAGGCGTTTGTTTTGTCTGAGCGGTTTGGACCTGAGTTGGCGCTGGTGAACCAAACATGCCAACTCCTTTTTGGTAGCTGGTTGGGTCCAATGGATTGAAGTAAAAATTGCTTTTACCAGGGATTGGTGTGTAATCTCCTGGCTTCTTTTTTCCGTAAGCTGCTACCCCACGGAAAGATTGAGCACCTTTTGACTTCTTGAACTGCTCACCAACAAGACTTGGATTGTTAACGATATTGCGAATGCGTTCAAATTCAGATTGACCACCAAGAACACGAGCCCCAAAAGCTGGATCAGCTAATTGCTGCATCGAATAATCAAAAACAGCTTCGTACTGTCCAGGTGCTTTTGCGATGTTGCGAATGTCAACACCACCCCAATTACCTTTCAGGCGACGAGATAAAACATTTGCAGCAACTGCTGCGACATCTTCGCCCTTACCACCGCGATAACCTTCAAGTCCCGAAAGAATCGCAAGAGCGTTTACTTCTTCCGGCTTTAAGTTAAAAGCTTCTTGTACAGTTCTTGGCGCCATGGCGTTTACTTCGTTATTCTCCTACCCAATTTGAGTCAGCCTTAAGACCAGGAACAAAAACAGCCTGCAGTGCAGCAACAAGGCTGAGTTTAGTGGTCAAACGTTTGACGAAATTAGGGCAAAGAATCATGGATCTAAAGCAACAACACTGGCCTCCGTGAATCAAAAGATTCATATCCAGCTGGTTGGACTTACATGCTGAGCAATGCCAAGTTATTTATTGTAGGCGAGTCGCAGGTGCAGGATTAACAACCTGACCCGGACCGACAAGCATAGGAGCACCGCCTGTTTGATAACCAAGTAGCTCTTGCATTAATGGGTCTTGCATTAATGGGTTGTAAGACCCAATAACGCCTCCTTGTTTACCAAGGGGAGTGGTGCCATACTTTTTGCGCCAGATTTCCCGTCCAAGCTTTTCAGCTGCTTCAACTTGTTCTGGTGTTGCTCCAGGAGTAGCTGCTGTCTGGCGCATGGAGTCGTAACGCTGCATGTCTGGGTTTTGACGTGTCAACTGCTCAATACGGGACCTCTCTTGAGCAATAGCACGTTCACGCATCTGAGTTTGTGGGTCCAGGACTGGTGCTGGAGGTGGCGTAAAGAAATCAGCAAGTGTCGAAATATCTTCTTCTGGTGTTGCAGGAGCAACATTGTATTTTTCTAGGGGGCCTTGCCGTTGGCCAAAAGCTTTATCGCCTGATTCCAGCTGTGCTTGGCGACTGACTTTTTGCATCATGTCATCTTTTGATGCATAACCTAAGCGTTGCCAATTCCCGAAGGGATCAGCGGACTGCGGAGTGTCACCTTCAAGTTGACTGACCATTAACAGGGTTCCACCTAAACCAGTGGGCAGGCCAAGTAGTTGAGCAGCTGCGCCACCCGCTTTGGTGTTTAAAACAGGAACTTGGGAAAAAATACTAGAAGGTTTAAAAAGATTTCCGACAGTATTAATAAGGGCATTATTCTTCGTTGGATCAACAAGGTTTCGAGCCGCACTTACAGCTGGAGCATCACCAAATTCTTGGAGAAAACGTTGAGCGGCATCCTGTGTATAACGAGCAGCGTTGGAAGATGCTGGAACGTTAACTGAGGGGGTGCCCCGACCCGCTGTTTGACGAACTAACTGACCAGCCTGATAACCAGGAACACGAGGGGAAATGATGTTGCCAAAAAGCTGGCTGGTGTATTGAAGAGAATTATTAACAGGGCGTGTTACTGCGCTCTTGACTGCACCAACTGATTGGCGCACTTGATTTGGAAGTGTAGTGCCAATGCCGCGCAGGGTAGGCGCAACAAGACCCTGACTAAAGCCTTGTACTGCTCGGTTATTTGCAGCTTGTTGCAACAGTTCTTGAAATAGTTTCCTCATTATCTCCAAACCTCATGTAAATAAAGGCGAGAGCCAACAGCAGTATCAGCGGGACCAGGTAATGCCTGGATGAATTCAGCGCCAGAGCGTTCGTAACGATACCTGGCCTGGAACGGATCCTTGTAGTTTGGAACGTAAAGGATGCCAGCTAAACGGTTGGTTTCGTAGAGATAAATCTCGTCCCAAACCTTTAACGCCTCTTTGGCGTTACTGGAGCGGATCGTGCGATCCACGTCACCAGCGATGCTTTCTAACCGAGTGGAAGGCGAAGTCGCAACTTCAGTTTTCTTCTCGGCAGTATCACAACGGCCAATCTGAATAGCGATCTTGTCGTAAAAATACGAGTCGGGGACCGTATTCATCGCCTCTTCCAGACGGGCATAGTCACCCGCCGGCACGGAAACCGTGAAGTAGCCCAGGTGATACCGGACCCTACTTTTGTCAAAGTCGGATAACTGCACCGCTTATTTCCGTATGTTTTTCATTATAAAGGACGTGAATTATTGAGCTTGAGCCTGGGCTTGTTGCAGTGGATTCAACAATGGACTTTGCGGTGCGAAGGCAGACATCTGCTTAATGAAGTCCATGGAAGAAGAGGACGGCTTAAACAATTGTGAGAAAATTTGATTTTGTAAATTGTCTTTGATGTAGTTAGCCAGGAATTCTTGCTTAGTTTCTTCTTCTGTTTTGGCAGGAGGCGGGAGTTCTGGAGCTGATGGAACTTCCATTGGAATTGTTAGATCACCGTCAGGCTCTGGGCGATTAATATCACCATGACCAACACGAGCAACAACACGTCCACTGGGATCTAAAGCCTCAGAGTAATAACCATATCCACCACCACTACCTCGGCGAACCTTGCCCCCTGGTACAACGGGCAAGTAAATAGAAGCGTCTTCTACGACACCTTTTTCAAAACGACTTTTACCTCTAAAGGGAATATAGTAATCAAGAGAGTTCCAGCCTGGATGCATGTTGTGGCTATGAGCCGCTGATGCACGCCGTAAAAGATCAATTTTATCTGAAAGATCTGCAGTTAAATTCCAACGCTGTCCTGATACTGCCTGATTGGAAAACTCAATACCACGACCAATAGATTGATACTGGCGCTCCAAAGCATCGACCATCTTGACTTGCTCAGCCATGGGAAGTGACTGAAGTAATTTCAAGTCAATGTGATACTTGTCCTTGGGATTAGTAAAACCTGACCTGGCAGTTGTATAAGACATTCCTATTAACCAAAGAGTTTCTGAATTCCGTATCCTGCCAGGCCACCAAAGAGTCCTGGGTTAAAAGAGGGATGCTCAATACTGTGATCGGGACCAATACCAGGCATCCCTGCTGCGTAACCAAAGGCACCTAAAGGAAAACGACCTACCGCTCCATAAGGCCCAATGTTTTCTGTTACATATTGAGCTAAAAAAGTTTCCGGACTCATCTTCTTTTTATTTCTTATTGTAAGACTAAAAAACCCCTGGTTTTCCAGGGGCTTTAGGAGGAGATGAGTGTATCAGACGCGGACTAAATCAGCGGCAAACACAGCATCCCAGTCAACGCGCTTAATCTGCCTTAACTGTTCGAGATTGTTGAACCTTTCACCCGATAAGGACATCTGAAGATCTTTAATCTCACGGGCTGTTTTCAATCCGATACCCTTAATATGATCAGCGATCATTTGGGCGGTAGCG